>ERZ835109.2737-NODE-2737-length-10625-cov-4.776821_pt1 | contig 10625 bp, 6 predicted proteins | sample MGYA00519946_ERZ835109 | MGnify/ENA primary metagenome ERZ835109 (study PRJEB31850, sample SAMEA3708771) | human gut metagenome | biome: human gut; feature: human-associated habitat; material: faeces | place: China | collected 2014 ...
CAGGTGATCGCTATATTGGAGATGAGGCACAGGACTATTGCCTCAGCAACAAAATTAAGTATGGTACAGGCAATGCAGTTGTCACCAACTATGTCTACTTCAATATTTTGACTGGACTTGGTGAGAAGGGGCAGGTCACAATCGTGGTAAAGAACGATGGATCTGGAAATGCAGGCGATTCAGCAGGTATTGATATTGAGTTTCGCAAGGTGGGCGATCAACCAAAAGAATATACCTGGTCAGCAGGAGAGTAAGGAGTAACTATGAAAATTTACGGGAAGGAAATTGATTTTAAGCATACACGCTTAGAAGATGCGAAGCGCTTTGAGAAGGCCGTCAGTAATATGGCCGCTGCCAATGAAAAATATAAGGCAACCGGACACACCATGTCCGAGTACATCCGATGGCAGATCGGCATGTACCGTAAATTTTTCATTGATGCGACTAAGACGGATGTGCTGAAAGGCTGCAAGGACGTTCAGGAGGCCGAGGCAGCGTATTATGAGTTCCTTGGGAAGATTCAGGCAGAACAGGCGCTGGCGGTAGTCAGGCGCAGCTGCATGGCAAAGAAATACGAGAATCTGGCAGAGGCGGTGAAAAAGTATGAACTGGCTCCTGGAACAGCTACCTGATAAGGTTTTAGTTAATGGTGTGGAATATCTGATAAACGCAGACTTCCGCACCATTATTTTGATTGATCAGATTATGCATGACAAAGAACTGAGTGATACAGATCGGATTTTGTCTGCATTAAACATCTTTTACATGGAGAAAGCCCCAGAACAGACCACACAGGCAATAGAAAAGCTTGTGTGGTTCTTTCGTTGTGGAAAAGAGCAAGACGAGCAGGAAAAGCGCAGAGGACATTTTCAGAGACGTACCAGAGCAATTGACTATGGTGTAGACAGTATGCTGATATGGTCGGCTTTTCTTCAAGAATACCAGATCGATCTAACTCAGCCGTTGCGGATGCACTGGTGGAAGTTTTGTGCTTTGTTAGAAAATCTTTCAGATACTTGTAAACTCAGTAAAGTAATGATGTACAGAACGGTCGATACATCTGGTATGTCCAAACAGCAGAAATCTTTTTACGCGAAGATGCGTAAGAAATACGAGCTAAAAGGCGAGGACACAGAAAGCACGATGAAGCTGTCAGAGCGTAACCGTCGTATGAAAGATTATGTGAAGCAGAGGATGAAGGAGGTGAGTGAACGTGTCTGATGGAAAAGTTAAAATTGAAACCAGTGTAGATCCTCAAGGGATAGAGACTGGTCTTCAGGATTCGGAGAAAAAGATTAAGGACTTCGGAAAAACAGCACAAGACCAAGCCCAGCAAGTAGATAAAAGCTTGTCTTCCATGGGACAGAATGTGGGAAATGATCTTCAGACAGGAATGGATCATGCACAGGATGTCATGGAACAGGGCGCGGATCAAATCACAGATGCCGTAGCTGATGTGGATCAATCCTTGGAAGGAATGGGAGATGGTGTCAGTCAGTCTCCTCTTGCGGAAGATATGCAGGGTGTATCTGAGTCTGTGAGTGAAAGTGCAGAAAAGATTGCAAAGTCGGCAGAAGAAGCTGATAAATCGACAGAAGAGTTTGGCAAGAATACCGATACGTCAGGCATGAGAAAAAGCTTTCGTGAAGCTGAGCGTGAAGTAGGTTCGAGCTGCACTGGCATTGATGTAGCAGTCAGCAAGGCTACACAGATAATTGCAGGATTTGTAAGTGCAGCTGCAATCACAGCGGCAGCAAAACAAGCTACGCAATATGTTATAGAGGTCGGAAGTGCCTTTGAAGCATCCATGTCTGAAGTGCAGGCAATTTCTGGTGCTACTAGTGCAGAACTAGAGAAGATGTCAGCAAAAGCGAAGCAGCTTGGTAGCACTAGCCGTTTTAGCGCCACTGAAGTTTCGCAGGCATTCAAATATATGAGTCTCGCTGGCTGGGATGTATCGCAGTCCATTAGTGCAGTTGATGGTGTTATTCAGCTTGCTGCTGCATCTGGTATGGATTTGGCTGCTGCATCTGATATGGTTACAGATTATTTGAGTGCGTTCGGTATGGAAGCAGATCAGGCCACATATATGGCAGATATGCTGGCATATGCTCAGGCACATTCAAATACCACAGCTGAGATGCTGGGAGAGGCATACAAAAATTGTGCCGCTAATCTTAATGCGAGTGGACAGGACATTGAGACAACAACGGCGCTCCTCGAAGGTATGGCCAACCAGGGTAAGAAGGGATCAGAAGCCGGTACTCAGCTGGCTGCGATCATGCGAGATCTTACAGCCAAGATGGATGAGGGTGCGATCCAGATCGGAGAGACCAGCGTGGCTGTTATGGATGCGCAGGGTAACTTTAGAGATCTTACTGATATCATCACAGATGTTGATGCAGCAACAGAAGGCATGGGCGATGCTCAGAAGGCAGCCGCTCTGGCATCAACGTTTACTTCTGATTCAATCACAGGTTTAAACTTAATTCTTAATGAAGGCATTGATAAGATTGCTGGCTACGAGGAAGAACTGCGTAACTCCAGCGGTGCTGCATCTGATATGGCTGACACAATGCAGAACAATCTTCAGGGCAAGATCACGGCAGCAGGATCTGCTCTGGAAGGTCTGGGAATTGCTGCATATGACTATATTTCGGGTCCTGCTGGTACCGTGGTTGATATGGCGACAGGCATGTTTAAGGGATTGACGGATTTGATTTCACCTGCAAGATCTGAAATGGAACAGTACATCGATGATATTAATGCCGCTCTTGATACGGTTGACGCATCTTTGGAAACGGCAGAGAAAATCATGGATACGGCGACAGTCGATACCAATAAGTTAGAAGCTTACAAAAAAATACTTTTGGATTTAAATGGAGTTGAAAATAAAAATGAGTATCAAAAATATCAGCTGAAGCGAATTGTTGATGAGTTATCTGATACTATTCCAGAATTAGCTGCTGCGTATGATGAGGAAAAGGGAAGTATTAATTTAACAACTCAAGAAATTGAGAAGCTTATGGCAACGCAGGAAAAACAAGTGATGTTACAGGCAGCTCAAGAAGCGAAAAATGAAGTTTATAAAGAACTTACTAATGCTACATTAGCAGCACAAATGGCACAAGATGGATTGACAGAGGCTCAACAAAAGTGGAATGATATAGCAGGTTCAGCGGCTGTTTCAGCGCCAATTGAAACTTATAATGATTATGTAGCAGTTACCGGTCAGGCGAGTGATTCAGTTGAAAGATTATACAATGAAATGCTTAGCGCGAAAGCTGCATCGGAGAGAGCTGAAGAAGCCAAAAGTAAAGCAGAAAAAACAACGAAAGACTATGAAAAAGCGGTTGATGAGATGACTGAAAGTCTGCTTGGAGAAACGGATGCTCAGAAAGATGAGAAGGATGCAGTAGAAGACGGTACAGATGCAAAAAAAGGTGCAATTACAGTCAATCAAGATCTTCTCACCTCAGAAATTGAATATGCTGGTCAGACTTATAAAACAACCGGAGAGATAGCAGAGAAGTTTCAGACCTTGCAAGAAGCATATAAAAGTGCGTATGAAAGTGCTCAGTCATCTATTATAGGTCAATTAAGTCTTTATAATGAGTGGTCAGCTGGCGCAGAAATTACAGCATCACAAGCACTGGAAAATTTTGCATCCTGTGTGTCAGGTATGACAAATTATGCAGCAAATTTGGATGCATTGACACAGGGAGTAACAGACGTTTCAAATAATTCAATAGTTGCGTTAGATGAGGGATTTGTCCAGTATCTGCGTAATTTAGGCCCACAGTCGGCATCACTGGTAGCTACAATCGCTCAAGAAATAAATGCTGGAAATGTTCAATACATTAAAGATTTGAATGATAATTGGGACCGGTACTACAAGGTTTCATCAGAGATTGCTCAGGAAAACGCAGAAGCTGAAACGGGTTTTAAAGAGTTTGCTGGAGATATTGTAAGCACCGCTCAGCAAACCGCTCAGGACGCAACTCAGGCCACTGCCGACGGAATAGATTCAAAACGTCCGCAGGTAGATGAATCTCTCCAATCAATTGCCTATGATTTTATGGAAAAGCTTACGATACCGGATGAAACAACAAAAATTGGTTCCGATAACATTGCTGGTTACATTACTGGTGCTGAGTCAAAGCAACCAGAAGTGTCAACAACTGCAATTTCACTCGCAGGCGCAACAGAGGACGGCTTAACTGATACTGCACAGACAACTCAAATCGGTTCCGATAACGTGGCCGGATACATTACCGGGGCAGAATCACAGAAAGATGCTGCGCAGGATACAGCAGTTGGAATATCGGAAGCAACAGATGAAGGTCTTGGCTCAGCAGACACAGCAGCAACCGCAGGCAATCTACTAGCATCGCTTCTTGGCGTGTTAGTTGCAGGAACCACATTGGCATGGGTAGATGGTGTCGCAGTCAGTACGGCAATGAATCTTGGATTGGGTTCTGCCAATACGGCAGGAACAGCGAATGACTTAGCTAGTAAATATACAAATGAATTAAATAACCATAGAGGAAATGCGGAAAGTTCTGGACGATATCTTGTAGAAGGTTTTGCCGCTGGCATCGATGCAGGAAAAAGTAGAGTAGTGTCGGCAGCAGCTGATTCAGCTCGTGCAGCATTGGCAGCATTTCGAGCTGTCGCCCAGATTCATTCACCATCCGCAGCAGCAAAAGCAGATGCTCTTTTCGTTCCAGAAGGATGGGCAGGCGGTATTGAGGAGGGGAAAGAACAGGTTGAGGAAGCTGCAGCCGATACAGCCGATGCAACATTGGATGGCTTTAAAGATGTGCTTCTGCCCGATCTTGATCTAGGCTGGGCAGTCGATCAGATCCGTCAGGCATCTTATACCATGGATGCAGAACTGGCACAGAGAGCCACGGAGTCTACCATGGAGACTGTTGCGCGATCAGCTCCAGAGTCGCAGGAGACGGGCTCATCAGACTTTGATTATGATCGGTTGGGAGAAGTTGTAGCATCTGCGATAGATGGGATGGATGTGCGCTTGGATGGCAAGAAAGTCGGCAAAGTGATGACAAGTCGTATCAATGCCGGATTACAAGAGTACGCACAGATGAATCAGAGAGGGGTGATGTGATGGAAGGATTGATGATCAATAGTGTAGATCTTCTGGAAGACTATGGATACGACATCGAAACCATCATTATCCGAACCGCTCCGACACCAAAGACAAAATATATCGACATCACCGGCATGGATGGCAGTTTGGATTATACAGAGCAGGACGGCATTATCCGATATAAGTCAGGAACCATGCAGGTTAAATTGTCAAAGCAAGCCGACATGCCAGAACATTATCAAAAGACAATGTGCATTAAGCAGCTTTGTCATGGAAAGAAGTGCCAGATTGTTTTTCCATATGATCTGGATTTCTATTTAAGCGGGCGAATCTCTGTGAAAGAGTCATGTGATGGTTATTGGTCTTCTGTAGAGCTTACGATCACCTATGATCCGTATCGATACAAACGAGAGTTGACATACAGAGAAATTACTGTGTCTGGAAAGACCGAGCTGCTTTGCTACAACCTGCAGCGAAACGTGATTCCGGACATTCAGTGCAGCGCCGCCATGACAGTGACTTTTTCCGGAAAGACATATACTCTTGCATCTGGAGAAAATAGTATTTCGGAGATCATCTTCACGGCAGGAGAAAACCTGCTTGAATTTATTGGCACAGGAACAGTTGCAGTAAGTTACCAGGAGGCATCATTATGATCACAATATATTCCGATTCTAAAAAGATTTATGATCCTCGTATTGAAAAGCTGCAGTTGGAGGAAGCAGAGTTAAGCCAGGCTAAAAACAAGGCTGGAACACTGAAATTTATCATTCCAACAGACCATGAATATGCAGACTTGGCAATCACTCCGGGAGTCACCAGAGTAACAGTAAAAGAAGATGATGAGACGCTTTTTAAGGGTCGTATCATCAAAAACAATCCTGACTTTTGGGGAGATGCAGAGTACACAGCAGAAGGTGATTTGGCATATCTCAATGATACGATCGTTCGCCCATACGAATTCTCCGGAAGTCCCAGAGAGTATTTTACCTTCCTGATCACGCAGCATAACGCGCAGGTCGAGAAAGAGCGTCAATTTGTTGTGGGGAATATTACAGTATCAGATCCAAACGATTATGTTGTCAGGTCCAATATACATTACCCATCAACTTGGGAAGAACTGCAAGAGAAGCTTCTTGACAAGATGGACTGTTTTCTGGTGGAGCGCTGGGAAAATGGTGTGACATACTTGGACTGTCTGGCAGAGATTCGAGAGAATAATGAGCAGACAGCTAAATATGGGGAAAACGTCATTGACATTGACCAGGTAAAAGAGATTGATTCTGGCTTTGCCACAGCAGTGATTCCGCTTGGGAAAAAGCAGGAAGCTGAGGATGGAGAAGAAAAGTATTTGACCATTGAATCAGTCAACAGTGGAAAAGATTATGTGCAGGACGATGACGCGGTATCAAAGTATGGTCTGGTTCTTAAGACTATAGAGCATGAAGATGTGACTCTTCCAGAGAATTTGCTTCGTAAGGGTAAGGAAGATCTAAAGGAAGCACTCAAGTCGGTTGAGTCAATCACAGTGACCGCGGCAGATCTGTCAGGAACAGGCGTCAAAGTTGAGTCTTTTCGCTTCATGAAGAATGTCAGGTGTATCAGTGTACGTCATAAGTTAGATTTTAGAAGCCCCATTGTGACGCTGGACAGAAATCTGTTAGACCGATCAGATTATAAAATCACAGTCGGTAATACGCTCAAAACCTACACAGGAAGCGCAGATGCAGCCAGACGAGACACAGATACCAAGATTGAGGAAATAATCAACTTGGAACGGGAAGCCCGTAAAAAGGCCATCGCTGACCTTGTAGACAAAATGGGAAAGGCATCTGGTCTGTACGTTACGGACATTGGAAAAGATGGAGCACACAATTGGTTCCTGCATGATAAGAAGACCTTAGAGGAATCGTACACGATTATCCAGGTAAATGATGCAGGAATTTTATTCTCGTCAGATGGTGGAAACAGTTACAACGGACTCAGTTGGGATGGAACTGCAATTTTGGAGAAAATTTACTTGATTGGACTCGATGCAACCTACATCAAAACTGGAAAGCTTCTAGTATCGGACGGAGAAGGCAATACGCTGTTTTGTGTAGATATGAAGACAGGTGAGGTCTTGATCAACAATGGTATTTTAAAGGTTGGAAAAGGCTTTATCAATACAGATGGTCGTTTTCGACTAGGACCAATATCGTCCCGAAATGGAAGGGTTGTAGATGGTGTATATACGGATCAAGATGTGTACTTCGACAAGGCGATCTTTGTTGATTACGGGTTAGAAATATTTGGAAATAATGACTCAGCGGCTCATACACCTTACATAGATTTCCATTTAGCAGAAAGCATAGATCAGCAAACTGCTGATTATACAGCACGTATCGAGCAGAGCAGCTCCAACGTGATAAGTATGTATGGTAAGAGACAAGGAGATGGAGATACGCCGCAGAGTTGTACGCTTAATGTTGCCGTAGTTAATACCGCATCGGATGCGCGTCTGAAAGATAAGGTGCAGTATCTGGACGAAGAGACGAGCCTGACATTTATCAATAAGCTTCGCCCAGCAGCGTACCGATACAGTGCTGATCAGGACGAGATGTATCACTATGGCCTCATATATCAGGACGTTGAGCCTATTATCAAGAGCAAAAATTGCGCGCTGCTCGGCAAGTTTTTGCGCTGGGAGAAGCAGCCAGATGGAAAGTCAAAGCAGGTTGAGTATGGAGCATTGGGTTATATCGAGCTGATATCAGATCTGATCGGGGCCGTAAAGGCGCTTACCGCTCGAGTGAAAGAACTTGAAAAGGAGAAGTAAAAATGGTTACAGCATTATTTAAAGAAGGACAGAAAGCAGCAACAACCACAAGCTTACAGAAGTATGACTATGGTGAAGTGTTGCGAATTAAGGGATTGAGCTTGCCGAGATATGTTGCCGTACAGTTTGCTGTAGACGGTATGTCAGAAGCGCTGCCATCCTCAATTGGAGAAACGGTTGAGGATGTGACAGATGTTTTGATTCCGAATAGCCTCCTTCGGAGCAACATTAAGCCATGGAATTATAACATCATGGCGTATGTGTATATTGTATCGGGAAGCAGCGGAAAGACGGAATACACAATCACAATTCCGGTTAAGTGGCGTCCAAAGACAGGAGATGATCAGGCTGCAGATGACGATGTGGCAGCAGTGATCGGATCCGCAGTAGAAAAGATGAATACGGCTACCACCAAAGCTGAGAATGCCGCAAATCAGGCATCCGCAACAGCGGAGGAGATCAAAGCAGACCGTGAGAAGATAACTACAAATGAGATTAAAATCGCTGGATTAAAGTCAGATTTATTTGACGTACAAGATGTTTGCTTTACAGAGGATAACGAAAATTGGTCATTGATTGCTGGATATATTGGAGTAGATGGCAGAATAGTCCAAACTCCACATAAAAAAACAGATTACTGCCGTGCTACGTCAATACAAGTTAAGGGTGGAACATATATAAAAGTTCTTAATGACAGCACAGAACTTATCTTCGCTCAATATGACAGTTCGGATTCTTTAATTAAACGTGATAAAGTCAATGGCATCGGAGTTGCAACTGTATCGACGAATAGTTTTATAAAATTTTCTATCAGTGATTCTTCTGGAAAAGAATATGAAGATTCAAAAGATGCATTGTCTAATATCGAACTGCACCTAAAGACTGGTACGATTATCATAAAACTCGATGAAATTGATGCAACAAAAAAGAAAGTGACGGAATTAGGCAACAAAAGATTTGTAACTTATGAAAAAGAAAAGTTGATTTCTTGGAGTTTTGGTGAATTGCAAGAAACGGGCGTTGTAAACGAGAAAATAAACAGTATAAGATTTAAGCAAACCCAAGTGCTAAAAAAGGGGATGTATATAGATATTCCATCACAAGATTATAAATTTAATGTTGCTTCTTTTAATGCGGATGGGTCGATGATTAGATATTTGGGGAGCTTCACGAAAAAGTATGTTATCGAATCAGATGGTTACTATATGGCATCATTTTGGAGGACCGATGATGCAAATATGAGTATGCAGGAAGCAGATAAGTTTATAGTAGCGACAGAAATAACTTCGCTGATTACAGATTATAATTATAATAGGTTGTCAGAAAAATCAAAATACAACAAAGCAGAAACAATAAATTTTGGTAAAGTTCCATTTGATAAATACATTGGTCAGAATACGTTATATGATTCCGAAACGCTCAATAGAAACACAACGTACTTAACAATAATTTCGATGTTTGATGCACTTGTGAATACACATAATGGTTATTTATCAAAGGTAGATCGTGGCTTGTGTTCTGATGGTACGAATCATGTGTATCAGTACAACGCTGTGCCGGAGAAATTAACTTATGGTGGAAAGAAAAAGGCAAAACCTAAAATGCTGATTATATCAGGTCAGCAAGCAATGGAAAAAGGCTGTATTTATGGTTTGTATTACTTTCTGAAAGATTTGTGTGAAAATTGGAAGAGTAACGATGTTCTTTCATACATTAGACATAATGTAACACTTAAATTGATACCAATTGTCAATCCTTATTCGTTCAATACTAATTCTTACTATAACATTAACAATGTAAACTTAAATCGAAACTATGATACCATTGGATTTTATGTTGCAAAAAAAGGCACAACAAATTATGGCGGACTTTCACCATTCGACCAGATTGAAACGACTTATGTAAAAAAGTTAGTAGACGAAAATCATGACGCTATTTGCTTTATCGATTGCCATACAGATGGAAGCGGCGAACTCTCAAACTATCAGCTTAATTGGATTGATGTTCCACAAGTGGACGATGAATATTTTGAAAAAATTCTTCCAATTTGTGAAAATCACATTATCAATTTGACGGAACAATTTTTTTCTGAATATCCCGATATGCCATTAAATGAATTATATGGAACTCTGACTTATGCAGACACATTCAAGGAAGGCTCTCCAACTGCTGACGCATGGGTAGCAACGCAAAATATTATTGCATTGACCTGCGAAGGGTTTTGTGGATTTCCTAATAAAGGAACATTTACAAGTGATGTACTAAAAGCTAATTCTGAAATCATAGGGAATTTGATAAAAAATATTTTGCTTGGATTTTCGTGCAGTTAACTAAAGAGGGCGTGTTTCAATGCCCTAACGGGCTTTTGGGACAAATAATTTACAGAAAAAGCATCTCATCTGTTCGGATCACAATAATTTGGGGAAGGGCAATACTTAGTGATTATTTCTTACAGTTTCAATTAAAGCTATTATTGAAATAAAAAGGGCAATTAATTGAATTACATCACTAATTGTCATATTTACCCCCTCCTTATAAATGTATTTAACCTACTAGGAGAGATGCTTAGTCCGATTATAGCATTGTTTAGAAAGTTGTCAAGATAGTGACTTGAAAATATATAAAGAAGAACAGTTAATGAAGATGAATTCAGAAAAAAGCGATGACACAGCTTGATTTGGAGCGAGTTCGTAT
>ERZ835109.2741-NODE-2741-length-10608-cov-2.626078_pt1 | contig 10608 bp, 8 predicted proteins | sample MGYA00519946_ERZ835109 | MGnify/ENA primary metagenome ERZ835109 (study PRJEB31850, sample SAMEA3708771) | human gut metagenome | biome: human gut; feature: human-associated habitat; material: faeces | place: China | collected 2014 ...
AAGATAAATTAAACGTAAACGTTGAATTTTTAGACTAGGCTCGGTGATTTTGTGGACTTAGTTACAATAGGAAAAATTACAGGAACTCATCATTTAAAAGGAGCTGTAAAAGCAAATATAAGTTTAAGCGAGCCTGAAATTATAATCGGTGAAAGGGTTATGGTTGAAAAACCAAACGGAGAGAAAAAAATTCTTTCTGTTGTAAAACTTTCAAATCTTGTAGGAGATAAAGTTGTAATCGAATTTGAAGAGATTACAAACAAAACTGAGGGAAATCTTCTTGCAGGAGGGCTTATAAAAATAAACAGGGATATTTTAGGAATGGCAGAAGATGAATATCTTCTTGAAGACCTTTTAGGAATGACTGTTATTACATCTGAAAATGAAAATATAGGAAAAGTAGTTGATGTTTTTGATACAGCTGCTCACGATATAATTGTTGTTGAAGATGAAAATACAGAAACTCTTATTCCAAATATTGAAAATTTTGTAAAAGATATAGATTTTGATAAAAATGAAATTTATGTTGAAATTTTAGAGGGAATGAGAGAAACAAAAGGTGCTGTTTCTGAAAATGATGAGATTTAAGTAATAAAGGAGAAAAGTTTTGAAAATAAATATTTTAACTTTATTCCCTGAACTTTTTAGTGCTTTTAAATCACAAAGCATAATAGGAAGAGCAGTAAAAAATAATCTTATAGAGATAAACATTATAAATATAAGAGATTTTTGTTTTGATAAACATCAGCAGGCTGATGATACTCCTTTTGGAGGAGAGGGAGGAATGGTTATGAAACCGGAACCTCTTTTCAGAGCTTTAGAAAACTGTGGAGGAAAAGTTATTTATACTTCACCTCAAGGTGTTAAGTTTGACCAGCAGCTTGCATTAAAACTTAAAGAAGAAGAAGAGATTACTATAATAGCAGGACATTATGAGGGAATAGACGAAAGAGTTGTAGAAAATAAAGTTGATATGGAAATTTCCATAGGAGATTTTGTTCTTACAGGAGGGGAGCTTCCATCAATGGTAATGGTTGATGCGATAGCAAGACTTATTCCCGGAGTAATAACACAGGCTTCTTATGAAAATGATTCTTTTTTTAACGGACTTTTAGATTATCCTCAATATACAAGACCTGCTGAATATATGGGACTGAAAGTTCCAGATGTTTTAATCTCTGGAAATCATAAAAAAATAAGAGACTGGAGAATGAAAGAAAGTCTTAAAAGAACATATTTAAGACGTCCGGATCTTTTAAAAGACAGAGAATTTTCAAAAGAGGAAAAAAAATTCATGAAGGAAATTCTTGAGGAACTTATGGAGGGGGAAAAATAATGATATATAAACTTAAAGGTTTTGAACCTGTCATAGGGGAAAATAATTTTATAGCTGACACAGCAGCAGTTATAGGAAAAGTTACAACAGAAAAAGATGTATCAATATGGTTTTCTGCTGTAATGAGAGCTGATGTATGCAGTATTCATGTTGGAGAAAAAACAAGCATACAGGATAATGTAACAATTCATGGAGATAAAGGGCATGATGTTGTAATAGGAAAAAATGTTACAATAGGTCATAACTGTATTATTCATGGCTGTACAATAGGGGATAACTGTGTAATAGGAATGGGATCGACTATTCTTAACGGTTCAGTAATTCCTCCCAATTCTTTAGTGGGGGCACATTCACTTGTAACTCCGTCTCTAAAGGCTGAAGAGGGAACTCTTATTATAGGAAGTCCGGCAAAAAGTGTGAAAAAACTTCCTGAAGAACAGCAGGAATATTTAAAAAATGCTGCTGAACTTTATGTTGATGAAATAGATGTTTATACAAATGAATTAGAAAGGGTGAAATAAATTTATGAGAGACAAAATATATTTAGGGCTTGTTCACTACCCTGTTTATAATAAAAGAAAAGAAGTTGTATGCACTTCTGTAACAAACTTTGATATTCATGATATATCAAGAAGCTGTAAAACTTACGATGTAAAAGAATATAACCTTATTGTTCCTGTTGAAGCTCAAAAACAGCTTACAGAAAGAATAATAGGTTACTGGCAGGACGGAACAGGTGGAGAATACAATAAAGACAGAGAATCTGCTTTCACAATTACAAGAGTAAAAAATTCAATAGAAGAATGTATTGCTGATATTGAAAAAAGAGAGGGGCAGAAACCTGTTATTATAACAACTTCTGCTCATATATATCCTAATTCAATAAGCTACAAAGGGCTTTCTGAAAAAGTTTTTTCTGATGATAAACCTTATCTTTTCCTTTTTGGAACTGGATGGGGGCTTATAAAAGAAGTTATGGATATGTCTGATTATATTTTAGAGCCTATAAGAGGAAATACAAAATATAACCACCTTTCTGTAAGAGCTGCAGTAGCTATTATTTTAGACAGAGTTTTGGGAGAAAATTAATCCCGGCTCTGTTTCTTAATGTTTGCCATTATTTTGGAGGATATAAAGAATGGGAAAAAGAGTAACAATAAAAACAAGACCTGATTTTTTTAAAAATGCAGGTGCAGAAAATATAAAAGTAAGAGAGCTTATGTATGATGACAGAGCAAAGAAACTTAAAATTTTCTGTACTCTTGGGGGGCCTTGTTATATATGCGAAACTGATATAGTCTGTAATGACCTCCATAAAAAATTTGGAGACAGCCTGAGCATAGAATTTGAAATTGAATATGAAAATAATGAAATAACCAGAAATGACCTTATGCAGATTACAGAAAAAGTAATCAGTGAGCTTAAAAAGAAAAATGCAGTATCAAGGTCATTTCTTTATCTATACAGAATAAAAATAGAAGACAGAAAAATTATTATTGAGCTTAAGAATGAACTTGCAATAGAAACTCTTTATGAATCAAGAATAAATTTAAGGCTTGAAACTCTTCTTGCTGAATACGGCATAAAAGATTTCAGAGTTGAGTTTGTGCCGGGAGATTTTTCAAAAGAGATTGAAAAAGTTGAAAATAAACTTGATGAAGTTATGATTACCCTTACTAAAAAAATGGACGAGGAAAATCTTAAAAATTCTGCTTCACAAAAACCAAATACAGAAAAAGAGGGACAGAGATTCAGTGCCGTTTCAAACAGAAAAACAAAAGATATTAAAGGAACTTCAATTCCTCTTTCTGAATTTGGAGAAATTTATGAAAATGATGTGTGTGTTCTTGAGGGTGAAGTTTTTAATCTGGATAAAAGAGAATTAAAAACGGGAAATACACTTTATACAATAAGAATTACAGACAATATAAATTCCGTTACAACAAAGATGTTTTCAAAAGATGAAGATGTTGATGTAAAAGTCGGGGACTATATAAAAGTAAACGGAAGAAAGCAGATAGATAAATTTGACGATAATGAAGAAATTTTAATGCTGAGCAGTATAAATAAACTTGAGCATACAAAAGTTAAAAAAGAAGATACTGCTGAGAAAAAAATGGTTGAACTTCACACTCATAGCAAAATGAGTGAAATGGTCGGGGTAACAGATATAAAAGACCTTATAAAAAGAGCAAAATCTTATGGTCATACAAGTATGGCAATAACAGATTATTCTGTTGTCCACACTTTCCCTTTTGCATATAAAGAAACTAAAAAAGATGAAAACTTTAAAGTTATTCTTGGTTGTGAAATGTACATGGTTGACGATAAAAAACCAATGGTAAGAAATCCAAAGGACAAGCTTATTCAAGATGAAACTTTTATAGTTTTTGACTTGGAAACTTTTGGTCTTAATTCACACGAACATCCTATAATTGAAATTGGTGCAATAAAAGTTCAGGGTACAAGAATTGTAGACAGCTTTTCACAGCTTATAAATCCTGGAATGCCAATTCCGGAAAAAATTCAGGAAATCACAAGCATTACAAATTCTATGGTAGCAGATATGCCTAAAATTGAGGAAGTTCTTCCAAAATTTATGGAATTTGTAGGAGATGCTACAATGGTTGCCCACAATGCAAGATTTGACATGAGCTTTATAAGACGTGAGTGCAAAAGAATAATGGGAATTGACTATGATCCGTCTGTAATAGATACACTTCAGATGGCAAGAGATGTAATGCCTGATTTAAAAGGATACGGACTTGGAAGTCTTACTAAAAAACTTGGTGTTGCTCTTGAAAATCATCACAGAGCAGTTGATGACTCACAGGCAACAGCTGGAATGTTTATAATTTTCCTTGAAAAATATCTTGAAAAGGGAATTACAAATATAAAAGATATAAACGGAGGTTTCCCTCTTAATATTCAAAAGCAGGATACATCAAATGTAATGGTTCTTGTAAAAAATCTTACAGGTCTAAAAAATATGTATCAGCTTGTTTCAATAGCCCACAAAGATAATTTTGGAAATAAAAAGCCGAGAGTAACAAGAAGCGACCTTGAAAGATTGAGAGAAGGGCTTATTATCGGTGCATCAAATACAGTACATTTTATGAATACAAGCGAGCTTGTTCTTGATTATCTTGATTATAATTTTAAAGATGTGGAAAGTGCTATAAGTTTTTATGATTATGTGGAACTTCTTCCAAAAGAAGCCTACAATGAGTTTATAGATAAAGACGGCACTAACAGGCTTTCTTCATATGGTGCAGTTGAAAAAATGAACAGATATTTTTATGACATCTGCAAGAAAAATAATATTCTTGTAACTGCAAGTTCAAATGTCCACTATCTTGAAAAAGAGGAAAAAGATATAAGAAGCATTCTTCTTTATGGAAGCGGGAATGTTTTTAAAGCCAGCCAGTATATGACTGATAACGGCTTTTATTTCAGAACTACAAATGAAATGCTTGATGAGTTCAGTTATCTTGGAGAGGAAGTAGCAAAAGAGATTATTATAGAAAATACAAATAAAATTTCTGATATGGTTGAAAAAGTTCAGCCTATACCAAGCGGATTTTATCCTCCTCACCTTGACAATGCAGAAGAAACAGTTCGCAGTATGACATATGAAAAAGCATACAGAATTTATGGGGACCCTCTTCCAGAAGTTGTAAGTGCAAGGCTTGAAAGAGAGCTTAATGCAATTATAGGAAATGGTTTCTCTGTTCTTTATCTTTCAGCACAAAAACTTGTTAAAAAATCTTTGGACAATGGATACTTGGTTGGTTCAAGAGGTTCAGTAGGTTCTTCTCTTGTTGCATATATGATGGGAATAACAGAGGTAAATGCCTTGTATCCTCACTATATCTGCGATAATCCAGAATGTAAATATTCAGAATTTACAGATAAGCCGGGAGCCGGGGTTGACCTTCCTGAAAAAATCTGTCCAAAATGCGGAAGACCTTTAAGACGTGACGGCCACTCAATTCCATTTGAAGTTTTCATGGGATTTAACGGGGACAAAGTTCCTGATATTGACCTTAACTTCTCTGGGGAATATCAATCTGAAATTCACAGATACTGTGAAGAACTTTTTGGAAAATCAAACGTATTTAAAGCAGGAACAATTTCAACTCTTGCAGAGAAAAATGCTATTGGTTATGTAAAAAAATTCTATGAAGACAATAATCTTCATGTGAGCAAAGCTGAAATTATAAGAAAGGCTGCAAAGTGTGAGGGAGCTAAAAAAACTACAGGACAGCACCCTGGAGGAATGGTTATTGTTCCAGGAGAAAAATCTGTTTTTGATTTCTGCCCGATACAGCACCCTGCAAATGATATGACAAATGATTCTATAACAACTCATTTTGATTATCACGTAATGGACGAACAGCTTGTAAAACTTGACGTACTTGGACATGACGACCCTACAACAATAAAAATGCTGCAGGAATATACAGGGGTAAATGTTTATGATATTCCAATAGCAGACCCTGAAACTTTAAAAATTTTCTCAGGAACAGAGGCACTTGGAATTACACCGGAACAGATTGATTCAACAGTTGGAACTTTTGGTGTTCCGGAATTTGGAACATCTTTTGTAAGACAGATGCTTGTTGACACTCTCCCTAAAACATTTGCAGAGCTTGTAAGAATTTCCGGTCTTTCTCACGGAACTGACGTTTGGCTTAACAATGCACAGGAATTTGTAAGAAGTGGAGAAGCAACTCTTTCTGATATAATTACAGTTCGTGATGACATAATGAACTATCTTATTGCACAGGGGCTTGATAAAGGAAAAGCCTTTAAGATAATGGAATTTGTAAGAAAAGGAAGACCGTCAAAAGAGCCTGAACAATGGGAAGAATATTCAAATCTTATGAAAGAACACCATATAAAAGAATGGTATATTGAATCATGTAAAAGAATAAAATATATGTTCCCTAAAGGACATGCTGTTGCTTATGTTATGATGGCAATGAGAATAGCATATTTTAAAGTTCATTATCCTCTGGCTTTCTATGCAGCATATCTTACAAGAAAGATAGAAGATTTTGATTTTGAAATAATGGGAAATGAAAAAGCTCTGAAAGAAAAAATGAATGAGCTTAAAAAAGAAGTTAAACTTGATGTTAAAAAGAAAACTCAGATGGCACTTTGTGAAATTATAACAGAGATGCATGCGAGAGGATATGAGTTTTTAGGAATAGATTTATATAAATCTGAAGGATTCAGATTTACAATTGAAGATGGAAAAATAAGAGTTCCTCTTTTAGGAATAGCAGGTCTTGGAGGAGCTGTAATAGAAAATCTTTTAAGAGAAAGAGAAGAGGGAAAATTCCTTTCTTATGAAGATTTAAAAAGAAGAACAAAGATGTCTTCAACAATAATAGAAAAACTTAAAAGTTTGGACGCAATAAAAGGGCTTAATGACACAAATCAGATAACTCTTTTCTAAATTTTTAAAAGCAGGAGAAAAAATGGCATTATCATTAAAAAAAATGGATAAAAAATATATAGGAACGATTTTGGTCTGCTTTGCAGCATCACTTTGGGGTTTTGACTCTATAGTTCTTACCCCAAGACTTTATCATTTAAAAGTTCCTTTTGTGGTATTTATGGTTCACTGTCTGCCTTTCGTTGTTATGAGTATTTTTATTGGGAAGAGGGAGATAAAAAATATTTCTCATCTTCCTAAAAAAGATTTAATGTTTTATTTTCTTGTGGCACTTTTCGGCGGATGTATAGGAACTCTTTCAATAGTAAAATCTTTGTTTCTTGTAAACTTTCAGCATCTTACTGTTGTGACTCTTCTTCAGAAAGCACAGCCAATATTTGCTCTTATTCTTGCAAGAATTATTTTAAAGGAAAAGCTTGGAAAGAATTTTTTAAGCTGGGTTCTTTTTGCACTTATCGGGGGATATGTAATGACTTTTGAATTTACTCTGCCGAGGGTTGCAGAAGTAAGTTCAAGCAATGTTTTTAAAGCAGTTTTGTATGCACTTCTTGCAGCATTTTCTTTTGGAAGTGCAACTGTTTTTGGAAAAAGAATATTGAGTCATTCAAGTTTTGTTACGGCTCTTTATACAAGATATTTTTTTACAACAGTAATAACTTTTTTTATAGTTCTTGCAAACAGTGAGCTTAATCTTATTTTTAAGGTTACACCTTTTGAATGGCTTATATTTGTCATAATAGGGATTACAAGCGGAAGCGGGGCAATTCTTCTTTATTACAGAGGGCTTAGATATATTGATGCAAGCGTTGCAACAATATGTGAGCTTTCGTTTCCTATTTCATCTGTGGTGTTTGATTATATTTTTAACAGACATTTTCTTACACCTGTGCAGTTTATGGGAGCGGCAGCTCTTATATTTGCAATATTAAAAATAAGCAAGAACCAGAAATAGAAAATTATTTTATGTTGAAAAATAAAAGAAAATTATGTATAATAAAAGTGTCTAAGATACTTGTAAATCGAAGTAAGGAAAAAAAGGTTATCTCGCCAATAGCCTTTTTTTATTTTTTGTAAAAATGTGTTATAATGTATATGCTTTTATTTAGCACCGTTTGCTTTTTAGAACTCCTTATGAAGATTTACAAAATGAAGTATCTAAAAGACAGCATAATGATAATGGCGATTATAGTAATTATGATTTTGGTAAGTGTTATGAAAATAACTTTTATTGAAGAAATTATTAAAAAACTATTTGAAATTATGTAAAAGGCAGACAAAAAGGGGTTTTTAAGGCTGGCAACCTTAGCCCCGACTAATTAAAAATAAAGTAGAATTAATTATAAGTTTTTATACAGTTAAAAAATCAAATTTTTGACTGAATTTTTTGTTATAAAATAAAATTAATTCTTAAAAATTTAATATTTTTTTCAGTAAATTTAAGTGTAGAAATAATTATAAGTATTTCTACACTTTTTGTTTTATTCAAGGGAATTAATTTTTAAGGGTGAGTTTATTGAAAAGACAGAGCATTAAAGGGTTAATGATAATTTTACAATTCATTTTTTATTTTGCAGTGAATAAATTTTTTGATGTTCCTGACAGAATAATGTACAACACATTCTTTATCTACTTAATTCTTAATTTCACAAAAAATATGTATTCATTTAAAACTATATTAATCTGGGAAGAGCTTAAAAAACAACTGCAGGTTCACACAGAATTTTTACTTGTAATGCTTGTTAATGATATAGCTTTCTGGGAAAGCAGATATATTTTGGTACATATAATTGTGGGGCTTACTTTTACATTCTTTAATCTTTTCATAATTAAATTCATAAGAAAAATATGCAGAAAAATTTTAGAAAAAAGACTTTTAATAATAGGAATAGGAAATACAGCAAGAAACTTAACAAAGGTTATAAGAGAAAATGATTTTACAATGTATAACCTTTTGGGATATATTTCAGCAAATAATATTGAGGGAGTACATCAAGACATTTTAGTTGATGAAAATAAAATACTTGGAACTTATGAAGAAATAGAAAAAGTTATAAAAGAGCAGAATATAAATGAAGTAATTATTGCAATGCCACTTGCAGATAATGCACAGATGCTTGAAATAATAAATAACCTTGACGGGAAAGTAAATAAAATAAAATTTACTCCTGAACTAAACGGAGTTTATACATTTAACTCAACAGTAGAAGATTATGATGGAACTATGCTTATATCTTCTTACAATGGTTTAGGAAAAACTATGAATAAATTTTTAAAAAGAAGTTTTGATATTGCAGCAGGAAGTGTTGGCTGTATTGTCCTTGGAATTTTATATTTAATAGTTGCACCAAAAATAAAAAAAGACGGCGGGAAAGCAATCTTTTATCACAATAGAATTGGAAGAGATTTAAAACCTTTTAAGATGTATAAGTTCAGAAGTATGTATGTTAATGCAGAAGAAAGACTGCAGGAACTTTTAAGCAAAGATGAAAAATTAAGAGAAGAATTTTACAAAAACTTTAAATTAAAAGATGACCCGAGAATAACAGAGATAGGACATTTTTTAAGAAAAACTTCATTAGATGAATTTCCTCAGTTTTTAAATGTAATAAAAGGTGAGATGTCTTTTGTAGGTCCAAGACCTGTAGTACAGAAAGAACTTGATTTATATTACGGAGCAGAAAACAGTAAGAAAATCTTTACAGTAAAACCTGGAATAACAGGAATGTGGCAGGCAAACGGAAGATCAGATATAGAAAATTATGATGAAAGAATAGCCCTTGACCTTTACTACATAAGAAACTGGTCGCTATGGCTTGATATTATTATTACTATTAAAACGATTAAAAATGTAATTTCTAAAAAAGGAGCTTATTAAAATGAATTTTTTATTTTTATCTCATAGATATCCTAAAGAGAAAGAAAACTCTTGTTTAGAGAAAGACTTTATAAAAAAATTAAGTGAAAAAGGACATAAAGTTTATGTGGTTACAACGACAGAAAGAAGAATGAACGAAGAAACACACATATATAAAGATGGAAATATAGAAGTATTATACGTAAAAACGGGAAATAGAACTAAAAAATACAATTTGATTGAAAAAATAGTAACAATCTTAACTACTCCATATCTTATAAAAATGGCATTTAATAAATATTTTAAAGATATAAAAATAGATTATACAGTTACATATACACCATTTATGTCAAGTTTATCTTTAATAAAATTTTTTAAGAAAAAATTAAACTGTAAAATAATTTTATTTTTATGGGATATTATGCCACAAACTGCAAAAGATATGGGAATAATAAAAAATGAATTTATTTTTAAATATATGAAAAATAATGAGAAGAAAATGTATTTAAACATAGATAAAGTTATATGTAACTGCACAGAAGCTGAAAATTATGTTTTAAGTAATAAATATAAAACAAAAGATAATATTATTTTTATAAGAAATCCAGAATATATAAGTAAATTTTCTCTTTCACAAAGCGAAAGAAAAAGATTGAGAGAAAAATATGGATATACAGAAAAAGATACAGTATTTATTTTCGGCGGAAATATGGGAATGCTTCAAAAATTAGAAAATATTTTAGAACTAGCAAAAATAATAAAAAAAGAAAGCCCAGATATTAAATTTATTTTAATTGGAGACGGAAAAGATAAAAATATTTTAGAAGAAAAAGTAAAAAATGAAAATATAGATAATGTCCAGATATTAAATGTAATTCCAAGATACGAGTATGAAAATACAATAGGAGCATTTGACTGTGGACTGATTTCTTTAAATGAAAAAAATACAGTTCC
>ERZ835109.2743-NODE-2743-length-10601-cov-3.793097_pt1 | contig 10601 bp, 7 predicted proteins | sample MGYA00519946_ERZ835109 | MGnify/ENA primary metagenome ERZ835109 (study PRJEB31850, sample SAMEA3708771) | human gut metagenome | biome: human gut; feature: human-associated habitat; material: faeces | place: China | collected 2014 ...
ATGAAAACATGGCTAAGGAAAAAGTTGCTAAGAAAGCTACTCGTACTCGTCGTTCTAAGAAGAGTGCCGCTGCCGAAACTGCTGCTCCTGCTGCTGTTGAAGCTCCTGCAACTGAAGAACCAAAAGCTGAATCAGCTGAATAATTTTAAAGTTATTCGTATACATATAAAAAAGGCTACTCACACGGGTAGCCTTTTTTGTATCTTTATATTTTAGTTATACTAAGATACATTAAAAGATTTACCGAATGAACTTTTCGTAAGAATTATCTGTTATATTTGCAGGAGAATATGGCAAAATTTGTAAAGGTAATATTGTTTCTGTTGCTGGCGGTTGCCCTTCATGGGGTCGCAGGCAATGTTTTCACTGAAAAGCAGGTGGAACAACCAGAGCATGCTGTTACATATTCTATGAAACCGCAGGGGCAGATTAATGCTCCAGAATCTCCTTATCTTCCTGTGGCTGAATTAACTAATTTGCAAAGCCATCAGATATCGGTGACACGCATCCAACGTGTGCAAATCGGTGAATACTTCTCTTCTCTGAGAAATGTGCTGCAATGTTGTGCAGACCGTGATAACTCGCTGTCACAGCATTGGGGAAGGATTTATAATACTACAACTTCCTATTATTGCCAGCCTGCAAGTGAATATTATGTATTTACTTTAAGGCATATTATTATTTAGACGTTTATTTATTGGTATTATTTTACGGATTGCTGGCGTTAATTATATAGTGCCGGTCAGTCTTTATTATCTTCATATTTTTACTAATAATTTAAACTTCAATATTATGGCAACTCAAGCTATTGATGCTACTATATTTGCATCTTCACATCCCGATATCGCTAAACGTACGAGTATCTCCGGTCTTTTAATTTCTTGTGTAATGTTACTGATTGGTATTTTATCTTTTGCTTCTACTTTTGAACTGGAAGATAAATCGTCTACTGTCAGTATGGCTCTGATGGTCTTTGGAACAGGATTGTTCCTTTTAGGTATATTCCGGCTTTTCTGGAAGTCAAAAGAAGTGGTCTATGTACCGACAGGAAGCATAGCGAAAGAGCGTAGTATTTTCTTTGATCTGAAGCATATGGACAAGTTGACTGACCTTGTTAATTCCGGTTCATTTTCTGCGGATTCAAAGATTAAGAGTGAGGCAAGTGGTAATATACGTATGGACGTGATACTATCTGCTGATAATAAATTTGCAGCTGTACAGCTATTCCAGTTTGTACCTTATACATATCAGCCGGTGACTGCTGTGCATTATTTTACCAATGATGCAGCTGCAGCTGTTGCTGCGTTTCTGACTAAAAGTCAATTGAATTAAAGTGCTTAATGCCAAATGGTATTCATGTTGATGGCGAATTGTCATTCATCAGAAGATCATTTCTAAGATAGTCAAGTGCAGGGATGCAGGGATAAATGGATAATGGATTGATAATTACTGAATATCGCACTTCTATGTCTTAATAGCTTAGATACAAGCAGGCTTTAAGGAATAATTTGACATGTGGGGATTAACCGTCGATGACGGCAATCCCCATTTTTTTCATTAAGAAGCACGCATTCATGTTCTGTGCGACTCCGCTTCTCATCTGGTATGAGAATGTCAGTTCGTTGTTGGTAATGTCCGCTTCGAAACAATAATTCCGGATATTTTGTGGAAAAGCATCTATTAGTGTGCCTAGCAGTAGGTCATGAGTAGCGATAATACCATTGGCATCCATGCTCATGAACTGTTTGATTAAGGCAAAAGAACCTTTCTGTTTGTCCATTGAGTTAGTTCCTTTCAGGATTTCATCAAGGATGATAAATAAATCTTCTCCGGCTTTGAGCTTATCAATGATTAGTTTTAGTCGTTTGAGTTCGGCAAAGAAGTAAGATTCGTTGTCGGTGAGTGAATCACTTGTCCGGAGGCTGGTGACAAGACGAGCGGGAAATATTTCCATTTTCGCAGCCCATACAGGAGCACCAATGCAAGCCAAGAGGTAGTTGACACCTACGGTGCGCAGGTAAGTACTTTTGCCTGCCATGTTGGCGCCGGTAATAATGATAAAGAACGGGCGTTTCTCCATATCGATTCCATTGCGGACACATTTATTGCGGTCCATGAGCGGATGCCCTAAGGCTTCGGCTTGCAGATGGAAAGACTGAGAAGTTATTTGAGGATAGATGTAATCCGGATGGTTGTATGAGAATGTTGCAAGAGAACAATAAGCATCAATTGCTCCGATAGCTTCGATCCAGCGGGGAAGATCTGCGGAGTGTGCTTCTTTCCATTTCTCGATTTGCATGACTTGGCGGAGTTCCCAAAATAGGAGGCCGTTCAAGATGGTGCTCATTAGCAGATTACCTCGCTGGTCGAGTGCATTCATGAGTTTAGCAAGGCGATGTACGGACTGGGAAGCTGTTTGATTTTGGCTTGTAAGTTCGGCTTTCAGTTGTTGCAGTGCAGGGCTGTGCATCTCTTTTTTCTCGGTGATGAGAATCTGGTCGGCGTAAGTAGACAGAATTTGTAGTTTTTCGCCATACGTCGCTTGTATTTTGGTTATTCCTTTTGAGAAGATAAAACTGAATACGACAAAGCATGCAAATACTATCCCGCTGATGCTTGCAGGGAGAAATCCCAGAATCGTTGCGCCAATACACAGGAGGTTGATAATACCTACTGCTGTCGGGAGGATACGGAGGAAAGCGTGTTTCCGATAGTCGCTCGGACTGTTTACCCATTCTTTAATTTCAGAGGTGTCGGATGGCTTGCCTTTATAAAGTAATCCGAGCAGGCGGAATTGTTGTCGAAACTCAAGTTCTGAAGATAGTTCCCGAATCGCTTCCTGACGTTGTTCGATAGCTTCTTTTTCTTCCAGATGTGCATTGAACCAGTTGGCAAGACGCTGTTTGCCGATGGGGGTTGAAGTACGATTGATATACTGGAATAGTGAGTGCTCGCCAAATATGTCCAAGTCGAAAGTATAGAGGTGAGACGGATCGATGTATTCCTTTCCGTTGTCGAAGTCGGAAAAGTCATATTGCAGTGCTCGTAGCTCCTGCTGATTGATTTCTATTTTCTTTTTGAGATAATCTTTCCAGTAAAACCATCGGTTGTGGCTTTGCACCAGCCAAATGAAAGCGATGATGGGAAGTACGGTAAGTACGATGAGTTTTAACCATCCGTCGGACCAAAAAATAATGGCGGAGGCTACTGCTTCTACGAATAAGATCAGTCTCAGAAGGCTGATATAGCGAATGCGTTTCCGCGCTTTTTGTAGTTGTTGTTCTGTTTCCTGAATGATTTGTTGATAGGTTGCTATAATATTTTCTTGTTTTTCCATACGATTATATTGCTTTTCGGACAAAGGTAATATAATTCGTAAAAGGCTGAATGGGAGCGTGTTTTTGTAAAGAGCAGATTTACTCTTTATTAACGGTCATTCAGTAATCGGTGATGAAGCAAGTTGTGATGGTTTAGAGCAAAGTTACATAGGAAATAAACACACTTTGTTATTGTCACTTGTCACCTTTGCGTGATAAGTGTCTTATAATTAGTCAAGTAATGGTGATAATAACCGGTGATAATAAGGTGATAATAGATGTTTTTCTGCTTTCTATTATCACCTGTTTTTAATAGATAATACGGTTAATTTGCTGATTATCAGTGGTAAGTGCACTGTTTTAAAGCCTTTGCCTATTTATGTTAAGAACTCCCTTTTAGGCATGAATGTACGTTGTTTATGCCATATATTACTTCCTGTATGCCGCCTATATTAAGACAAGACTCGGCAACCTTAACCTGTAAACAAGGTTTGACTAATATATTTTGTTCGTTTCATATTTTCGTTTCACGTCCGTGATCTGTTCGGTTCACGTATGTGAGCTCAATAGTTTACGTACGTGGACTGATGGGAGCATGTACGTGAAACGATTTATTGTTACTGACGGAATATATTAATCATGCCTGCATAATAGCATAATGAATCGTTCATTTGCTGTTGTTCCCGGGAGCTTATTCTTTCATAGTTGATATGGGGCTGACTAAAAAGTCGGTAGTATCTTAAATCTTCTCCTTCCCGAAGGGAGGGGAATTGGAGATACTACCGACTTTTTAGTCAACCCTGACGACTCAGGTATTAACGCCTGATATTCCGGATGAAAAAAGACAAGATAAGATTATAAAAAGAACCATAAACCGTATTTCATGAGTAAACAAACTTCGGGGGCGATTGACTTGCTTCCGGGATAATTGCGTGTAAGAGGTGCTGTGCCAAGAAGGCGAAAGGGGCTTCTTGGCTTCTTTTTTCAACATTTCTTTTTCCATTCTTGCATTTATGCGCTAAAATTTATAACTTTCCACTCGAAAAGGCGTTGAATGAAGAAAGGAGGATGGCTTATGAAGAAAGGATATATTTTGTGGTTGCTGATAAGCGTGATTAGCCTTCCGGTAGTTGCGCAGAATATCATTTATTCAAACTTGAAGGAGTTGATGGCTCAAGATGGCGATACCCTTGCAGTGTTGCGAGTAGAGAAGCGTTCCAGAAGCCAGATTCTATTGACAGGCGGGGCTGACTACCGGATAACGGCAGGCAATGATGAATCTATGTGCCGCCAGTTGAAGAAGCGTTGTTTTGCGGTGCGTACTTCTGAAGGAGACTTATTTATCAACTGTCGTAAGTTGCGTTATAAAAAGATGCGTTTCGGGGCGTGGTATGCTCCGGCTGTTCAGTTGGGTAAAAATATCTATTTCTGTGCGATGCCATTAGGGTCGGTAATCGGTGGGACATTTGCAGAAGAAGATGATGTGAAACTGGGCGGAAATGTGGGAGATGCTCTTGCTGCTTCAAGTCTGGTTACTAAACGGGTCTGCTATGAGCTGAACGGTGAGACCGGAAAGATTGATTTTGTAGGAAAAGAAAAGATGGCGCAACTGCTGGAAAAACATCCGGAATGGAAAAAAGCCTACCTTACAAAAGACAGTCAGGAAGCGAAGCATACCTTCAAGTATCTGCAAATGCTGTGTGGTGAGCAGCAGAAAGAATAAATAATACCTTTCTGATAATAAATCTACCAAAACCTTTGTCTTTTCTCTTCTTTTTTTCTATATTGCGAAGAGTTATAGAACTGTATTGCTTACAGTTTGTAATCCTTAATTCTGCTTATTATGAAGATAACTCTTGGCAACACGTTACCTCCCTACCCAGCTTTCATAGAAGGTATCCGGAGGGCCCCCGACCGTAGTTATACGCTTACGCCGGCGCAGACAGCTACGGCATTGAAGAATGCATTGCGCTATATCCCCTTGGAATTGCATGAGCAACTGGCACCTGAATTTATGGAAGAATTGCGTACCCGTGGGCGAATTTACGGATACCGCTTCCGTCCCGCAGGCGATCTGAAAGCCAGACCGATTGATGAATATCGTGGCAAATGTGTGGAAGGCAAAGCCTTTCAAGTAATGATTGACAACAATCTCTGTTTTGATATCGCGTTGTATCCCTATGAACTTGTAACTTATGGTGAAACCGGCCAAGTTTGTCAGAACTGGATGCAATACCTCCTGATCAAGCAATATCTCGAAGAACTTACTCCTGAGCAAACACTGGTCATTGAGTCCGGACATCCGTTGGGACTGTTTCGTTCCCGTCCCGATGCTCCCCGCGTTATTATTACCAACTCTATGATGATAGGTCAGTTCGACAATCAGCACGACTGGCACATTGCCGCACAAATGGGAGTTGCCAACTATGGGCAGATGACGGCGGGCGGCTGGATGTATATCGGTCCGCAGGGTATTGTTCATGGCACTTTCAATACATTACTCAATGCCGGACGATTGAAACTCGGCATTCCGCAGGACAAAGATTTGCGTGGTCACCTCTTCGTATCTTCCGGTTTGGGAGGAATGAGCGGGGCACAGCCAAAGGCAGCCGAAATAGCCGGAGCAGCCTCTATTATAGCCGAAGTCGATAGCTCCCGTATCGAAACACGTTATCGGCAGGGAGGGGTAGGCCATGTCACACAAGACTTGTCGGAGGCTTTCCGTCTGGCAAAAGAAGCGATGGAACGTCGGGAACCTTGCTCGGTAGCCTATCATGGCAACGTCGTCGATTTGCTGGAATATGCGGAACGTGAGCAGATTCATATTGAACTTTTGTCCGATCAGACCTCTTGCCATGCCGTTTACGAAGGAGGCTACTGTCCCGCAGGCTTGACTTTCGAAGAGCGGACCCGCCTTCTTCATGAATCTCCTGATCAGTTCCGTCGTCTGGCAGACGCTTCTTTGCGCCGCCATTTTGAGGTAATCCGGAAACTGGTGGCACGCGGCACTTACTTCTTCGATTATGGCAACTCCTTTATGAAAGCGATTTATGATGCCGGAGTGAAAGAGATTTCCCGCAATGGTGTCGATGAGAAAGATGGATTTATATGGCCGAGTTATGTAGAAGATATCATGGGACCCCAACTCTTTGATTATGGCTATGGCCCCTTCCGATGGGTATGTCTGAGCGGTAGGCACGAAGATCTGATAAAAACGGACCGTGCCGCAATGGAGTGCATTGATGTCAATCGCCGGGGACAGGATCTGGATAATTATAACTGGATACGCGACGCCGAAAAGAACAGGCTGGTAGTAGGTACTCAGGCACGTATTCTCTATCAGGATGCCGTAGGAAGAATGAATATCGCCCTCCGTTTCAATGAAATGGTACGGCGGGGAGAAGTAGGACCGATCATGTTGGGCCGCGATCATCATGATGTGAGTGGAACCGATTCGCCTTTCCGTGAGACATCGAATATCAAAGACGGAAGTAATGTCATGGCTGATATGGCTGTGCAGTGTTTCGCCGGAAACTGTGCGCGTGGCATGAGCCTGGTAGCTCTGCATAATGGCGGTGGAGTCGGTATCGGAAAAGCGATTAATGGCGGCTTCGGCATGGTATGTGACGGCAGCGAACGAGTAGACGAGATACTTCGTTCGGCTATGCTTTGGGATGTGATGGGCGGAGTGGCCCGCCGTTCGTGGGCCCGCAATCCGCATGCAATGGAAACTAGTGACGCTTTCAATGAATCACATTCGGAAGGGTATCATATAACGATGCCTTATCTGGCTGATGACGAGCTGATTAAAAAGACAATAAAAGAAGCATTGTAATAGAAAGTAACGAAATAGAGAAATAAATATGAATTGGAGTAAGATCATCGAATGTGTTCCCAACTTTAGCGAGGGACGTGATTTGGAGAGAATAGACAAGATAGTAGCCCCTTTTCGTGGCAAATCCGGCGTGAAGCTGCTCGATTATAGCAATGATGAAGATCATAACCGTCTGGTAGTCACTTTGGTTGGCGAACCGGAAGCCTTGCGCGATGCAGTCATTGAAGCTATCGGCATTGCTGTCCGTCTGATAGACCTTAACCATCATAGCGGACAGCATCCCCGCATGGGAGCGGTGGATGTGGTTCCTTTCATTCCGATCAAGAATACGACGATGGAAGAAGCCGTCGCCCTGTCGAAAGAAGTGGCTTCCCGGGTGGCGGAACTATATAATCTCCCTGTCTTTCTGTATGAAAAGTCCGCCACAGCCCCGCATCGGGAAAATCTGGCCTCCGTCCGTAAGGGAGAATTTGAAGGAATGGCGGAGAAAATCAGACTTCCCGAATGGCAGCCCGACTTCGGCCCTGCCGAGCGTCATCCCACTGCCGGAACGGTAGCTATCGGTGCCCGAATGCCGCTAGTCGCTTATAACATCAATCTGAGTACCAATAATCTTGAAATAGCCACGAAGATAGCAAAAAATATCCGGCATATCAACGGCGGTCTCCGCTACGTCAAAGCAATGGGGGTGGAACTGAAAGAGCGGAATATCACCCAAGTATCCATTAATATGACCGATTACACCCGCACCGCCCTTTACCGTGCTTTCGAATTGGTGCGTATTGAGGCCCGCCGCTATGGAGTGGCGATTGTTGGAAGTGAGATCATTGGTCTGGTGCCGATGGAAGCGCTGATAGATACGGCCTCCTATTATTTAGGACTGGAGAATTTCTCCATGCAGCAGGTGTTGGAAGCGCGTATCATGGAATAGCGCCCGGAGTATTAAAATAATGTGCGTCCGATATAAAGCTGCTGAAACTTATATCGAATTATGATTGAAATAGTAAGAACCGAATAATAAAAGATCAATGAGTGAAAACCTGATTATATTCAATGCCCGTATTGTCACCCCGACAGGAATCTCCGCCCGTAAAGGTGCGGAAATGGGACAACTCCGCATCATAGAAAACGGAACGGTAGAAGTGACCAAAGGCATCATCACTTACGTCGGCGAGAGTCGTGGCGAAGATCGTGACGGCTACTACCAGCATTACTGGCATTACAACGCCCGGGGACATTGCCTGCTTCCGGGCTTTGTCGATTCGCATACCCATTTTGTTTTTGGCGGAGAACGTTCCGAAGAATTTTCATGGCGGCTGAAAGGCGAAAGCTATATGTCCATCATGGAACGTGGCGGAGGGATAGCCAGTACCGTAAAAGCTACCCGGCAAATGAATTTCCTGAAACTTCGCTCGGCAGCCGAAGGCTTTCTGAAGAAGATGAGTGCTATGGGAGTCACCACGGTAGAAGGTAAAAGCGGTTATGGACTCGATCGGGAAACAGAGCTGCTGCAACTGAAAATAATGCGCAGCCTGAACAATGACGAGCACAAACGTATCGACATTGTATCCACTTTCTTAGGAGCCCACGCCCTTCCCGAAAAGTATAAAGGAAGAGGAGACGAATACATCGACTTTCTGATTCGTGAAATGCTCCCCGTTATCCGCGAGAACGAACTTGCCGAATGTTGTGATGTCTTTTGCGAACAAGGAGTTTTCTCTGTCGAACAGTCCCGCCGCCTCCTTCAGGCAGCCAAAGAACAAGGCTTCCTGTTAAAGCTCCATGCCGATGAAATCGTTTCCTTTGGTGGCGCTGAGCTGGCTGCCGAACTGGGCGCTTTGTCTGCCGATCATCTGCTTCAGGCTTCCGATGCCGGAATCCGTGCAATGGCCGACGCAGGAGTAGTAGCTACCCTGCTGCCTCTGACGGCTTTCGCACTGAAAGAACCTTATGCACGCGGTCGTGAAATGATTGATGCCGGCTGTGCCGTGGCACTTGCCACAGACTTGAATCCGGGAAGCTGTTTCTCCGGTTCCATCCCGTTGACCATTGCTTTGGCGTGTATTTACATGAAACTTAGCATCGAAGAAACCATCACTGCCCTGACACTGAACGGAGCTGCTGCCCTTCATCGGGCAGACCGGATCGGAAGCATCGAAGTAGGCAAGCAAGGCGACTTTGTCATACTGAATTCGGACAATTATCACATTCTGCCATACTACGTGGGCATGAACTGTGTCATCATGACTATTAAAGGCGGTATGCTATACCCCGTCAATTGATAACTAAAAGCATAAAATACCATGTTAGCAGATTTAACCGTAAAAGATTTCTTAGATAAGGTAGCCGGCAATGATCCGGTACCCGGCGGTGGCAGTATTGCCGCTTTAGGCGGAGCATTGGCTTCCGCTTTGGCCACGATGGTGACGAGACTCACCATCGGCAAGAAAGGATATGAAGCCAGCGAAGAAGTAATGCAGCACGCACAGACGATTACCACCCGATTCCAGAAAGAATTCATCGCCCTGATTGATAAAGACTCCGAAGCCTATGATGAAGTTTTTGCCTGTTTTAAACTTCCCAAAGCTACCGATGAAGAAAAAGCTGCCCGCAGCGCTGCTATTCAGGAAGCTACTAAGTATGCCGCCTTAGTTCCCATGCAAGTGGCTCGTAATGCCTGCGAACTGATGTCGGTGATTGCCGACGTTGCCCGTTTGGGAAACCGTAATGCAGTGACTGATGCTTGTGTGGCCATGATGTCCGCCCGTACTGCTGTGCTGGGTGCCTTGCTGAATGTCCGCATTAACCTGGGTTCCATCAAAGATAAAACCTTTGCAGATGAACTTCAAAGAGAAGCCGATGTGCTGGAACGCTTGGCTTGTGAGCGCGAAAAAGAAGTATTGGATGTTGTTAACCAAGAATTACGAGTATGAAAAACGTCTATCATGTAGGGTCCGGTGAACTCACATTCGACATCATCGAACGAATTATCAACGAGAATCTGAAACTGGAACTGGCTCCCGAAGCCAAAGAACGGATACAGAAATGCCGCGACTACCTCGATCATAAGATAGCCGAGTCCGAAGAACCTTTGTACGGCATCACCACAGGTTTCGGTTCCTTGTGCAGCAAAAATATATCTCCCGACGAACTGGGTACCTTACAGGAAAACCTGATAAAGAGTCATGCTTGCAGCGTCGGTGAAGAAATACGTCCTGTCATCGTCAAGCTAATGATGTTGCTCAAAGCCCATGCCCTTTCTCTGGGGCATAGCGGTGTGCAAGTCATCACCGTACAGCGCATCCTCGATTTCTTCAACAACGATGTGATGCCCATTGTTTACGACCGCGGTTCACTCGGTGCATCCGGTGATCTGGCTCCCCTTGCCAATCTCTTCCTGCCGCTTATCGGTGTGGGCGATGTATATTATAAAGGTAAGAAGCGCGAGG
>ERZ835109.2749-NODE-2749-length-10588-cov-2.789614_pt1 | contig 10588 bp, 9 predicted proteins | sample MGYA00519946_ERZ835109 | MGnify/ENA primary metagenome ERZ835109 (study PRJEB31850, sample SAMEA3708771) | human gut metagenome | biome: human gut; feature: human-associated habitat; material: faeces | place: China | collected 2014 ...
GCTGGAGTCGTCACCCAGTTTACATGGGGATTTATGGAACTTCTTGTTTTTAGAGCATTTTATCAGGCAGATGCGTCTGCCTTTCCAATGAGCTTTGAAGCTGTCGCTAGCTATATTTGGCTGCAGCAGGCATTTTTGGCATTGTTCATGGCATGGATGATGGAAGCAGAAATATTTTCCTCTATCGTGGATGGAAATATTGCATATGAGATGTGCCGCCCTGTCCATATTTATTCGATGTGGTTTGCAAGAAGTGTCGCGAACCGTGTGTCAAAGGCATTGCTTCGCTGTGCGCCAATTTTAGTTGTGGCACTATTTTTGCCAAAGCCATATCGATTGATGCTTCCACAGGATCCAATGACGCTTTTCTTATTTTTACTGACAATGATACTTGGAACACTAGTAACAGTTGCAATTGGCGTGATTATTTATACCAGCTGCTGTTTTACCATTTCTGCCCAAGGCATTCGTATTTTTTACGCATCAGCATGTGAGCTTTTGTCAGGCCAGATCGTGCCGCTTCCATTTATGCCAGAGGTGGTACAGCGTGTGTTAAAGGTGCTTCCGTTTGCTGCTATGCAGAATGTGCCATTTCGTATTTATTCAGGAGATTTATCAGGCCGCGCCATGGCAGAGGCGATTTTTCTTCAAATTTTTTGGCTGATTGTTCTTGTCGCTGGCGGTTGGATGTTTGCTAAGTTTGCCGAGAAGAAAATTGTCGTGCAGGGAGGGTGAGTCATGGAAAGAATGAATAGAAGAATCGAAAGAAACAAAAATAGAAATCATAATGGAAATCAAAATGAAAAAAGGCACAGAAAAAGAAGTAGAGGCAACATGAAAGCGGAGAATGCAAGGATTTCTGCAGTTCGTTTGTATTTGCACTATATCAGTATTCATATTCGAAGTGCAATGCAGTACAAGACTTCCTTCTTTTTGACAACACTTGGACAGTTTTTGTTTTCATTTAATGTCTTTATGGGAATTACATTTATGTTTCAGCGGTTTCATGAAGTTAAAGGTTTTACATATAGCGAAGTTTTAATTTGTTATGCGCTTGTGTTGGTCGAATATTCTCTGGCAGAAATGTTTGCCAGGGGCTTTGACAGTTTTTCTGGTATGGTGCGCCATGCCGAGTTTGACCGTGTGCTTGTAAGACCACGCAACGAAATTTTGCAGGTATTAGGAAGCAAATTCGAATTATCAAGAATCGGAAGAAGCTTTCAAGCAATTATCTTGTTTATTTACGGTGTTATGCACGTACAAATTGATTGGAATTTGCCGCGGATCTTGACTGTGATTTTTATGCTGATCGGTGGGGCAGCAGTTTTTTCAGGATTGTTCATGGTGTATGCAGCACTTTGCTTTTTCACACTGGATGGACTCGAATTTATGAATGTGTTAACAGATGGTGCAAGAGAATATGGCAAATATCCGATTGGAATCTACGGAAAGCGTATGCTACAGTTTTGTACCGTGATTGTTCCGTATGCGCTGATTCAATATTATCCTCTTTTGTATTTACTTGGCAGAACAAATTCTCTTTGGAATATGGTAATGCCACTATTTGCTGTTATTTTTTTGATCCCGTGTTATGTGCTGTGGCGAGTGGGTGTGCGCCACTACAAGTCAAGTGGATCGTGAGAATGCAACGAGTATGATACTCATGAATTGCTCCGTTGCAATGTAACTCTCGCAATTCTAAAAACATTCGGATTCGCTGATTTTCCTTGAAAATCGCTGCATCATCATGTTTTTGCGGATCTCAAGATCATAAGCATCCTCATGCAAGCATGATCAGCTTATGATTTTGAGATCCTAGTATCAAAAAAGTACTTGACTAAAGTCTACTTTAAGTTTGTATAATGAAGTTAGGTATGTGGGCAGTTTCGCTGTTGGACTGCCTGGCCCATCAAAAAAAGCTATTTTTGTGGCAAAAGAGAGGAGAAAAAAGATGGCAAAGGTATTTTTTACAAGAGAAATTACACCTGAAAAAGTAGAAAAGATGTATGAGCTTGCAGGAAAGGAATTGACCGGAAAGGTTGCAGTTAAGCTTCACTCTGGAGAGAAGGGAAATCAGAACTTCCTTGGACCAGACTTCTGGCGCCCGGTAATTGAGAAGGTTGGTGGAACTGTTGTTGAGTGCAATACCGCATATGAAGGTGCAAGAGATACCACTGCAAAGCACAGACTCTTAATCAAGGAACATGGATGGGATCGCTATTTTAATGTGGATCTGATGGATGCAGAGGGACCAGATATGGAGCTTGCAATTTCAAACGGAAAGCAGATCAAGAAGAATTTCGTCGGAAAGAATATGGCAAATTATGATTCAATGCTGGTACTTTCCCATTTCAAGGGTCATCCGATGGGCGGATACGGCGGTGCATTAAAGCAGCTTTCAATTGGCTGTGCATCTTCCTACGGAAAGGCATACATCCACGGAGCTGGAGATCCGGTTGCAAAGTGGACAGCAGATCACGACTCCTTCCTAGAATCAATGGCAGATGCAGCATCCTCTGTTGTTGAATACTTCAAAGGCAATATTGTCTATGTCAATGTAATGAAGAATATGTCCGTAGACTGCGATTGCTGTAGCGTAGCAGAAGATCCGTGTATGAAGGATATCGGAATTTTGGTATCTCTTGATCCAATTGCAATCGATCAGGCTTGTCTGGATCTTGTCTATGCAGCAACTGACGATCCGGGACAGAAGCACTTCCTAGAGCGTGTTGAGAGTAGACATGGTGTTCATACAATTGAGGCAGCTGCAGAGCTTGGCTTTGGAAGCAGAGAGTATGAGTTAGTGACGGTAGAGTAAAATTTTGTATCAAAAAACATAAAAACATCCAGACATTGCTTCGAAAGAGAAAGCGAGTGTCTGGATGTTTTGCTGCTTTGCAAGGTGTTTCAAGCTTAGCTTTCAGTCTCTTCATGATAGTTAACCGAGCGATCATAGTGATGAAACTGTGTGATACGATCTGGCTTCTTGCAGGACGTCGGAAGTTTTGTCTTTAGCTCTTCCATCTCAGAAGCGGTAAGATGCGTATAAGCATCTTCTGAGCGACGAACATAGTAGCGGAAGGAGAACAAATCACGCTTTTCCTCGGCAAGATCTTTAGTTGTCCAGAACTCATGAAAGGAAGTGAATCGCTTCTCATAAAAATCGGTTTCAAAGCGCTTAAACCCAGCTTCATTTTCATAGAAATAGTGGCGATTGCCATTCTGATAAACGACTTCAATATAAGAGAAAACTTCTTCTGTGCCTTGGCTTGGGCAACAACAACCCAAATTAAAGACAATATCATTCATCACGTGACCCTCACGCCAAGATGCGATATCGTTAAGTAATAAAGAAAAATCCATTGTAAACCTCCCAGTAATCGTAAAATTGTTTCAGATTTTTGCCGTGCAATTACAATTTGGCTTTGCAATCATCATACCACATATTGACAAAATCGGCAACAACTAGTAGACTGAGAAAGGTCTAAGATGGTAAATGATACAACAGCTCGGTTTTGCACATGATAGGCGCGGGTGAGCTGTTTCTTATATAGAGAGTAAAGAGAGAGGAAAAACACATGCAGGCAAAACAGGAAAAATGGGATCTCTATGATCAGCAGGGTAGAAAAACAGAAAAAACAATTCAGGCAGGAGAGACAGTTCCGCAGGGGTATTGTCTGTACTGTGTTGGCATATGGGTTATCGACAGCGAAAAGAAGATTCTTCTGACAAAAAGAAGCAGCCAGAAGCGTTACGCACCAGGTAAGTGGGAAAATACTGGTGGCCATATGATTTCGGGTGAGACAAGCAAGCATGCAATTGTGCGCGAACTTCGAGAGGAGACTGGCATCCAGATTGAGGAGGATGAATTGATTGCGCTTGGCGATAACCATATTGGTCAGTTCCTCGGTGACAACTATGCTGTATTTAAAGATGTTTCTCTGGAAGATGTTCGTCTCGAAGAGGGCGAGACGGAGGATGTAATCAAAGTGACCTTGCCACAGCTTGAGCAGATGGCAGAGAGAAAAATGCTTAGTCCTGCAGTGTGGGACCACATGGCTGGATATAAGGATGAGTTTTATCGTTTGTTTGATTAAGCAGATATTAAAATTAAAGCCAATGCAAGTATATTTGCAGAATAGGCTTTGTAATGAAAATGAAGAAAGAGGTGTGGCATGAGTCAGCTGTTTCAAAAGTCGAAAGACATTCGTTATACAAAACTTTATTTTACAATACAATTTACAGAGGACACCATGCTGCCAAAGCAAAAAGTTTCTGCGATTCGCGGTGGGATTGGTGAGATGCTGCTTCGCGCAAATTGCGTGCGTGGACGTGAATGCGAATCTTGCGATTTTGAATCGGAGTGTATTGTGCAGCGCATCATGTATTCTAAATATGAAAAGAAGCCATCTTTTGTGACAACGGGCGAGAGCGTAGGCTATGTGCTTGAATGTGATAATTATAAGGAAGAGTTTTATCAGGGAGATCAGTTGAGCTTTCAGCTAATTCTCTTCGGAAAAAATATTGTCTACTTTAATCAGTATTTGCAGGCAATCAGTATGCTCGGAGCATCAGGTCTTGGAAAGCATCAGGCACATTTTGTGATCATTGCAGTCAAGAATCAATACCGACAGGATATTTTGATTCATAATAGCATCGACATGAGAAATTATGTGATTTCTACAGTAGGGGAATATGTAGATTATCGGATAAAGCAGATGCAAAGAGGGAAATCTTATACAGAGCAAGAGGCATATGGGCAGAGGAAAATTTTATCTCAGAAAAATGGAGTGGCAAACACAGGCTATGAAGGTATGTTGGTATTTCATACCCCATTTACGGTGAAATATCAGGGTGCTTTTATTCAGGATCTTCATATGGAGCCAGTGATAGCATCAATCCGCCGAAGACTTTATATGTTGGACTGTTTTGAAGGAATCGAGGCCGAGATTTTCTGGGACGAGACACCAGAAAGTGCAGTTACCGTAAAGCAACAGTCCAGGCTAGAAGGCGTGAATCGTTATTCCAATCGAAGAGATAGTGCAATGACACTTCGCGGCATTCGAGGAAAAGTGTGGTTTGAAGGGGCAGATGAAGAGACGATGAAATTGCTGTTTGCAGGGGAGTTGTTGCATGTGGGGAAGAATACGAGTTTTGGGTTTGGGGAGTATGAATGCGTTCCTAGGATGTAAAAAATGAGATAGCAGCCCGCGAGGGCATTCGTAATTGAAAACATTTTGGGAGCAAGAATAGGTGGAAAAATTCTCGGGACACCTGTAATATTGACTTTGGTATGTCTGATTTCTATAATCGTCTTAAAAGTAGGGGCGAGTAACCTCAGGTAAGAAGGAGAATGAAATTGAGCAATATAGATTATCAGAGAGAAAAGTTGATACCAGAGATGAAAGTAGGCAGGATCAGCGAAGTGCAGAAAAATAGTTTTGTGATTCGCTACGGAGAGAAAGAACTTCTTGCAAAGCTAAGTGGTAAATTCTATCAGAAGGAATCTATGTTCCCAGTCGTTGGCGATTATGTGAAATTTCAATATAATACACAAGGGGAATCTAGAATTATAGAGATCTGTGAGAGAAAGAATTATCTGACTCGTCCAGATAGTGCGAAGAGTATGAAAGAACAGCCAATGGCAGCGAATCTTGACTATGCATTTCTTGTTATGTCTCTAAATGACAATTTTAATCTTAATCGAGCAGTGCGCTATGCAGCAACTGTGTTACAAGAAGGCATACAGCCAGTAGCGGTTTTGACAAAGGCAGATTTGTGTAATAATGTTGAGAGTCTTAAAATGCAGTTTAAGCAAATGCTTCCACAGATAAAAGTTCATGCGGTCAGTGCTTTGACAGGTGATGGAATGGATGGGTTAAATGAATACCTGCAACCAGATATTACAATTGCACTTCTTGGCTCATCAGGTGTTGGAAAATCAACACTTGTCAATGCATTAGCAGGAACAGAGATTATGAAAACAGGTGAGATTCGTGAAAAAGATGCGAAAGGACGCCATACAACAACATATCGAGAAATGATTGAGTTACCAAGTGGTGTAATTGTGATTGACACACCAGGTATGAGAGAGATTGGACTTTGTGATGTTGATAAGGGTCTAGATAATACGTTTGAAGATATCACAGAACTAGCAGCAAAATGTCGTTTTCGCGATTGCACACACACAAACGAGCCTTGCTGTGCAGTAAGGCAGGCATTGGAGAATGGCCAATTATCAAAAGCGCGTTTTGAACTGTATCGTTCACTTCATGTCGAAAGCAGAAAAAGTGCAGATATGAAGGCAATTGCAAAGTCAAGGAAAGCGTTGAATAAGACAAGAAAAAGGTGAAAAAATGCCGCGAGTCATATGACCAGCGGCATTTTTGTCGTGTGAATTTTTGTTGCCTTACATTAGTTAGTACCAATACTCCATCAATTCTTGTGTAGTAACAAATCCCATCCCTTTATAAATCTTAAACGCAGCTTCATTTTCCTCTGTCACATGAAGTGTAACTGGGAAGGTGATCTCTGGCTTTTGCAAAAGCACGTTTACTGCATCGCGGCCATAGCCTTTTCCCTGATATTCAGGATGAATTGCAAGTCCATAGAGATTTGTCTGGTCTGGTTGGATTGAGGTTAATACAAGGCCGACAATTGTACCGCCTGCAGCAATGCACCAGATGGTTTCTCCAGTATCAAATGACTGCTCTAAGAATGCGATGGAATCTTCTTTTTCCATATCGAAGGCGGCACTGTGAACTGCGACAAGTGCAAGTAAGTCATCTTTTGTTGCCGGATAAAGAGTAACGGTGGCATTATTTTCTGCAATTGCAGCATCCCCAGCCACCTCAGGTCTTTTCTCTAACCTCATCAAATGCTCTGTTCCACTATATTCACAATCTAATACTTCCATTGTCATCAGCGCATCATAGCTGTTTCCATCTGGATAGAAGCATACTGGAGTTTCCTCGTATCCTTCCATAAGCTTCTGGAACAGACTTGTGAAAGCACCCTGGCAGCGATGAGCAGGACTTGTGAAGGCGCTAACCTCGAGATAATCTTCAAGATCATAGCAAAAAAGTACACTGATGAGCTTTGGATTTTTTGAAGACTGATAATATAAATATGCAGTGCCGTCTTCTTCATTCAAATCTGGTACGGCAAGTTCAAGCTGCTCATAGCGGATACAGTCATCAATAAGCTCACGGATGGAAGCTTTATCCTTTTCTGTCAATTCAGTAAATTCTTTTATTTTAATCATGGAATACCTTTAACCTTTCTGCAGCAGATACCATAGGAATCTGTCTGCGCTTACAAACTGCAGTCAGTATACCATGAGTAGACAGAAAAAGACAAGAGATTCCTGAAAACAGTGGTCATTTATTTGGATTCAACGTCTGTAAGCCGTGACCGGAAAAAGCGCCTTGAAAGTGCCTTCCATGAGAATGGAATGACTGGATACAGATAAGGATAACCGCTTATTGTCTTGTTGCAGATCATAGAGCTGATAAACAAAATAACACCTGCTGCAAAGCCCCAGAAGTCGAAAATAGCAGTTAAAATAAGAGTCAGTATTCTCATAAATTTGAGTGCATAACCAAATTCGTAGCTTGATTGTGTATAATTGGCTACAAAAATAAATGCCATATAGACCATAGATTCCGAATTGAACCAGCCAGATTTAACTGAAAACTCACCTAAGACAATACCAGCTGTGATGCTAAGAGGTGTGGACAGCATATTTGGTGTGTTTACAGCTGCAAGACGAAGACCATCAAGTGCCAGCTCTAAAATAAGAAGCTGTAAAATGATGGGAACATTGATATTATCTTTTATAGCAATGAATGATAACCAATCAGGAAGCATTGTTGGGTGCATGGTAGAAAGCAGATACAAAACGGGAACAAAATATGTCATGAGTGCAATCAGAGCTCTTGTTAGACGAAGGTAGGTGCCGGTGAGCGGAGGAAAATAATAATCGTCTGCTTCCTCAACAATATCAAACAAAGAAGAAGGAAGAATCATGGCACTTGGAGAGTTATCAACAAGTATTATCAGATTGCCCTCAAATACGGCAGCGCATGCAGCGTCAGGGCGTTCTGTAAATTTAAATTTGGGAAATGGATTAAACCATTTGTATGGAAAAATACATTCAGCTAAACTTTCCTGGTTCATAGTAAGTGATTGTACAGTGATATTTTGAATCCGTTTCCGTATAGATGATAAAAGCTTTTTATCAACAAGATCGTCTAAATAGCATAAGCAGATATCTGTTTTGGAGCGTGTTCCAGCCTGCTGCATTTCCATGATCAGCTTCGGATCGCGGATTCGCCGCCGTATCAAGGCAGTATTACATACAAGTGTTTCAACAAAACCGTCGCGAGAGCCGCGCATGGTTTTATCTTTGTCAGGTTCAGATATGCTTCTTGCAGGGTAGCTGCGGCAGTCTATTATAAAAAGCTGATCATAGCCATCTATAATAAGAAGGCTCATTCCCTTTAATAGCGAGGTGACGGAAGGCGCAAAGTTTGCTTCCAGCTTGATTTCACAGTAGGGAAGCAAGAGGGTCAAAAAAGAAGATGCATCCGTTGGAAAATCTTCAGGCTGTTTGAAGGAGTCTGTTTTTTTAAACATAAATTCCAAAAGCTTTTCAAGTGTGTCGCTTTTGACAAAGCCATCAATGCAGTAAATAGCAGCTTTGTGTCCTTTTAATTCAATGACGCGTGTGATAAGATCAAAGTTTTTGTTGATACAAAGAAGCTTGGAAAGATAGCTCATGTTGATATCTATATTTTTTGAAAGTTTTTCCATAATAGTAGTCCTTTCTAGTGGATCTTGTTTTAGTTTTTACCTATTTGGAGCGAATATGCTTTGAATCATTTTCCATTTTGGACAAAAATGTTTAAATATGGAATAAAATTTGTCGGTGATTTGTAGTTAAAAAAAGATTTTACATATGTAGTAGTAAGTTACAAAAAATCAATAAAAGTCGATTGCACATCAAATTAAATGAGATTAAAGGGCGAAAGAGATTAAATTCGCACGGATCAACATTAAATTTGTCACTTGACAATGAAACTAAACATTGTTATGATTAGTCGTGCAGGCAGCCAAAAAAATATTTGGGATGTTTGCAGCGAAAGCGTTGAATCGGAAGGATACAAGGGTGATTACATGAGTAATAAAGTTGTTTTTTCATTGTTGGTAGATAATGAAGCCGGTGTGCTGAGCCGCGTTGCCGGATTATTCAGCCGCAGAGGTTATAACATTGACAGCCTGACGGTTGGAGAGACACAGGATAAGCGTCACTCCAGAATGACAGTTGTGGCAGAGGGTGAGCCAGAGGTGCTTGAGCAGATTGAAAAGCAGCTCGCAAAGCTGGTAGATGTATCAAAGATTCAGATGCTGCCTGCTGATGCGTCTGTCTGTAGAGAATTGATTTTGATTAAGGTAGCAGCAAAACCGGAGGAAAGAGCGCAGGTAATTGCGATTGCAGATATCTTCCGTGCAAAGATCGTAGATGTCGGAGAAGAATCTATGATGGTTGAGCTTACCGGAAATGAAAGCAAGCTGGATGCTTGCAAAAAGCTTCTTGAGAAGTTTACGATACTTGAGTTAGCAAGAACTGGTATCACAGGTTTGTCAAGAGGTTCTGAAAATAGCCTTTCCTAATGGAAATGCTTTAAAACATATCAATAGTTATATTAAAACGCGACATTGCAACTCTCTAATATTAGAGTCTTGTTTTGCATATTTAGTAGGGCAGCTGCTCTACAACACTATATGGAGGATAAAGTTATGGCAACAATTTATTATCAGAAGGACTGCAACCTGTCTTTACTGGAGGGTAAGACCATTGCAATTATCGGATATGGCAGCCAGGGACATGCACATGCAAAGAACGCAAAGGAATCTGGATGCAATGTCATTATTGGTTTGTACAAGGGATCCAAGTCTTGGGCAAAGGCAGAAGCAGAAGGATTTGAAGTATATACAGCAGCAGAGGCTACTAAGAGAGCAGATATTGTCATGATTCTGATTAATGATGAGAAGCAGGCAGCTATGTACAATGAGAGTGTAGCTCCGAACTTAAGACCAGGTATGATGTTAATGTTCGCTCATGGCTTTGCAATCCATTTCAATCAGATCGTTCCGCCGGCAGATGTTGATGTTACAATGATCGCACCGAAGGGACCAGGTCACACAGTACGTTCTACTTATCAGGAAGGCAAGGGTGTTCCGTGTCTGATTGCTGTTCATCAGAATGCTACTGGTAAGGCACATGATCTGGCACTGGCTTACGCATTGGCTATCGGCGGCGCAAGAGCAGGTGTTCTGGAGACAACATTCCGCCAGGAGACTGAGACTGACTTGTTCGGTGAGCAGGCAGTTCTTTGCGGTGGTGTTTGTGCACTTATGAAGACTGGTTATGAGGTACTTGTTGAGGCAGGTTATGAGCCAGAGTCAGCTTACTTTGAGTGTATTCATGAGATGAAGCTGATCGTTGATCTGATCAATGAGTCTGGTTTTGCTGGAATGAGATACTCCATCTCCGATACTGCTGAGTATGGCGATTACATCACTG
>ERZ835109.2759-NODE-2759-length-10550-cov-2.396856_pt1 | contig 10550 bp, 3 predicted proteins | sample MGYA00519946_ERZ835109 | MGnify/ENA primary metagenome ERZ835109 (study PRJEB31850, sample SAMEA3708771) | human gut metagenome | biome: human gut; feature: human-associated habitat; material: faeces | place: China | collected 2014 ...
CGGAGGACGTGCTGAATCTGGAGAACACCGCCTGCCCCGCCTGCGGCTCCTGCGCCTTTTTAGGCACGGCCAACACCATGGGCTGCGTGGCCGAGGCGTTGGGATTGGGACTGCCCGGCAGCGGCCTGGCCCCCGCCACCTATGCCCAGCGGCGGCAGCTGGCCTTTGAGTCGGGCCGGGCGGTGTGCGACCTGGCACGCCGGGGCATCCGGGCAAGGGATATCCTCACCCCGGCGTCTATCAAAAACGCCGTGCGGGTGGTCAGCAGCATCAGCGGCTCCACCAACGCGGTGCTCCACCTGTGCGCCCTGGCCCACGAGGCGGAGCTGGACCTGGACGTGATGGAGTGCTTCCGGTCCATGTACTTCACCACCCCCCAGCTGGCCCGGGTGAACCCGGCGGCCAAGTGGGACATGGAGGACTTTTTCCAGGCCGGGGGCATTCCCCGGGTGATGGACCGCCTGGGCGATCTCATTGACCGCTCCGCCCTCACCTGTACGGGGAAGACGGTGGGGGAGAACCTGGCAGAGTACGCCTATCTCTACCCCGAGAACCCGGAGATCGTCCGCACCCGGCAGGACCCCTTCGCCCCGGTGGGGGGCATCGCGGTGCTCCGGGGCAACCTGGCCCCCCGCACCGGCGTGACCAAGCCCGGGGCCTATCCCGAGACGCTGCACCACTTTGAGGGCCGGGCCAAAGTCTTCGACGGGGAGGAGGCCGCAGACCGGGCCATTCTGGCGGGAGAGATCCAGCCGGGGGACGTGCTGGTGGTGCGGTATGAGGGTCCCCGGGGCGGCCCGGGGATGCGGGAGATGTATAAGGCCATGAAGCTGCTGTACGGCATGGGCCTGGGCGGCTCCACCGCCGTCATCACCGACGGGCGGTTCTCCGGCACCAACAACGGCTGCTTCGTGGGACATATCTCTCCGGAGGCTGCCGAGGGCGGTCCTCTGGCCATCGTTCACGACGGCGACGAGATCCTCATCGACGTGGATGAGGGCGTTCTGGAGCTGCACGTCTCCGACGAGGAGATCGCTGAGCGCTACAAGACACTGGAACTGCCCAAGAAGAACATCCCCAACGGCTATCTGCGGCTGTATGCCAAGGTGGCTGCCTCTGCCGACGAGGGCGCTATCATCAAGGCGTAACTCAGCATCCGACAGATAGAAAAATGCCGCACCGGCTGCTGCCGGGCGACGGATACGTTAGGAGGCAATGTAATGTCTGATAAGAAAGTCATGAAAACCATGGACGGTAACGAGGCCTGCGCCACCGTTGCCTACCATTTCACCGATGTAGCCGGTATCTACCCCATCACCCCCTCCTCTCCCATGAGCGAGAAGGTGGATGAGTGGTCTGCCGCCGGTAAGAAGAATATGTTCGGCCAGCCGGTGCGGCTGGTGGAGATGCAGTCCGAGGCGGGCGCTGCCGGCGCCCTCCACGGCGTGGCGGAGGCCGGTGCGCTGGCCACCACATTCACCTCCTCTCAGGGCCTGCTGCTGATGATCCCCAACCTGTACATTATGGCCGGTCACCGGATGCCCGCCGTGTTCCACGTGGCGGCCCGTTCCGTGGCCCAGCACGCCAACAACATCTTCGGTGACCATCAGGATGTCATGAGCTGCCGTACCACCGGCGTCACCATGATGTCCACCGGCAGCGTGCAGGAGGTCATGGATCTGGCCGCCGTGGCCCACCTGACCACCATCAAGACCCGTGTACCCTTCATCCACTTCCACGACGGCTTCCGCACCAGCCACGAGATCCAGAAGATCGAGGTCATCGATCTGGACAAGGTGGAGAAGCTGCTGGACCGTCAGGCACTGGAGGACTATCATGCCATCGCCATGAACCCGGAGCACCCGGTGATGCGTACCACCGTGCAGGGCCCCGACGTCTACTACCAGTCTCAGGAGGCCAACAACGGCGCCTATGACAGCATCCCCGCCGTGGTAGAGGGGTATATGCAGGGCATCAACGAGATCACCGGTCGGGACTACCACATTTTCAACTACTATGGCGCCAAGGATGCCGACCGTGTCATGGTGATGATGGGCTCCGCCTGCGAGTGCGCCCGTGAGGGGGTGGACTATCTGTGTGCCAAGGGAGAAAAAGTGGGCCTGATGCAGATCCATCTGTTCCGCCCCTTCGACATGGAGTATTTCCTGAACGCCCTGCCCAAGACGGTGAAGAAGATCGCCGCCATGGACCGCTCCAAGGAGCCGGGTGCCATTGCCGGTGCTGTGTATCTGGATGTGTGCGCCGCCTTTGCCAACCGCAGCGACGCCCCGGAGATCTACGGCGGCCGCTATGGTCTGGCCTCCAAGGACGTGACACCCGCCCAGCTGAAGGCCGTGTTCGACAACATGAAGGATGAAGGCGGCAAGCACCTGTTCACCATCGGTGTCAACGACGACGTGACCCATCTGTCTCTGGATGTCCATGAGCCTCTCATCACCGAGTCCGCCGACACCGTGTCCTGCAAGTTCTGGGGTCTGGGCTCCGATGGTACGGTGGGCGCTAACAAGAACTCCGCCAAGATCATCGGCGACTACGCCGGTATGTATACGCAGGCCTACTTCGAGTACGACTCCAAGAAGTCCTACGGCATTACCAAGAGCCACCTGCGGTTCAGCAAGAGTCCCATCCGCTCCACCTACCTCATCAAGGCGGCGGATTTCCTGGCCTGTCACTCCCAGTCCTACATCACTCGCTATGACATGATCCACGAGATCAAGGACGGCGGCACTTTCCTGCTGAACACCTCCTGGACCGAGGAGGAGCTGGCGGAGAAGCTGCCCGGCGACGTCAAGCAGTACATCGCCCGCCACAACGTGCAGTTCTATATCGTGGACGCCAACCGTCTGGCCCGTGAGCTGGGCTTGGGCAACCACGCCAACATGATCCTGCAGGCCGCCTTCTTCAAGCTCTCCGGCGTGATGCCGGTGGAGGACGCCGTGCGCCATATGAAGGAGGCTGTGCAAAAGACCTACGCCAAGAAGGGCGAAAAGGTGGTCAACATGAACATGGCCGCCGTGGACGCCGGTATCAACAGCCCCGTGAAGGTCAACGTTCCCGCTGACTGGGCGAATGCCGCCGACGACCGCACCGTGGACGAGAGCCTGCCGGATGTGGTGAAGAACATCGTGGTCCCCTGCAACCGTCAGCGTGGCGACGATCTGCCTGTATCCGCCTTCCTGCCCTATCAGGACGGCACCTATCCGCTGGGTACCTCCAAGTACGACAAGCGTGGCATTGCCGCCTTCCTGCCCCAGTGGGACAGCACCAAGTGCCTGCAGTGCAACCAGTGTACCTTTGTCTGCCCCCATGCCGCCATCCGGGCCTATCTGGTGGACGAGGAGGAGGCCGCTGCGGCTCCCGCCGCCTTCACCACCGTTCCCGCCAAGGGAGCCAAGGGCTTGCAGTACCGCCTGCAGGTCAGCACGCTGGACTGCACCGGCTGCGGCAGCTGCGCCGCTTCCTGCCTTTCCAAGGATAAGGCCTTGACGATGCAGCCTGTGGATGATACTATGTATGATGAAACCAATTGGAACTATGCCCTGTCCCTGAAGGACAAGCCCGGTGTGTTCGACCGCAAGACCCTCAAGGGCAGCCAGTTCAGCCAGCCGCTGGTGGAGTTCTCCGGCGCCTGCGCCGGCTGCGGCGAGACCCCCTATGCCAAGCTTATCACCCAGCTGTACGGCGAAAAGACCTACTGGGTCAACGGCGTGGGCTGCTCTCTGGCTTGGGCCGGTGCATTCCCGTCCCTGCCCTACACCAAGAACAAGGAGGGCCGTGGCCCTGCCTTCTATGGCACCCTGTTCGAGGATCAGGCCGAGAACGGTCTGGGTGTGGTGCTGGCTACCAAGCAGCGCCGGGCCTACGTCAAGCAGGTGGCTCAGCAGCTGCTGCCGCTGGTCCCCGGCACGGAGCTGGAGACGGCCATCCACGCTTGGCTGTCCTCCTTCGACGATCTGGATGCCAACGATGCCGATGCCCGCAAGCTGACGGCGGCTCTGGAGTCCGCCTCCCTCACCGGTGAGGCTGCCGAGCTGGCCGAGAAGCTGCTGAAGAACAAGGATCAGCTGGGCAAAAAGGTGGTATGGCTTTTCGGCGGCGACGGCTGGGCCTACGACATCGGCTATGGCGGACTGGATCACGTCATGGCCTCCGGCGAGGACATCAATGTCTTTGTGGTGGATACCGAGGTGTACACTTCGTGGAAAGACGGGTATTATTATTTCAAGCGGGAACCGCTGGAGAATATCATGGAGGTGCTTTCCCGGTGGTATGATTTGAATGTCTTTTACCATAACCAAGATTTGAAACGCATGGAATTCGGGGGACGTTTGAAGCGTTACGATGATATTAGTTACCTGCTCAAGAAAATGGAGGAAACTCAAGATGTCGAATTTATAATAAAAGGAAACACGATAACCGTGCAAAGAAAAACAGATTGAAGACCTGAGCAATCTTCAACCTGCCGTTAATCAAGTATACTTTCCGATTCATTTGCACCGATAGGGAAGTATATCATGTACAATTATAAATACAAAACTATGAAAAAAAGGCGAAATTGCGCTTGGCGATGCCATGGGAAGTCATGGCGAAAAATGTTAATGTTTATGAAATTATTGAGTGTTTTACTATTTGGTGTGTGTATGTCAGTGAGCGCCAGTGTGCTGTCGCAAAATGCGAGAGTGACGGTGGATATGCGAAACGTGGCATTAACCACGGTGTTGGAAGAACTGGGGAAGCAGTCGAAGTGTGATTTCTTCTACAATTACGCTTTGATGCAGACGAAAGGGATGGTCAGCGTGAAAGCCGAAAACCGGGAACTCGGGAAGGTGTTGGAAGAGTTGTTGCCCGGGTTGGGATTGGCATTTACTTTTGACCGGAACGTTGTGGTGATCCGGGAGAAGGTCGACGACGAGAAACCGAAATCCGTGCGGGTGAAAGGGTACGTTTTCGACAAGCAGAAGCAATCCATGCCGGGGGTGACGGTGAAAGTTTCCGGGCTGACCATCGGGACGTCGACGAATGCCCAAGGATGGTTCGCCCTGGATTTGCCCATGACGAGCGGAACGTTGGAGTTCACGTTTATTGGGTTTAAGAAGAAGACGCTGGACTTTACCGAAAAGATGGCGAAAGACACGTTGCGCATCACGATGGAAGAGGACGTGCAGGAGTTGGACGAAACGGTGGTCGTGGCTTTCGGCCAGCAGAAGAAGGAGAGCGTCGTGTCGGCGATTACCACGGTGCGCCCGATGGACTTGAAGTCGTCGAGCAGTGACCTGACCACTAGCTTTGCCGGTAAAATCGCCGGTATCGTGGGGTGGCAGACGGGTGGTCTTCCCGGTGCCCTGACCGAGGAGGAGATGAATACCAAGTTCTACATCCGGGGTATCACCTCGTTCCAGACCGGGGCGAACATCGACCCGTTGATCCTGATCGACGGCGTGGAGTCCTCCAAGCTGGATCTGGCGCGTATGGCTCCGGAGGATATCGAGAGTTTCTCCGTGTTGAAAGATGCAACGGCTACAGCGCTTTATGGTTCACGTGGTGCAAACGGTGTGATGATTGTCAAAACCAAATCGGGACGTGAAAGTGACAAAGCTATCGTTAATATTCGTTTAGAAAACGCGTATTCCACCCATACCAAAACGCCGAAGTTTGTTGATGGTGTGCGTTATATGGAGATGTACAATGAAGCCGTGTTGACACGTGGTACAGGTGAGGTGCTTTATTCCGACAATAAGATTGCCGGTACAAGGGCAGGATTGGATCCGCTTATTTATCCTAACGTGAATTGGTATGATGAATTGTTCCGTAGCGGGGCTATGAATCAAAATATCAATGTTACTATTCGCGGTGGTTCCAAAAAATTAGATTATTTTAGCAGTGTGTCTGTCAACCATGATAGTGGTGTGTTGCGTAATACCGATGATTTTAGTTATAAAAATAACCTCAACATCATGCGATATGTGTTCCAAAATAACTTCAATCTGAATTTATCTAAATCAAGTAAACTGTCGTTGAACTTGAATGTGCAACTGAGGGACTATTCTGGTCCTACCTCTAATACGAGTGATCTGTTTGGTATGGTTATGGAATCCAATCCGGTTGATTTTCCGGTACGTTTCCCGGATGACCCAAATGTGGATTACATTCGTTGGGGTGGAAAATCCGGTGGTAAATATAATAGTGGCTTCCGTAATCCATACGCTGAAATGGCAAGAGGATATCAGTCACAATTTGAAAGTACAGTTATGGCCAACCTGAAATTTGAGCAAAAACTTGATTTCATTACCGAAGGCCTTTCTGCAGAAGCTTTGTTCTCGTTCAAAAACTGGAGTAGTACTAACACCGATCGTTCGGCCGGTTACAATCAGTTTCAGGTAATAAACTATAATACTGACAATTTATCGGACTACACGTTGAATCGAATTGGTTCTGAACAAAGTACTGTATTGCAGACCTCGAATAAATCGAGTGGTGACCGTCGACTCTATATTCAGGCAATGATTAATTATAATCGTACGTTCAATACGGTGCACAATGTATCCGGAATGTTCCTCTACAATCAAGACCAATACAACGGTAACGCTCCTGAGGATCTCATTGAGTCGCTTCCGCAACGCAAGCAAGGATTTGCCGGTCGCGTCACTTATGCTTATGATTACCGCTATATGGCTGAATTGAACTTCGGATACAATGGTAGCGAGAACTTTGCTAAAGGAAACCGTTTTGGTTTCTTCCCTTCCGTGGCAATAGGATACAATATCAGTCGTGAAAAGTTCTTTGAAAAGTTCTCTGATGTGGTGAGTAATTTGAAACTGCGTGCATCTTGGGGACTTGTAGGTAATGACCAAATTGGAGGTGAACGTTACATTTATCTTTCAAACATAGAGTTGGAAAACGGTGATTTGGGATATACAACAGGCCGAGATCAAAACATTTCAAAAAATGGTCCGAAATATATCCGTTATGCCAACAATGATATTACATGGGAAGTAGGTAGCAAATGGAACTTTGGTATCGACTTGGGTATCAAGAATGAACTGAACATAACGTTCGATATCTTCAAGGAAATACGTAATGATATCTTTATGGAGCGTCAACAGATTCCGGACTACTGGGGTACGAATGGAAAGGATAAATGGATGAACCTTGCGACAAAAATGTATGGTAATCTTGGTAAAGTGGAAAATAAGGGACTTGATTTCTCTATCGACTATGTGAAGAGGTTCAATAACGATTTCGATATGTCATTCAAGGGAACATTTACGTATGCCCATAACAAAGTGCTTGAATATGACGAGCCGGATTTCCAGAAATATCCCAATATCTCACGTGTGGGACATTCTGTTGACCAACAGCTTTTGTACATTGCCGAACGTCTCTTTATCGATGATTCCGAGGTGCAACGTAATCCGAAACAAAACCTTGGAGGCTGGGTGAGCGGAGGTGATATCAAATACAAGAACTTGCCGGACGTAAACGGTAATTATGATAATGTTATCGATTCAAACGACCGTCAATATACAGGTATGCCGACAACTCCTGAAATAGTATATGGTTTCGGTCCTTCATTCCGTTACAAGAAGTTTGATTTCTCTTTCTTCTTTCAAGGTGCAGCTCGTGTGTCTATTATGATGAATGGTATCCATCCTTTTGGTGCTGAAGGTATACGTAATGTATTGCAGTTCATAGCTGATGACTATTGGAGTGAAACTAACCAAAATATCTATGCTGAATATCCGCGTCTCAGTAAACGTGACAATGAAAACAATACAAAAGCATCTACATACTGGCAACGTAACGGTGCATTCCTTAAGTTGAAAAACTTAGAGGTCGGATTCAACCATAAGTTTTTCCGTGTTTATCTGAGAGGATCTAACTTGTTGACATTCTCTCCATTCAAATATTGGGATCCTGAAATGGGAAGCGGTAGTGGATTGTCTTATCCGACTCAACGAGTGTTTAATGTGGGTGTTCAATTTTCAATCAATAAATAAACCGGATTTATGAAAAACAAACTATACCAAGCTCTATTGCTTATTTTTCTGGTAGCAGGGATAAGTTCTTGCGACTATTTGGACATCGTTCCTGATGAACGTCCGACTGAGGAAGCTGCATTTAAAGATAAAAATGCAGCTGAACGCTATTTGTATTCTTGTTATGCTTTTATGCCCAAAGAACGCAGGGGGTGCTATTTATATCAAGGAGGTGATTGTCTTACCGATTATGACCGGAAATTTCTTGAGGGAACCCATACCGCGGCCAATATAGGTGAGTTCGCGTATTGGAGTCGTATGTATGCCGGTATACGTCGTTGTTATACGCTGATAAACAATGTCGATGCTGTACCACGTATGGAAGAAGAACTGAAAATCATATATAAGGCAGAAGCTAATTTTTTGATTGCGTATTATCACTTCATGTTACTACGTGCATATGGTCCGATTATCATTATGGATCACGAGGTTAGTGTAAGTAGCACGGAGAAACTGAAGCGAAGTCCGTTTGACGTATGCGTAAAATGGATTGCCGACAAGTATGACGAAGCTTGCAACAACGGATTGCTTGCCGTTCAATCATCATCCTACTATGGCAGAGCTACACAACTGGCTGCCAAAGCACTGAAAGCAAGGCTTTATTTGTATGCGGCGTCTCCTCTTTTCAATGGCAATAGTTTTTATGCCAACTCATCTCTTTACGATCCGGAGACAAATGAGCCATTGATGCCGTTGGATTATAATCCATCTAAATGGAATACTGCGCTTACGGCTTGTCAAGAAGCGTTGACGCTGGCGGATGAACAGAAATACACCCAGTTTCAGATTGCTAATGAAAGCGAAATTCCTGAAGAATGTTGGCCCAAGGATTTAATCCAATATGCTTTGAAGATGCAAATTATGGATAAGAAAAATATGGAAGTCATTTGGGCGGATACCCGTACGGAAGGTGTTTATGACCCACAAAACCAATCCGCTCCGCGTGATCCGGTGAATGGAGGTAATAGCTGGAATGGAGTAGGTCCTACATTGGATTTTGTGAAAGTATTCTATACAGAAAACGGACTCCCGATTGACGAAGATCCGAAATACTACACTCCTGATGATTATTTTAAGATAGGACAGTATGAAGGACGTACCACGTGTAACCTCAACTTGAAACGTGAACCTCGTTTCTATTCATGGGTTTCATTCCATAACGGATATTTTGAAATGCAGCGTGAAGGATATAATGAAGGTAGAATTGTTACTATGTTCCGTAAATCAGACAATCATGGAAAACAAAACCGTTCTACGGACTTTTCATTGAGTGGATATTTAGTAAAGAAATGGTGCACGCCTACTTATGATACCCGCAACGGGTTCCAGAATTATCCGTGGCCTGTTATTCGCTTGGGTGAACTGTATTTGAATCTTGCAGAAGCTGCAGCAGAAGCAGGTGAATTAAACATTGCCAAGACAGCACTGAACAAGATAAGGGAACATGCCGGCATACCGACTGTGGAAGAATCATGGGAAGGAATTGCTACGTTGACAAAAGATAAGCTAATTGAAATAATTCGTCAAGAACGTATCATCGAGTTGAGTTTCGAAGGACACTACCGTTGGGACATGGCAAGGTGGAAAGAATTGGAGCATGTCTTAGGCCACAATCCGTCTGCTCTTAATACAGATGGTGTGTCGGATGAGGATTTCTTCCGTCCAGTGGTAGTAGATCGTGCTTGGAAGTTCACTTCACCGACTCATTACCTGCTTCCGATTGCAGATTCGGAATTGAATAAGAATACGTTGATTGTGCAAAATCCGGGTTATTAATCATTAAAATAGCAATTACGATGAAAAAGAAATATTTTTTCATGGCATGTTTAGCCGCCATATTTATGGTATCTGCTTGTAACGACGATGATGACAAGGCAGCTGTCTTACCGTCGGCTATTAGCAATCTGACAGCAACGCCTCTTGAAGGAGGAGTGCTGCTGGAATGGGAAGTTCCCGTCGATTCCAACCTGTTCTATGTACAGATAGACTATACTCATCCTGTCACAGGCAAACGTGTGAATAAGAATGCCAGTGTCTTTTGCGATACTATGCTTATTGAGGGTATGTTGGCAAAAGATGGTGAATACACATTCCATGCCACACCTGTCAGCTCAACCCAAGATGTGGGTGAGAAGTTGGAAGTAAGAGCTTCCGCACTTCCTGTCCAGCCGGTGGTGAAGGAAATCACTGATAAAATTTTATTAAGTAAAGACAACTTGTTTTGTAATAAACCTGATCCGGATGAAGGAAAGTATATAGAGTATTTGGTGGATGGTAATTACACTAACTTTTTTCATACTGATTGGCATGATGCGGGTACTGTTCCGCACTATATAGATATCACTCTTCCATCTCCTGTAGAGCAGTTTAAGATACAAACTTACTATCGTAATGGAAAGTATGGTCAATGTCCTGTGGAGATTACCGTATTAGGGAGTAATGACGGTGAACAGTGGAACAAGATTGCGGAAATAGAAGATGATGGCAAAGGTG
>ERZ835109.2762-NODE-2762-length-10543-cov-2.841438_pt1 | contig 10543 bp, 7 predicted proteins | sample MGYA00519946_ERZ835109 | MGnify/ENA primary metagenome ERZ835109 (study PRJEB31850, sample SAMEA3708771) | human gut metagenome | biome: human gut; feature: human-associated habitat; material: faeces | place: China | collected 2014 ...
CATGAGATGTTAAAAAATGTAACAGCTTCTTTTTTATAAAACTTTTCTTTTGACATATACTTTTAATTTTATGTATTTTTTAGATTTTTAGCTTTTATTAACAATTTTTTATTTTTTAGCATTTAACAAAATTTCACTTAATAATTTAAAGAAAAATGGATATGTTGACAATTTACTTCCATTTGATAGATATTTAAATACTAAACTTTCACAAAATAAAAAATAATCTTCATCTGCTAATTTTTTTTGACAAATTAATTTTTTTATATTTGGAGAAAATTTTTCCTTTGAATTTATACCTGTATCATAAAAAGAATAATACAAATTTTCTTTTTTATTTAGTCTTATTGACATACTCATTCCCAAGAAACTATTTAAACCTCTTGCAACACTTTTTTTCTTTTCTCCCTCTTTTAGATTTTCATTTAAAGCTAATGCAAAACCTTCTTTTTCTACAAAGAAGCCTTTCCCTGAAGCTTTTAGATATTTTATCGGCATGGTTTTTGCTTTTGCTAGATGTTGTTTATCTGTTATTTTTAAATATTTATCATAAGTCATATCACTTGCAAAATCTTTCCAATTTTTATTTTTACTGAAAAACTCTTTCCATACAGATAAAACATCTTCATCTGTTATTGCTGATTTTATATTTCCTTGATTATAAAAAGCATACAATATCGGCATTTTATATACTTTTTGCATATCTGTCGTTTCTATCAAATTGATAAAATCTCTGCCAATAGTTTTATATACTGCTTTTTCATCATCAGATAACTCATTTAAATCATTCAAGAAATCTAAATAATGTCTGAATGGATTTTCTTTTGCATGGCTCATACAGTATTGATAAATACTATCTTCCATATAAGTGAATAACTCTACTCTTGTTGGTCTTTGCTCTAACAATTCCTTGATACGAAAATATTCATTATTTATTTTTTCCTTCATGGTCAAAGTTTTCATATCCATTTGTTTAAATAAATCTATTAATTGCATATCGAAATCAAGGATACAATCATCAGGTAAATCTTTTTCTTGATATACATAAGTTCTTTTGCTTTCTGTTGTACTATCAGTCAATAGCGAAATAAATTTACCTGCTTTTACATAATTGCCAATAAAATCCAATACATTTAAATATTTTTTTCCTTGATAAGTGCGAAGTCCTCTACCTAATTGTTGCAAGAAAATAATCGGCGATTGGGTAGGTCGCAAAAACATGACCATATCTACAGAAGGAATATCCACACCTTCATTAAACATATCTACAGAAAAAATGACTTTTATCTGCCCTTGTTTCAATTTATTTATAGCTTCTTTTCGCTCCATAGCATACTCGCCACTGCCTTCACTATAAACCGCCACCGAAACAATACCTCGTTTATTGAAGTCTTTCGCCATCATTTCTGCATGTTATTTAGAACAGCAAAAAGCTAAAGCTTGCTTTGAAGCATATTTTTGATAATATTTATAAATCAATTCAAATCTTTTTGTATTAGCTTGATAAATATTTGTGAGTTCTTCTTCATTATATCGACCTTTCACTAAATGCAAATGTGAATAATCTGTTTCGTCATATATACCATAATAGTGAAAAGGCACTAATATTCCTTTATTTATTGCTTCTTTTAAAGTTATTTCATAAGGCACATTATAATCACATAATTCATATATATTTTTCCCATCTAATCGCTCTGGGGTGGCAGTTAAGCCTAAAAGAAATTTTGGCTTGAAATAATCCACTATTTTTTTATATTGAGCAGTAACTGCATGATGAAATTCATCTATGATGATATATTCAAAATAATCTCTAGGAAAATATGCTTCATTTAAGTATTCATCTTTAGCCAATGTCATGACAGAAGCAAAAATCATGGATTTATCTTTATCTTTTTGTTTTCCATAAAAAAGCCCATAATCTTCAGATTTACGGACATTTTTAAAAGCTTCTACTGCTTGATATAAAATTTCTTCTCTATGTGCTACAAATAATATTCTTTTATAATTAGCTGAATCAAATGCTGATAAATACGTTTTACCAATGCCTGTGGCTGCATGAATTAAAGCTTTTGTCGCTCCTTCATTTCTGCTGTTATTCAAAGCATATAAAGCTTCTATCTGTACCCCTCTTGGCTGAATTAATGGCGTGATATTTTTATTTTCTGTTTTATATTGTTCTAAATCTTTAATTATTGCTGGTTTTCGCCAGTATTTAGCATATCTATATAATTCTTCATCAGTGATAACAATAGCATGATTATAAAATAAATCCTCAAAAGTCATGAAAAACTGTTGAAAACTCTCTTTATCCAGTAAATTATTAAATCTATAATTCCATTCAATACCTGTAGTTAAAGCACTTCTTGAGATATTTGATGAACCTATATATATTTCACTATAGTCATCATAATGAAAGAAATAGGCTTTAGGGTGAAATGAATGTGTATTATCATCATAAAATCTTAAATCTACTTGATTATTTAATTCTTGTTTTATCAAATACAACGCTGATGGCTGTGTTATATTTAAATAATTTCCTGTCAAAATCCTTATCGGTATTTTCTTAGCGACTGCTTGTTTCAAATCTTTTAGAAGTAAACGCACTCCAGACTCCATCAAAAATGAAACAATGATATCTATTCTTTTTGCTTTTTCTATACTGTTTTTTAATTGAAAATATAACTGCTTAGATTTTGTCTGTCCACCAGTTAAAACATTCGTAAAATCTCTTATTTCTTCCTTAAGATTAGATTGAGCCATTTTTCATTTCCTCGCTGTGGTCTTACGTCTGCTGTTATCCATTGTTCTTCTACTTTTAGATTGTCTACATTGGCAATCAATTTGGCAAAGCTATCTTCTGTCATATCTGTGAAATATCTGCCGTTTCGCTCACCAGAAAAATCTCCATATTTAAATGATGTATAGATTATGCCTTCATCTTTTAGAGCCTTGCTCATTCGCTTAAAAGCATCAACTAAATCATCTAAAGATAAATGCAATATAGAAGAACAAGCCCATATACCATCATATTTATTTACTCTAGATAATTCATTAAAATACATATGATGAACTTTTATCTTCGTATATTCACTAGCGATTTTGCAAAGTTCTATCGAGCCATCTATTGCCTCTACATTAAAATCTTTATCTAAAAAATATTTCGTATCTCTACCAGAACCACAGCCAAAATCTAAAATATAACCTTTAGCTGGCAATTTATTTATAAACTTATCTTGAGTAGCCTTAAAATCCACATTTAAAGTTCCCTCAACAAATTCTTTAGCATTAATATCATAATAATTTATAGTCTTATTCAACATAAAATAAACCCTTCTCAAATATATCAATATATTATTTTATTATACACTATCTATTTAACTAAAAAAGGATATGACCTAATGCCATATTCTCTACTTTTTTACATATTTTATACTAAAAACAATTTCATTCTAAACTTTTTGCCGTTATCCGCAAGTTATTAACTAAAAATATCAATTATTTTTCAATTTTATTTTGCCGATAAAAATAAAAAATCCTTTAGAATTATATAAATATATTTCTAAAGGATTCTTCTATTACTTATCGTAAACACATAAATTATCCATGAATAATATCTGTATACTCTGGATATTGTGCTAACCTATCTTCTGGTGGTATATGAACAGCTCCCGTAAATTTGCCTCTTGCCCAATCTGCATAAGTTCCCCAATAAAAATAACTAAAATACGTTCCATCTGTTACAGAAACATTATATTCAAAAATTTCTGGTGCAAAAGTTCCTTGCTCATTTATAATACCAGCAAATTTAGAATTTAATCTAATATGTTTTGCTGGAATTATATCTGATAAATCAATATAATTTACACCATCTTTTAAAATCACCTTTTTCTTATCTATTAAATGTACCATATTATCTGAAACTTCAATTGTTAATACAATAGAAGCATTAAATGGAATATTTGCGTTTACCATTAATTGTTGAAATTGCAATGTTTTCTTATTACATTTCAAATTATTACATTTACCTTCCAAATACTTCCATTCAGTTGTATGACTACCAATCGTTAATATTTCAGAAAAATCATAGTCAATAGCAAGACGCTTTGTAGATATATCTTTCTTTTCTGATTTAGATTTTAATTCCATTTCTGTTAATGAATCTAAATAAAATTTAACTTCTGATATCTTAGCATTCAAATGAGTATAATATTTTGGTCTACCTAATTCTGGTATAATATGACCAATATAAGAATAACCTATAAATATAGGTTGATCATCCCATTGACGCAATATTGATTCCTTTGAAATACCTTCTACATATGCTACTGGAATTCCATCTACATAAGAGGCTCCACCATGCTCTTTATCAAAAGACAGTGCATATCTAGCCATTTTATGCAATTTTATTTTTCCGCCTCGCCAATTTTTTTCAGTAATATCATGACAAATTCCCCATCTTAGAATACCGCTTCGTTCTACAACCATTCTAAACAAATAAGTTGCTCCCCAACCTACAGATTTTCCTCGAACCATCAACGGATTATGTCCCATTTCATTTTCATTAGCTAATCGTTGTATATTTGCTGAAACTATAGTTGTAAAACCTTTGTTAGCTATTAAATCTTTAGCAGCAGGAATTTCAATATAATCTGTATCATTATCTAAGCAAAGTTGATAATTATTTTTATATTTTTCTAAACGTGGACATCCATGTATTAATCCATAATGACGATTTCCAGACATATCCTTAACATGTGGTATTAATTTTATACTGCCATATATTATTACTACTTTAGAATTTGTAGAACCAATACTTATATGATATTTTCCAGTTTCTTTTACTTTATATATAAATTCTATATTATATTGTTGATATGGATTAAGAAATATATTTTTTGTTTCTATCATATGTTGATTAACAAATAACGGTATATTAGTATATATTTCTCGATCTATATTATTTTTTATATCAATAGATGCATGTATATATACACCTTGTTGCATAACTAATTTTTTACATCTAAAATTCATATATTCTACTTGAGCATGTTCAAAAACTATACAATTAAACTCTTTGTTAGCAATTTCAATTAAATGTTCTCCTGCCTTACTTGCAATATAATATGCAATAAAACTACTTCTAGCATGTGGATCAAGTAATATATTATGACGTAATGAATATAAACCAAATAATGCAATATTTTTCTTTTCGCCATTATCATATAAATCAAATTGAGCTTTAGCTACTGATAAATTAGGATTATAAATTTCTCCAGATATTTTTAATGTGCCAATATTATCTACATGCTCTACTAAAACATTACTAATTTCAAGTTCTTTTAAATCATGAGATATTTTTATTGTATCTATTAATTTTTCCTCTCCTAATTCATTATATCCATAAATATCATATTGAATTATATCCTTATCTATATATAATAATCCAAAATTATTTTTGCCAATAGAAACTACTTCTGGAAATTCTTCCAAAAGTCGTTTATCTGTTATATGCTCAATTTCCGCATAATATTTCTGTAAAGTTCCTTGAGATACATATATCGATTGTTGGTTATTTTTATTTGATGTTATTGCTTTTGTATAATAATGTATATGTCCAGATATAATTAAGTCAATGCCATATTTATCAACTATACTAGAAATATATTTGTTATTTAATACATCAGTATAAGGATGATGTAATATCAATATTTTCCATTTACTATTCTGTGCTATTTCTGATTGCAAATCTACTTCCAACCATTCCATAGTCGTATCAATAAATTCTTGTATTGTATCATCAACTTGTGCATCTGAATTAATTGCATTCATTTCATATAAACCCCAAGGATTACTATCTACGAATACAAAATGTGTATTATTAAAATTTATTGAATAAGAGTTGCCTCGTCTAGCATGATTTACATAATTTTGAATTGGTTTAATAAAATAATAATCAAAATATTTGCCATTATCATGATTTCCTGGTGTGTAATAAACAGGAAATTGCTGTAATGATTGGGATATTAATTTGAACCAATTTTTTTCATATTGTTCACGCTGATCGCCTGTCGCAAAAGATATATCTCCACTATGAAGAATAAAATTAGGTTGATGTTTTTCTATACTTTTTTGTATATCTTCATGTAATTCAAAAGAATGTGTATCGCCTACAGTAAGAATTTTTAATTTTTCACTATTTTTTGCTGTAGAAAATGTATTTTTATGAATTATTGTTTTTCCTTCATAAATATTATATTGATACATATTATTTATTTCTAATTTTATTAATTGGGCAAAGTATAATATATTGCTATTTCCATTATCTATACATAATTGTTGTAATTTTGCAGTTTTATATGTTTTTGCCCCTATTTTTTTATATTTTAAGCTATAATTAGAATTTTGATTCACTTCCCAAGCGATGACTACGCTATTTTCTTGTAGTGCTAATAAATATGGTTCAATTATAATTTTTCCCATGGCAAACTCCTATGTTCTTCTTCAATTAGTGATAATTACATTATACTATAAATTTTTGCTTTATTATATATAAATTAGATTATAACTCAACCTTATCTAACTAATAAATCACACAAAATTAACGATTACTATATTAGATATCTTGTTTATTCTATGATAAAATAATAATAATTCATAATAAATATTGCTATTAGGAGTATTGTGATGCTAGAATATAAATTTTCAACAAGTCAACATTCACAAAATCTATTTAAAAATAATATTGTACCTCGTCTAGCTTATGTTCAAGATATAAATGAATATCACCAAAATTTATCTATAAAACATTCACATAGCCAATTTTTGGAAATTATTCATATAATTAAAGGATGCGTCATTTACGAAATAAATCAAAAACATTACCGATTAACTCCTGGAGATACACTTGTCATTAATCCACAACAAATACATCGCATATCAGAATCATCTAAAACTTTATCAGCAATTGTATTAGGAATTAATAATTTACAAATTCAAGGGCTAGCACCAAATTATTTAATTCCCCTAACCGTATCCCCCATAATTTCTATAAACTCACCATTTAAAGATCTTCAACCTTATTTTTTATTATGCCGAAATTTAGCAATGATTCACAATAAAGACTATCTAATAAACAACCCCCAAACAACTCTTTTAACTTCTTTAATCACAATAATTCATAATTTATGCAAAAATGCCAATAAATCAGAAAAAAATGAAAATACTGTTTCAGAACGTATAAAATATTATTTAGACGCCCATTACCTTGAAGACATTAATCTAGAAATCATAGCTAAAAATCTACATTTAAACAAATTTTATTTATCTCATTGTTTTAAAAACTATATGGGAATTTCTCCTATGCAATATATTAATAAACGAAGAATTTCCGAAGCACAAATGCTTCTAATATCCACAAAATTAACAATTACAGAAATCTCTTTTCGTTGTGGATTTAATAACTCTAATTATTTTCAAACTACTTTCAAAAAAGCTATTGGTATTACTCCAGGACAATATCGAAAAAACTGGTAATGATATTAATTTTCAATTATAGAAAAAAACCAATTCGATTATATTAATATCGTAATTGGTCTTTTCTATATTTGTTATAAAATAAATTATTAAAGGGGTTTAACGATGTGAATTTAAAAATTCTTCAATTTTAAATAAAGATGTATTAATTATTAAATCTTCTGGAATATCATACTTAGATATTAAATCTTGTGCATAATCAAATTGGCCAATTTTTTTATGATAATGAGCATCTGATCCAATACTAATATATGTGTTATGTTTCTTAGCTGCCATAATTATTTGTTTACATAAATCTTCACTTCCAGGACGTGCTAAAGGAGATGAATTATTAATTTCTATAGCTTTATTATAATAAGCTGCCATTTGTGCTAATAAATCTGCATTTACTGGATAAATTGGATTATCCGGATGTCCAATTATATCTACTGTTGGTATCTGCATTATTTTTTCCCACACATTCATCATTTCATTTAAATCAGCACCAGGAACAATACATTCTTTATGGCAAGATACTATTACTATATCTAACTTCTTTAATTGATCTAATGTGAAATCTATTGTTCCAGAAGTATCCATAATATTAACTTCTGCTCCACATAAAATCTTTGTATCTTTAAATGTTCTTGGTATATCTCTATAAGTATTGAAATATGCCCATTTTACACTTCCAGGATATCCAGGACCATGCTCTGTTAGACCAACAGCTTTTAATCCCTTATCACTTGCTTCTTGTATTACTTCTGTAAGTGTACTATAAGCATGCCCACAAGCTAAGGTATGAGTATGCAAATCTGCTACTATATTCATAATAAAACCTCTTATACAAAATTTTTATTAATATTAATAAACTTATTATAACTGAAAATTACTATCTACGCATTGTTTAGATAATTTTTCATCTATAAAATCCATTATTTGTATTCAGTTTCATTGCATAGAGATAAAAAATAAGAATTTAATATATTAGCATAACTATCTGGATATCCTAAATCACCATTAGTAGCACTAATATGATTTAAAAATAATTTATTTGATATTTTAGCTGTAAAATTATTTTTTATTGCTTGTTTCTTATCCTCAATACTCGGTCCATCCCATAAATCTTGTAAATCTATAAATTTATTGTCATGCCAAGTTTGAGCCCAAATCTTATTATCAAATTCATAAAATTTATATTCAATAGGACTACATTCTAATGCAATAATTTTACCACGCACTAATCCTAAATTAGGAAATATCGTTGCTCTACTATCCCATTTATAAAACAATGGCATAAATTTTACAAGCTCATTTTTTAATGCTATTCCATATTCTGGATAGTCATCTTTTAATTCATTTGCATTTTGAACTCGCATAATAATTACTTCTGAAGGATATTTTTCTAAAAAATCTTTTAACGTGCTCATAATCTCATTCATTGTAATATTACTATGCCATTCACGATGTGCTGCAATCATTTCACGTCTAATTCGCATATCAAAAAATCGAACACCACATTGTAATTGTTCATCTAATGAAAGATTCTGTGTTTTATAATATCTTTGATCACAAGTCGCAGTCATAGTATCATGGGTACCTGGTATTAATAAATCACAAATAGATGTATCATCAGAAATCATACTCATCCAATTTGATAAATTATATTTTTTCATAATTATTCCTCAATTCAATGCATATTATCCTTCAATTTTATTTTCTTTAATTAATTTTGCTCTAAGTTTAACAAGCATATGAGACATACATACAGCAACTAAAGCTAAAACAGCTAATCCAACAAAAGCCATAGCTAATACATGTGTATCTGTCAAATAAGAACGAATAATATGTCCAGCTGCATCTTTTTCAGGTGACTGTACTAAACCTCCCAGGATTATTGGAGCAAGTAATGCTGGTAAATATCCTAATGTAATTGCAAATGACATTGCTGCGGATGAATGTTTTTTTGCAACTCCTAATTCACCAATTGGAGCATAATATACACCACGAATCATAAAACAACAAGCTGATGCACATAACATTAAAACCATTAATAATGTAAACATTCCTGATGAAATTAATCCTTCTGGAGCTTGATCTGGAAGATATCCTTGGCTATATAAAGCGATATCTGGATGATTAGTAAAGAATATAAATGCAATAGCTGAAAGTAAAATTACTAAAATAATTTGTAAAGTTCTCATAAAATGAGCTGTAGATTCAAAAACTTTTTCAACAAGAATAGATGATACTAATGGTAACATTCTTAAACCAATTACAATACTAGCAAATACAGCAGCAGCTACAGCTGATGTTCCATAACCAGCTTGTAAAAATCTTGCAAAATAAGTGCCAGCTGCTACAAATGTTCCATATATACAAAAAACATTTAAACCTGCAATCCATACTACTGGCAATTTTGCAACATATCCAATACCTTTTATTGCTTCCATACTACTTTCTACATGAGTGTCCTCATCACCAACTTTTACATCTTTAGGAACAACAAAATAAACTGCAAGACCTGTCAAAAGTACAATAACACATGATGCAAGCATCATAGTTTTTGGAGCAACTTGATAATACAACATACCTGCCCAAAGTAATGAAATAAGAAAAGCTAATACCCCACGACCAAATTCAAATAGTCCAAATACTAATCCCTGATGATCTTCACTTGTTGACGAACGTAAAGCTTTAAAATTTGCTGGTTTAAATAAAACTTCTGAAAAAAACAACATTGAAAAGAAACAAGCTAGTAATACTGGCATACTAAGTCCTGGTGAAAACAAAGTAATAAATAATGAAATACATCCTACTCCTAATGATGATAATAACATTATATTACGTATAGAAAATCTGTCTCCAACCCAGCCTAGAGCAATTGTACCAACTAAAATAACTAAGCCCTGCATAGAATATAAATATCCTGCTTCTTGATCTGTTACGCCTAATGCTGCTGGAAATCCCCCTGGAACCGAATTTCTTATATCCCAAAATGCATATAATAATTGAGCATTTATCGTTATAA
>ERZ835109.2765-NODE-2765-length-10536-cov-2.776548_pt1 | contig 10536 bp, 12 predicted proteins | sample MGYA00519946_ERZ835109 | MGnify/ENA primary metagenome ERZ835109 (study PRJEB31850, sample SAMEA3708771) | human gut metagenome | biome: human gut; feature: human-associated habitat; material: faeces | place: China | collected 2014 ...
ATCTGGATCCATAAATCTGTGAATGTACCTCCGACAGTAGCATTAAGAGGACCTGCTGTTATCGGACCAAAGACGGAGATCCGCAACGGCGCATTTATCCGCGGTAATGTGATCGCTGGTGAGGGTGTTGTGATCGGTAACTCCGCAGAGTTAAAGAATGTGATCTTATTTGATGGTGTTCAGGTTGCAGAAAGAGCCTACGACAGTCTTTCTAAACTTATTGACAATGAACTTTACAGCTTATCTTTTGATGACCTTGTTTATTTATATGATGAAGAGGGCTTTATCGAAAAAGTAAATATGGTTAATTCGCAGAGCGAAGAATCAAAAGAAATTGATAACGAACCAGAATATGAAATGTAAGGAGAAAAATATGGATAGAGAATATGACTATGTAACATTTCTTATTAAGCATAAGGAACTGTTCACTTTTGATAAAGAACAAAAAATATTTTATGATAAAAATTATGAGTTAGCAATTGGAAAAAAAGCTGAATTGATTGAAGCACTTAGAAAATTTGGTAAAGATATTTTTGAAAAAGAAGATGAAGCTGAATTTTCTAAGTATAGAAATAATGAATATATTGTTGCAGACCTTAATAATGGGATGGGGATGCAGCTTCTTTCTTTTGAAGAATTCCTAAACAAGTACAGATATAAGGAAATGTACGGAAAAGAAAGGCAATTACGGCAAGATGATAAATTTATTGCTGGCTCAATTGAGAGCGGTTATGACAATTATTTGTCTGTAGAAGAAGCAGCAGACGAAGTTGAAAAAGAAGAAATCGAATATTAAGAGGTGAAAGTATATGAAAAAACAATTTGAAGACTTCCAAAAAATGAAGATTAAGGAAGCGTGCAAGGCAATCGAAGATATGACTTTTTCATTCATCAATCCAACAACAAAAGAACCTACCTTTGTTCCTGCTAAGCACTATGAAAATATATTAAATAAAACAGTTGAACAATTTATAGACCAAAATTTACAAGTGGAGATGCTCAACAATGTTTATAAACAATTAAAGTTTTTGCAAGATGAATATGGCAAGGACTTTATGCGTTCACTTATTTGTCTTGACTTAGGAATAAAACCATCTGATATGTCATTACAACAAAGCATTGCTCTACAGGCTACTTATAACGACATTGAACAAAGCAAAGAATCAAATAAGAAAAATTATCATTATTTGGCTGAGGATATTGTCAATAAATATCAAGAAGCATTGAATGATAAAGAATTGCAAAGGCAATATTTAAGCGGCGAAAATGAATACACACAAGAAAAAGAAGAGCGTGATGAACCAGACATACTTGGCGATTATTAAGAGGTGGTGAGTTAGTTGAAATATAAAGTTGAGATAAAAGAAACTCTTGTAAGAGAAGTTGAAATCGAAGCTGAATCAAAAGCTGATGCAGAACAAAAAATAGAAGACAAATGGAAAAATGAAGAAATTGTATTAAGTGCTGATGATTTTTCATTTGTTAATTATACTGCAAGTCCTGTTATTCAAAAAGTAAAATATACACTTTATCAATTAAAAAATACAGAAGAGAATCACTACATACGATTTATGGGATTGTCCTCTGCAATAAGCTCACAAATAAACTTGAATAATTACGATAAAGTCTATGATGGTGAATACTCTATATATGAACCGTTTAATGCAAACACAATTTGTGAGAGTTTATTTGAAAAATTCAACATAGACTTACCAGAAGATTTTAGAGGTCATTCACTTAGCGTTAGTGATGTTATTGTTTTAGAAAACAATGGCGAGAATAAGGCATATTATTGTGATTCAATAGGCTTTAAAGAAATAGAAAATTTTTTGAAAGAACCTGATAAACAACAGGGGAATTCTATTGATGAAATAAATAATGATGAGCCTGATATATGTGATGAATATTAAATAAATTAGGTGGTGAAAAATATGGCACAAATACAAGACTTCGGCAACAAAATAGGTGGAGCAAGAAAAGATTTATGGAAGATTCGAGGTTTAATTCTTTCTGACTTAGAGTTAATGAATGAAGCTGAACGGAACAATAACATAAAGAAAGATAATGTTTGGATCAAACCGAATTATCAAGAAATGTATGATAAAGGAATTTCAAGACGAATCATTTATTTCATAAAAACAATTAGAGATGCAATTCCAACTAAACCATATTTACCAACACAAGAGTATCAAAATGGATATATAGAGTTTGTGTCTGATATAAGAGATAAAACAATGAATATATCTACAGAAGATGAAATTTATAATTATTTTAAAGATGTATTGTTAAATAATTATGTTGAAGGTTCAAACTCATACTACTATACTCCAAAAGAAAACACATACCGTTGCCTTAATAACAAGTTATTTAAAGCAGCACAAGTAAGAAATTTTCAAAGCATTGATAGGGAAATTGAAAAGAAACAATTTCTTTATTCTGATGAAGAAAAAATACTCTCATTATTTGAATTTTTTAAATATGATGATAATGTTACATTTACTAAGAGCTATGATGGAAGAGATGTTATAGAGATAAATCGAGGATATGGAAAATCTTATGTTTATCCAAATAATCCTGACGAATTAAATATAGATTCTTGGATACCAAATACATATTTTGCAGTACAAGCTCATAGGGTTATTTCAGTCAAAAATTGTGAAAGTTTAGATGCTGCAAAACAATTCATTATAAAACAAGAACAAGAGAAAGAAAAGCAAGAACAAGAAAAAAATAAATCAGAAAGAAAAACAAAATTTACACCAATACAGTTAAGGCATATTCAAAGAGTAGGGGATGAATATAGAAATTCTCATCAGATTACAGGTGATGATATGCTTAATGTCTTTGGATTTTATGGCGGCGAATTTGGTAATTGGCTTAACGAAAATGATAGGCAAGCTAATCTAAATTATTCATACGAAGCCTTTGCCGATTTAGCTAAAGCCCTTAATATATCTAATGAAGATATTACTTTTAAAGGTAGATTGTCTATTGCGTATGGTGCAAGAGGAGCTTCAAAAGCTGCTGCACATTATGAACCAGAACGCAAAGTAATCAATCTTACTAAAATGAAAGGTGCTGGCTCATTAGGACATGAATGGGCGCACGCCTTAGACCATTATCTTTGTAGTGCAATAAACAATAGAGAAGGTTTTATTACTGAAACAAATAACGAAATAATTGAACCAATAGTAAGCGCAATGAAATATAAAATATTGTCTAAAGAAGATGCAAAAGAGATATTACAAAAAGAGTATGACAGTTACAAAAAAGATGTAGTTAATTATGCAAAATATGTAATGGGATATTCCAAATGTAATGATGAGCAAAAGAAAGTATTAGATAATATTATTGAGGAATACACAAAACAAGAAGTATCTTGGGATGAATACTTATCATACAAAAAAGGAAATTCTAAAAATGAGATAATAGAAAAGATGTCCGCAGTTAGAAAAGAAATGTATGGTAGAGGATTGCTGTCAAATGAGAAAAATAATCTTATCCAACAACAATATTATTTGTCAGAAAGATATGTTGTTATAGGTACAAAAGAATTGAGAGTTGAAACGGACTTTTATCGTGATTCTAAAGCTTTTGATAATACATATAGCAAAACTGATAAAAGATATTGGTCGAGTAATATCGAAATGTTTGCGAGAGCATTTCAATGTTATATTAAGGATAAACTATCACCTGATAGAAACGATTATCTTTGTGGACACGCTGATTGTTATAAGCAAGAAGTTGTAGACAGAAATAATGACAAAAAAGTTTTAGTTGCATATCCAGAAGGCGAAGAGCGACAAAAACTTAATGAGCAATTTGACAAAATGATTGAACAAATAAAAGAAATAGGATTGTTTCAAGAATTCTCAAAGGAAGCAGTTACTTTTGAAAATAATCGTGACTATGAGAATATAAACAGCTATGATATAAATGAGGATTTTGTTCAAACCTCTTTTATGGATATGGATTATGATATTGACATCTAATTATAAAAATAAAGAGTGGGTATTGAACTCACTCTTTATGATGTATTATTTGGCAAAATTGCCAAAAGAAATAACAAAAAAGTACCTCGTAGAGCAAGGTTTTAGGGTTTCCCTAAACAGCATAGAGGTGTCACGACACCACGCTGGCGAATAATGGGTAGCAAAATTAAGTACCCATTATTCGAGAACAACAAAAGTTGTTCTTTACCAAAGGCTTGATAGAGCCTTTGGTGTATCATCAATAAGAGGTCGGTCGGGGGTGGGTGACATATAAGATTAAAAATATTTAAAAAAGCGTTACAGAGCCGCACAGACGATATTTTGATAGGTTGGTGATAGGTGTGCCGAGCAGTGAAGATATAAGAAAACTAATATTTATGAATTATAAAGAAATACTTGAAGACTTCCAAAAAAGAAAAATGAAGACAAAAAACGGAACGAAAATTAGCCATAATGATTTAAGATATGCAGTTCAAGTTATGAATAAAAAACATTCTTCTTGCCGTTGGCAGAGTGAAAAAATAAAGAAAAGATATTACTACATTCAGTATGAAGGGGTGATCTGGTTAAGAGAAGTTTATTTCTCTGATTATGATTCAAAACTTATTGATAAAGATCTAATGTGGTTTAAAAATAGAACATATTGGTATCAACAACAATTTGAGAAAAATAATATTGAATATCCAAAATTTCAATTTAAGATAAATGATATGACTAAAAAAGAATTGTCAATATATATAAATAGGTCGATTAGTGCAATTGAGAATGGATTGAGGGATTATGAAAAAGCTACAGGAGAAAATATACGAAAATACGAGAATGGCGAATTGAAAATAAATAAAGCTGCTATTGAATGGATGATAAAGAACAAATTTAAAAATAAGTATCTGCAATTGTTAGAAGATTACAAAATGCTGCTAACAGAAATATACAAAAAAAATGGAGGATATTATGATAATTTCTTAGGGCGAAATTAAATAATATGCTATTTGTTAGAAAGAAGGATAAGTATGCGAAAGTTAGATGATGCAAATAAAAGAAAAAAATATCCTCTGTGGCTGTCGGAAGGAGAAAGACTATTATTAGAAGCGAAAGCAGAGGAATACCAGTATAAATATCTTGCTGATTATATTAGAGATGCAGCAATCTATGAAAGCCTTATAAAAGTGAATCTTACAGGAAGTGAAAATTTAATTTCTTGCTACCAAAAATATATTTCAGAAATAAAGAAATATACAAAAGAGGTAAGGAGAATATTGCGATATGGAACAACACTAAGTGCAGAAGAAAAAGAACTACTGCAAAATAGTTTATTTGCAGTATATAGTCAACTGAAAAGTTTAAAGGGTTCAACAGAAGAAAAACTCGACTATGAGGTTATTGAAGAAATAGCAAAAAATAGAATTGAAGACAAATATTACAAGAATTGAAAGGAAGTGGTATGATGCCGTACACAAAACGCAAACCACATTATAATACAGCAACAACTCTTATTGATTATATATTAAATGATGATAAAACTGATAATGGCTTGCTGACATCATCATTAAATTGTAGCGTTGATTTTGCTGCAAAAGAATTTAAAAATAATAATGAGATTTCAAAGAAATTAGTAAAAGTAATCCCAGTAGCAACAGAAATTCATATAAACTGGGACTGCACAGCAGATGTAAACAGAGTATATTACACTATAGAAGGTGCAACAAAAAGCATTCCAATAATTGGAGCACACAGTATTGTATGGACAAAATTAAAAGAATTGTGCACAGAAGAAAAAGAGTAAAGTAGTCTGTGATACAAGAATAAGCTGATACTAAACAATTAGGTTAATATCAGCTTATTCTTTAGTCAATGCATTTCAATTCAAAAACATAATGAAGTTCAGAAGTACGTTTTTTAAAAGTTACTTTTGCAATTTTTAAAAAGTTTATAGGAATACCATATTTTAAAAAACTTCTATCATTTTCAAGTTTATTCCAAACCATTTTATTTATTTCCTTTATATGAGCATTCAAATATGAACTTATATCTTCATCCCATTCAGATACCAAGCCAACATATAGATGTATATAATCAAAAGTAGTAACCTTATTAGGATTTTCAGGAATACAAACAAAAGTAGGTCTTTCAATACGTGTAACAAAACGCTCAACACCTTCAGGTAAGACTAGTTTTCTAAAAGTAACATTATTGCAACGTTCTACTAAATCTTGTACTGTATCACCAATACACATTTGACCAAGAGCTTTTTTAAGCACATTCAAATTATCTACTTTAATAACACGAGAAAACTGATGAAGTTGTACATCACAAGAATATGAAATACTCTTATGAGTAACGAAAATATTACCTATAAAAACATTACTTGGCAAAACATTTTTCTCAGTTAAAAATGAATACTTGCCATTTTCATCAAAAAAATAAAACTTTCTATTACATATTCTAATAACAGTATTAGCAATTTCAAAATCATCTAACTCATACAATTTTTCGAATTTAGAAAAGTTTTCTCGAAATTGATCTATACTATCACCAATACGTAAGCAAGCAACGGCTCTATCCATAGCATTAGAGTGATTACTAGAAAAATATCCATACAAGGGATTTATTTTGTAATACTCACCAGTAAAACCATTAAAACCTAAATCTCTTAACTTCAATTTTTTAGCATCAACAATTGATGTATGAGTATAAATTCCATTCTTATCAAAAAAATATACCTCCTTATCAATTACCCGCATAACTGAACATTTTAATGCATCTGAATCCATTTTCTACCTCCTAAATTTTTTTGGAGGCACTAAAACCTCCAAGTATTTTAAAACTTTTTGGTTTCAAAAAATATTTGTTACATTATAACACATTTTTTTATAAAATAAAAGTACATTTGACTTTGAATTTTATGTAAATAGAAAAATGGAGCTTTAAAAGGCAGTGTTGAATATTATGTAAATATATGCTATAATAAAATTATGTAAAATTTTATAAAATATACTAAAAAATGGAGGTATTAGAAATGAAGAAGATCATAGGAAAAGTAGTAGTATTTTTGTTAGCAGTAAATGCAATTATAATACTGTTAATAACACCAAGTGAAAAAGCCAATATTGGTGAATGCAACGAATTTGCATGCAAAGTAAACAATTTCCGGTTATTTGCATCAATAGATCTTTATGAAAAAAATGAAAAAATTGGAACAATTAAAGGAAACATATTCAACAACATAATTATAGAACCACTAAAAATGGTTGGAAAGGACGGAAAAGAAACTGCAAATACATCATACAACTTTAATAAACAAAATGCTCGTTACATTTATGTAAAAGAAAATTTGACAGCTGAAATGGTCAAAGTAGAAAAACTTTTTGGTTCAGAATATATAATCTGTAACAAAGAAGGAGAAAAAATAGCAGAGCTTAAAGTAAAAGAGAAAAATAAAGAAGGAAAAATATATGATAATCAAGGAGAACTAATAGCAGAATTTTTTTACAACTATTTTGATGCAAATATTGTAGACATACGAATATCAAAAAAATGCAAATTGGAAGAAGAAACAGTGATAATGATCTTCTCAGCATACTACAGTGATCAAAACAATAAAAGAAAATAGAAAAATAATGAAATGCTAAAATAGCATTTCATTATTTTTCATATTATATGAATTTAGTATGGAAAAAATCACAAAAACATGATAAAATAGTCAACAATAAAATAAAGAAAAGAGAATATATATGAATATAATATTAATTAATCCACCAAACATACCATTTTCAGAACAAAAATTATTAATAGAACCAATAGACATAATAACTTTAGGAACATATTTACAAAAACAAAATCATAATGTAAAATTTTTAGATATGGATTGCAAAAAACTAGACTGTAATGATTTAATAAAATATATCAAAAACGATTTCAATCCAGAAGTAGCCATTATTTCTTATGACTATCACATACCATTACATACACAAAAAGCACTAGAAAACATTTCAAAAATCTGTAACAAATTAAAAGAAAAAAATATAAAAACAATTATGATAGGAAAAACAGTAACATATAATCCAGAAATAATAAATGAAATAAATTTTGATATTGGAATTATTGGAGAACTAGAAAACACTTTAAAAACACTATTAAAATCAAATATTAACAATACACAAGAATTAACAAAAATAAGTGGAATCACTTTCAAAAATGGAAATGAAACAATTATAAATAAACCAAACAAAGAAAAATATGATTTAGACAAAGTACCAATTCCAAATAGAGAATTAGCAGATTTAGAAGATTACATAGATATAAGAAGCATATTAACTAGTAGAGGATGTATAAACCAATGCAACTTTTGCCCAACATACAATTATTGGGGCAGTTGGAGAGGAAAAAGTGCAGAAAATGTTATAAAAGAAATAGAGTCTTTAATAAAAAAATATAACACAAAAAAGATAATATTTTTAGATGACAATGCTACAGTAAGTAAGAACAGAATGCAAAAAATAAGCAACATTATCATAAAAAAGAAAATAAATATAAAATTAGGATGTCTTTCAAGCATAAATACTTATGACAAAGAAACATTTGAATTAATGCATAAAGCAGGATTTAAATGGATTCATTTTGGAATAGAATCAGGAAGTCAAAAAGTACTAAATAATAACAATAAAAATTTTGACATAGGCTATGCAAAACAAGTTATAAAAGAAGTAAAAGAAATAGGATTTAGAGTAAGAACAAGTTTTATTTTTGACTTACCTACAACTACAAAAGAAGATATGCAAAAAACAATAAATTTCATATTAGAAACAGAACCAGATGAAATAAGAGGACATTTCTTAGCATTAAGATTAGGAACAACTATATATAATAAATTAGCAAAAGAAAAAGAAATACCAACACAATATATACATAGTGATAAACCATTAATAGAAAATGAAAAATATACAAATTCAGAAATGTTACAAGACATTGAAACATTAATAAGTAAACTAAAAGATAAAGGATATAAAATTGTAAAAAATGTAAAAGAATGGGAAAATCTAGAAAGTTTAAGAAATAAAGAAGGAAAAATCAAATTTTTATCATTTTGTCCTTCAAAATATGGAATAGATTGGGAGAAATAAGTGAAAAAGGTAATAGGAATAACAGGCTCAATAGGAAGCGGAAAAAGTCATGCAGTAAAAATCTTTAAAAATATATGCAAAGAAAAAGAAATAGATGCTATTTTTTTAGATGTAGATGATATTAGAAGAAATATATTAAATGAAGCAAAAATAGACAGAGTACAGCTAAACAAAAAAATATATAATAACGAAAAAGCAATGAAAGAATACAAAAAATATATAAATCCAAAAATAAAAAAATATCTAAGTGAACAAATAAGAAAAAATAATGTAGTTATATTTATAGAATGGGCATTATTATTAGAAGATGATTTATACAACATAGTAGATAGTATAATAATGATTAACTGCAAAAAAGATACTCAAATAAAAAGACTAGAAAATGGAGACTTAGGAAAAGAAGAAATAGAAAAAAGAATAAAAATGCAACTAACAAATGAACAAAAAATAGATAAAATAAAGCAATTAAAAAAAGAGTTCTTTATAATAGACACAAGTAACAATCCAAAAGAAAATGAGTATGAAGAACTTTTAAAGAAAGAGGGATTATATGAATAGATATCCATTTTGTTTATTTAGAATACCAGAAAATGGAGGTAGAGTTTTATGGGAAATAACAAACACATGTAACTACCATTGTAGCTATTGTATATTTAGTAGTGAATCAAAAAAATATGAAAACGAATTATCAACAGAAGAAATAAAAAAAGCAATAAAAGAATTAAAAGAAAACAATTTTACATATATAAAGTTTACAGGAGGAGAACCATTTACAAGAGACGATATGATAGAAATATTAAAATATGCAAGAAACTTAGGGTTTGATATGGATATATCAACAAATGGTTCTTTGATTACAGAAAAAATTGCAAAAGAATTGAAAAACATGAGTTTTCCAATGGTACATGTTAGTCTAGATGGAGAAAATAAAAAATCTCACGAATATGTAAGAGGAGAAAACACATTTGAAAGAACTTTAAGAGGAATAAAACATTTAACAGAAAATAATGTTTATACAAGAATCGGAACAGTAATATACAAAGAAAACGAAAATAAATTAGAAGAAATAGTAAAATTAGCAATACAACTAAAAGCAAATGAAATAATATTTTCATTTATGGAAGCAGTTGGAAGATTAGAAGGAGATGAAACTATTATCTCCAAAAGAGCTATAGAAAGTGTAAAAAAAGAAATAGAAAAAATAGCTATAAAATATAAAAATGAAATAAAAGTCAAATATAGTATTACAGAAAATAAGAAATATACAACAGAAGAATGTTGCCAAGAATGTCCAGCAATAAATAAATTTTTATATATTAATAACTTAGGACAAATATCGCCATGTACATGGGTAGTATCAAATTATCCAGAATATAAATCAGAATTAACATTAAAAAATAGTAATTTTACAGAAATACTAAAAT
>ERZ835109.2767-NODE-2767-length-10529-cov-2.945961_pt1 | contig 10529 bp, 9 predicted proteins | sample MGYA00519946_ERZ835109 | MGnify/ENA primary metagenome ERZ835109 (study PRJEB31850, sample SAMEA3708771) | human gut metagenome | biome: human gut; feature: human-associated habitat; material: faeces | place: China | collected 2014 ...
ATTATTGAAATTATCCGCGGAAGTAAGACTTTAAAGATGGCAAAGGCATGTCTGTCAGAAGGAATCACAGAGGGTATCAATTTCCGCACTGAAAAATCACGCAGACAGGCTGCAAAGCTTTTGTTTACAGAGGCACAGGCAACTGCTATCTTGGAGCTTCGCTTATCCAAACTAATTGGACTTGAGTTACAGGCACTTTTGGACGAACATAAAAAGACGATTGCAAAGATTGCTTCATATGAGCGCATTTTAGGCAGCAAAAAGGCTATGTATCAGACAATCGAAAAGGAATTAGACAGCATACGTGAACATTATCAGGTGCCAAGACGCACAAAAGTTACAAATGCATCTCTTGCTGTATTTGAAGAAGAGCCGGCTGTAGTGTCAGATGTCGTATTTGTTATGAACCGTTTTGGCTATGTAAAGCTTGTAGATAAGGCGCTGTTTGATAAAAATGAGGAACAGCTTCGCAGCGAAAATGTGCGTTTTGTGCCATGTAAGACAAACTCACGTCTTGCTGTATTCACAAAGGAAGGTATTCTTCATTATTTGAAGGCTGATGCAATTCCGCTTGGAAAGGTCAAGGATAAGGGTGCGCCGATTGACAATTTGTGTAACTACAGCAGTGCTGATGAAACAATTCTAACAGTATTTAGCGATGAGGACATGAAGGAAAAGACACTCCTTTTTGTGACAAAGAATGGTTTGGTTAGAAAGACATTGGGAGCAGAGCTTATCAGCATAAAGAAAATGATTGCAGCGGCGAAGCTTGGAGAAGGCGATGCGCTTGTTGCGATTTTAGATGCTTCAAAAGAGCTTGTCGCAGTTGTGACAAATAAAAAGCATGCAATTAAATTTTCAACAGAAAAGGTTCCGCTTCAGAAAAAAACTGCAGCAGGTACAAGAGCATTGAAACTAGAAGAGGGGGAAGAGGTTGTATTTGCTGATTCCTTTGATGCAAAAGAAAAAGTTTTTGCGGAAGTTCAGGGAAGAAAAATTGAACTAAGCAAGCTTACAAAGAAGAAAAGAGATGCCAAGCCTGAACAGGTAAAGTAAGCAGCAGATGGTTATGTATTGCAGGGCAGCATCGGAAAGGTGAGATTCATGGAGCACAAAAGACCAGAGTATGAGGAAACCCCTCGGATGGCAGAATTTCGAAGACGCAAGGAAAAAGAAATAAAACGTCGCCGCCGCAACAAGCGTATGACAAAAATTGTGTTAGTTATTGTAGTGATTTGGGCACTTATTGCAGTGGCAGCGGCTGCTTTTCACGTGACAAATGGATTTGGCATCTTTGAAGGCAAAAAGCCTTCTTTATCTTCGGCTGAGGAAACAAAGGATGCAATTGAACAAAATGAACAGCAGACACTTGCAGAACAAAATTTGAAGCAGACAATTGAGAGCGAGAGCAAAAAGGAAGTTGCAGAAAGCGAAGAGACATCTTTAGAGGAAAAAACAGAGGATGCCACAAAGGCTTCTGAGGCAGAAAAAACAGTAAAAAAACATGAAGATCCGCGCGAGGATGTGTGGAATCATTATACGAATATGTTTATTGCATCAAAGGTCAATACGTATCTAAATGTACGAAATCAGCCAACAACAGACGGCACTATTATCGGAAAGCTGACAAAGTATTCCGGTGGTGAGCTTGTTGAGGATATGGGAAACGGCTGGTGGCGCATAAGCTCTGGCGGTATTGATGGCTATATTTGGTCTGAAAATTGTGTGACAGGTGAAGAGGCAAAGGAAGTTGCACTTGAGCACTGTATGCAGATGGTTGAGGTGACAACGGAAAAACTAAATGTCAGAAGCGGTCCTGGTCTTGAGTATGAGGTTTGGACGACACTTAATGCAAACGAAAAGCAGGTAGTGGAAGAAAAAGACGGAGACTGGCTGAAAATTGCATTTAACAGTACATATGGTTATATAAATGAGGACTATGTAAAGACAGGCTTTTATCTTGTTGAGGCAATTCCGTGGAGCAGCATTTCAGATTGTTCTCCGACACGTCAGCAGATCTTAACATTTGGTGAGCAGTATATTGGAACACCATATGTGTATGGCGGAACAAGTCTGACAGGAGGAATTGACTGTTCAAGCTTCGTACAGCAGTGTTATGCGAGTGCAGGCTTTTCTCTTCCAAGAACATCGCGTGAGCAGGCAACAAGAGGCACACAGATTACACTTAACGAAGCAAAGCCAGGTGATCTTTTGTTTTATGCTGATGCAACAGGAACAATTGATCACGTTGTTATGTATCTTGGAGACGGCAAAATTCTTCATGCAGCTTTGTCTCTTGGTCAGGTAACTATCAGTAAATACAATTACAGTACTGAACCTGTTCGTGTTGTAAACATTATTGGAGACTAAAAAACACTTGACCTTTAGGAAAATATATGTTATAAAGGTTATATAGGTTTTTATGGTAAAGAGTGGGCTTGCGAGTCCACTCTTTCTATGTAAATACCCACAAGAAAATATAACTATTCAGAGAGTAGTTGCAAAACAGGCAGATACGCTGCAGCAAACGGCAAGAATTAGGCTTGCGGCGGGAAAGGGCAGGAGTATGAGAAGAAAAGAAGAGATTGAAGCATATGCAGAAAATCTGTTTTTGCCGATCACACAGAAGCATGGATTTGAGCTGGTTGATGTGGAGTATGTTAAAGAGGCAGGAAGCTGGTATCTGCGTGTCTACATTGACAAAGAGGGCGGTATCGCAGTAGATGACTGTGAGGTGGTAAGCCGTGAGGCAGATCCTATTTTAGATACAGATGACTGTATTGAAGAAAGCTATATTTTAGAGGTAAGCTCTCCGGGTCTTGGAAGACCATTAAAGAAGGATAAGGATTTTGCAAGAAGCATTGGTGAAGAAGTTGAAGTTCGACTGTTTCGTGCAGTAGAAGGCTGTAAGGAATATACCGGGCTGCTTAACGCATACGACAAGACAACCGTTACCCTTATGCTGGAGGATGAAAAAACACTGGTGCTTGAAAGAAGCAACATTGCGTTGATTCGTCTGGCGCTAGATTTCTAAAAGCAAGGTAACGATTCACTCATATTGCATTGCTTTGTGAAGAGTGGATAAGGAAATAGAGAAAGGAAAGAGAACATAATGAATACGGAATTGATGGAAGCATTAAATGTCCTTGAAAAAGAGAAGAATATCAGAAAGGAAGTTGTCTTAAAGGCAATCGAGGAGTCACTTGTTCAGGCTTGTAAGCATCATTTTGGAAAGAGCGACAATATTGTCGTAAATATGGATTACAATACAGGCGAGTATGAGATCAATATGGCAAAGGAAGTAGTAGAGAATGTAGAAGATCAGCAGACTCAGATCAGTCTTCCTAATGCAAAGATTCTTGACAAGAGGGCTGTTTATGGTTCTACCGTTTATGTAAAGGTAAATTCCAAGGAGTTTGGCCGCATTGCTGCACAGATTGCAAAAGCAATTATCCTTCAGAAGCTGCGAGAGGAAGAAAATCGTGCTGTTTATGAGCGCTATAAATTAATGGAGAGAGATTTAGTAAGCGGTGTAATTTCAAGACATTTTGAGCGTAGAGGCGAGGATGGAAAGTCAACTACAGTAAATGTCAGTGTAAATCTTGGAAAGGCAGAGGCTACCTTAATGGCAGGCGAGCAGATTAAGGGTGAGGAATATAAGGTCAATACCCGAATGAAATTCTATGTCGTAGAAGTAAAGGATCTGCCGAAGGGACCAAAGATTCTTCTTTCCCGTTCTCGTCCGGAGTTAGTAAAGAGATTGTTTGAGGCTGAGGTTGCCGAGATTAAGGACGGAACTGTTGAGATCAAGGCAATCAGCAGAGAGGCTGGATCAAGAACAAAGATGGCTGTTTGTTCTCATGATGAGAACGTAGATGCTGTTGGTGCATGTGTAGGTGTTAACAGCTCTCGTGTAAATGCTGTTGTAGATGAGCTTGGCGGCGAGAAAATTGATATCATCAATTGGGATGAGAATGCAGCACAGTTTATTGAGAATGCACTCAGCCCATCAAAGGTTATTTTCGTAGCAGTTGATGATGATGAGCATTCAGCGCTTGTTGTAGTTCCAGATAGCCAGCTGTCACTTGCTATTGGCAAGGCAGGTCAGAACGCACGTCTGACTGCAAAGCTGACAGGCTATAAGATTGATATCAAGAGTGAGAGCCAGGCTGAGGAGGAAGGTCTGTTTGATGAGATCGACTTTAGCGCAGCAGAAGAAACTGAGCAGTCCGAGGAGACAGCACAGGACAACGAGGTTCAGGAATAAGAGGTGATAGAGTGGCCGCTGTAAAAAAAATTCCGATGCGTCAGTGTGTGGGATGCGGGGAAAGAAAAAGTAAAAAGGAACTGATCCGTATCGTTTGCTCACCGAGTGAGGATCCTGAAAGGGTAACGATTGGATTTGATCTGACTGGCAAGAAAAATGGACGAGGTGCATATATATGCAGTAGTATGGCCTGTCTTGAGCTGGCCAGAAAGAAAAAAGCTCTTGAACGAGCTTTAAAAACAGAGGTTTCGCAGCAATGCTACGATGATCTGAAAAAGGAGTTGGAGCAGATTGAACGATAAAGTAATATCCCTTTTGGGATTAGCAGAACGCGCAGGTAAAATTGCGAGTGGCGAATTTGCAGCCGAAAAGGCAGTGAAGACAGGAAAGGCACGTCTGATTATTGTGGCAGAGGATGCTTCTGATAACACGAAAAAGAAGTTTAGTGATATGTGTAAGTATTATCAGGTACCTTTTGCATGTTACTCGCAGAAGGAACTGCTCGGTCACGGAATCGGAAAGGAGTTTCGTGCATCGCTTGCAGTTCTTGACGGCGGTTTTGCGAAACAGTTGGACAATAAGTAAAGAAAAGGGTCGGTGATACATTTATGGCAAAACTGAACATCCATGATTTAGCCAAGGAATTAAAAAGAGAAGAAAGTGAAATTATCAGCTTATGCTCCAGCAAGGGTATGAGTGGTGTAACAAGAGCAACTATGCTTCAGGATACAATGGTAGAAGAAGTGCGTAAGGCATTCAAAAAGCCAGCAGAGCCAGCTGATGCTGCAGCTGACAAGGATGGCGCACCAAAGAAGAAGCTTCGTCTGTTGTTTCATCCGGAAAACAGCACAAAGCCAATTTCTAAAAAGAAGCGTCCAGACAGTGCGAAGAAGCCGGAAGGTGACAAGGCAGAAAAGTCTGTCGATAAGCAGGAAAAGGCTGCTGAGAGAACAGAGAGCACAAAGCCGGCAGAAAAAGCACAGGAGATGGCAAAGACTGAGGCACCGAAGGAGAATATGACAAGAGAAAATACAAAAAACGACAGAAATGATTCAAGATCCACAAACGATGGAAATAGAAGAGATAATTCCAGACGTGATGGCGGAAATGGTCAGAATGGACAAAGACGCGATGGAAATGGCCAGGGCGGTCAGAGAAGAGAAGGCGGCTATGGCCAGAGAGATGGTCAGAGACGTGATGGAAATAATCAGGGCGGCTACGGCCAGAGAGATGGCCAGAGACGTGACGGAAACGGTCAGGGCGGCTACGGTCAGAGAGATGGCCAGAGACGTGACGGAAATAATCAGGGCGGCTATGGTCAGAGACGTGACGGAAACGGTCAGGGCGGCTACGGCCAGAGAGATGGTCAGAGACGTGACGGAAATGGTCAGGGCGGCTACGGTCAGAGAGATGGCCAGAGACGTGACGGAAATGGTCAGGGCGGCTATGGTCAGAGAGATGGCCAGAGACGTGATGGAAATGGTCAGGGTGGTTACGGTCAGAGACGTGACGGTGCAAGGGGTCAGAGAACCGAGAGAGAAAATCTTGATTCTATGGGCACAGGAATGACCAAGAGCGAGGCAAGAGGCGGCAAAGGTCTTAATAAGAAAGAGCGTGAGATTCGCGAGAAGGAAAGACAGAATCAGGAGAAGAATACCAGATTCACAGAGAATACTCGCAATATCTCTAAGATGAAGCAGCAAAACAGTAAGAAGCCAGAGCCACAGCCAAAGGCAGAAGAAGATGACGGAATTAAGACAATTACAATTCCAGAGACTTTAACACTGGCAGAGTTAGCTGAAGCAATGAAGCAGCAGCCGGCAGCACTCGTAAAGTCACTCTTTATGAAGGGCACCATGATGACAATTAATGCTGAGCTGACATTTGAGCAGGCAGAGGAAATTGCATTAGAGTTTAACTATATCTGTGAGAAGGAAGTAAAGGTTGATGTAATTGAGGAACTTCTTCGTGAAGAAGATGATCCGGAAGAGACAAAGGTTTCAAGACCTCCGGTTGTCTGCGTTATGGGTCACGTTGACCATGGTAAGACCTCCTTACTGGATGCTATTCGTTCAACTAACGTAATTTCAAGAGAGGCCGGCGGAATTACACAGCATATCGGTGCTTATATGGTTAAGTGCAATGGACAGGATATTACATTCCTTGATACACCGGGTCATGAGGCATTTACAGCAATGCGTATGCGTGGTGCTCAGGCAACTGATATCGCTGTACTTGTTGTTGCAGCAGACGATGGTGTTATGCCGCAGACAATCGAGGCGATTAACCATGCAAAGGCAGCAGGTGTTGATATTATCGTAGCAGTAAACAAGATTGATAAGCCAACTGCAAACATCGAGCGTGTAAAGCAGGAGCTTTCTGAGTATGAGCTGATTGCAGAGGATTGGGGTGGTCAGACCATCTTCGTTCCAGTATCTGCAAAGACACATGAGGGAATTGATACCTTGCTTGAGATGATCTTGCTTGATGCAGAGTTAAAGGATCTTAAGGCAAATCCAAATCGTAAGGCAAGAGGTCTTGTAATCGAGGCACAGCTTGATAAGGGTCGTGGACCAGTTGCAACAATCCTTGTTCAGAAGGGTACACTTCATGTTGGTGATAATGTTGCAGCAGGATCATGCTATGGTAAGGTTCGTGCAATGATCGATGACAAGGGACGCAGAGTAAAAGAAGCAACTCCGTCTATGCCAGTTGAGATTCTTGGTCTGAATGATGTTCCAAACGCAGGTGAGATCTTTGTCAACACTGAGAATGAGAAAGAGGCAAGAAGCTTTGCTGAGACCTTTATTAAAGAGAATAGAGAAAAGCTTTTGGCTGATACAAAGACACAGCTTACTCTTGACAGCTTAAATTCCCAGATTAAGGAAGGAAGCTTAAAGGAACTGAATTTGATCGTCAAGGCTGACGTTCAGGGTTCTGTTGAGGCTGTAAAGCAGTCCTTATTGAAGCTGTCTAATGAAGAAGTTGTTGTTAAGATTATTCACAGTGGTGTTGGTGCAATCAATGAGTCTGATGTATCTTTAGCATCTGCATCAAATGCAATCATTATCGGATTTAATATTCGTCCAGATGCAATGGCAAAATCAGTAGCAGAGCGCGAGAAGGTTGAGATTCGTCTGTACCGCGTTATCTATCAGGCAATCGCTGATGTAGAAGCTGCTATGAAGGGTATGCTTGATCCGATCTACGAGGAGAAGGTAATAGGTTCGTCAGATCTTCAAGGCATCAGGTGTTGGAAACATTGCTGGTTCCTATGTAACAGATGGTATGTTCCAGAGAGGCTGCAAGATCCGTATTTCCAGAGAAGGCGAGCAGATCTACGAGGGTTCACTGGCATCCTTAAAGCGTTTCAAGGACGATGTAAAGGAAGTAAAGGAAGGCTACGAGTGTGGTCTTGTATTTGAAAAGTTCAACGATATTCAGATTGATGATATCGTAGAGGCTTATATCATGGAAGAGGTTCCGAGATAAGCTGCAACAAAACAAAGCCATGGCAGCAATGTCATGGCTTTTCAAAGATAGTTAAGGAGAAAATATGCGTAAAAATAGTATTAAAAATATCAGAATTAACGCTGAGGTTCAGAGAGAACTCAGCCGTATTATCCAGCAGGAAATTAAAGATCCAAGAATCCATCCGATGACAACAGTTGTCATGGCAGAAGTTACGCCTGACTTAAAGTATTGTAAGGCTTATATCAGTGTTTTAGGAAACGAGGAAGCACAAAAAAGCACAATGGAAGGTTTGAAGAATGCAAAGCCTTATATCAGAAGAATGCTTGCATCATCTGTAAATTTGAGAAACACACCAGAGCTTACTTTTGTGTTAGACCAGTCCATCGAGTATGGTGTTCATATGACGGGTCTTATTGATGCAGTTGCAAATGAGCTTGCAGCTAAAGAGCCGGCAGAAAGCTCCGAGGGAAAGGAGGCATAAGCGATGGAAAAACGCCCGAACGACACAATAGATACGCTGCGTGCTGAGTTTGCAAATGTTAGAAAGACAGCAATTGTAGGCCATATTCGTCCAGACGGAGATTGTATCTCCTCGTGTCTTGCCCTGTATCATTATTTAAAGGACAATTATGGTTATGAGGCAGATGTGTACTTAGAGCCATATCCATCTGTTTTTGATATGCTCCCAGATACAGCAGTTATTCGTCATACTGTTAAACCTGAGGTATATGATGTTGTGTATTCCATTGATTGCGCAGATGCAGACCGTATTGGTGCAGGAAAAGAACTTTTTGACAGTGCAAAGAAGCGTGTAATGATCGATCATCATATCAGTAATCCTATTTTTGGTGATGTTAATTATGCAAAGGGTGAGATCGGTTCCGCATGTGAGGTGCTCTATACGCTCTTCGAGGAAGATAAGATTAATTATAACGTGGCAATGTGTCTATATACAGGAATGGTTCACGATACTGGCGTGTTCCAATATTCCAATGTAACACCAGATACACTTACACGCGCGGCAAAGCTGATTGCCTTTGGCATTCCATTTACTGATTTGATTCAGAAGACTTTTTATGAGAAGAGCTTTAATGAAACAAGGGCGAGCGCTTATGCAATATCTAAAGCCGCACAGCTTCTTGATGGCTTTTTCGTATGGTCTTATATGGAAACTAAGGAGATGGAGAGATTTCATATTACATCAGCAGAACTTGACAGCGTTGTAAGTGAGCTTCGAAATATTCGTGGTGTAGACACAGCAGTATTCTTATATGAAATAGAGTCGGGCGTATGGAAATGCAGTTTCCGCTCAAACCATGTTGTGAATGTCAGTGAGCTGGCAGTTTCATTTGGCGGCGGAGGTCATGTTCGTGCATCAGGATGCACGTTTTATCATAAGAAGCCGGATGAGATTATTACGGAGATCGTAAATCGCATTCCGAAGGAGGATTATGCAGGCAGATCATTATAATGGACTAATTGCAGTCTGGAAGGAGCAGGGATATACCTCACACGATGTTGTGGCAAAGCTTAGAGGTATTTTGCACCAGAAAAAAATTGGTCATACTGGTACACTCGATCCGCAGGCAGAAGGTGTTCTGGCTGTCGGATTAGGTCTTGGAACAAAGACATTTGATCTATTGCCGGATCACTGGAAAACTTACGAGGCAGAGGTAACATTTGGTGTTCAAACAGACACGGAGGATATCTGGGGAAATGTTTTAAAGACACATGATGTTTCAAAAACGCCGGAAGAGATTATACAGGCAATTTGTTCCTTTGGGGGAACTTATGATCAGATACCGCCTATGTATTCAGCAAAGAAAATTGATGGAAAAAAATTGTACCAGCTTGCAAGAGAAGGAAAAATTGTTGAGCGAAAGGCAGTACCAGTCACGTTAAAGGATATTCAGGTTTTATCTGTAAAAGACAATAAGGCACGTTTTATTGTCACCTGCTCTGCCGGAACATATATCCGTACACTTTGTGTCGATATCGGAAAAAAGCTTGGCTGTGAAGCCTGCATGAGCAGTTTAACAAGAGTTATGGCAGGTGGATTTTCAAAAGAACAGGCATTGACACTCGAAAAAATAAAAGAGCTTGCCGATAAAAATGAACTGGAGAGCCGCTTAAGTAGCATTGACACTGCCCTTGGTCATTTTCCAAAAGTAATCGCATCAAACGAATTTGAAAAACAGCTCAAAAATGGAAATGCGATAGGCAGTAATGCTGTTTTGGGGTTACAAGAGGCATCTATAGATGTTTGCAGTCATGATATTTGCATGCGCCTGTATCTAAATAATAATGGACTAGACGAATTTATAGGTGTATATCATCTTGACAAAAGCAGTCGTTTACTGAAGCCTGTAAAAATATTCTATCGAAATTAATACCAGGCAGCGATAAAGAAAAGGAGACCAACGATGCAGGTAATTTGCAATACAGAGGATTTTCAAATCACAGAGAAGACCGCGGTCACGCTTGGTAAATTCGACGGAATCCATAAAGGTCATCAGCGTCTTTTAAATGCTTTGCTTGAAAAGAAAAAGCAGGGACTAAAGACTGTAGTGTTCACATTTTTTGTGCCGCCAATTCCGGGATGTGAGGATGTGCGTCAGCTGACACCAAACGATGAGAAAAAGAAATTTCTAGAAGCTTATGGAATAGATTATCTCATTGAATATCCATTTACCGAAAAGGTTCGCCATACTGCGCCAAAAGATTTTATCCGGGAAATTTTATGTAAAAAACTTTGCGCGGCATTTGTTGCAGCAGGACCAGATTTTTG
>ERZ835109.2783-NODE-2783-length-10458-cov-2.413727_pt1 | contig 10458 bp, 9 predicted proteins | sample MGYA00519946_ERZ835109 | MGnify/ENA primary metagenome ERZ835109 (study PRJEB31850, sample SAMEA3708771) | human gut metagenome | biome: human gut; feature: human-associated habitat; material: faeces | place: China | collected 2014 ...
GCTGAAGACCCCCGGCGGGGACGAGATCCTGGTCCCCCTCACCCAGGTCCAGCCCGGCGACCGCATCGCCCAGCTTGTGATCCTGCCGTTTCTCGCGGCGGAATTTTCGGACGCCGACGCGCTCGACGAAACTGACCGCGGCGCGGGCGGCTTCGGCAGCACCGGCCGGTAAGGCAACAAAAAACGCAGCCCCCTTCGAGCGTCTCGAAGGGGGCTGCGTTTTGCTTTATTCAGCGGCAGACTTGCTTTATTCAGCGGCAGTCTGCGAATGCGGGCGAGAATTCGTCGAGCTTCTCGCACGTGTAGCGCCGGGTGTTGTCCTCGCACACGGGCAGCATCTGCTGCGTGAATGCGGCGCAGCGCGTCCATTCATCGGTGACGGCCTGACTGTGCGCGGTGTTCAGGTCGTAGTGCTGCGCGAGATAGTCGGCGAGGTAGGGCGTGAATTTCTCCGCGCCGAAAATGTTCAGATGCTCGGCGTTGGCGAAATCATTGAGCGGGTCGAGGCCGATGGCGTCCATCTGCGTGTCGAAGTTCGCAAAATCATACCCGTACTCGTGCACGACCGCCTCCAGCTCGGCAAACACGGCGTCATAGTTTTCAATGACGGTACGGTGCGGGAAGCGGGCAAAGAGCACGTTTTGAATGCCAAGCTTTTTTGCTGTCTCGCAGAACGTGCGCAGCGACTGCTCGTTGAAATCGTCGAGCGATTGCTGACGCACGGGGATCTCATCCGTCTCCGTGAGGAACATGGAGATGGACAGAAACGGCTTGGTGTACGAGTAGCCCGCGTCGCGCGCCTGCTGCTGCAGTGACAGCGAATTGCGGATGAGGTCCGGCTTTCTCCAGTTGTCGTGGTATTTGAGCAGCGGTATATAGTACGACAGGCGCTTGCCCTGCACGCACTCGTTGATGGCCTGCACCTTGTTGCGTGAGAGCGGCAGCGTGTCGAGCCATTCGCGCGTTGCGGCCTTGCCGAGCTCCTTGCGCTCGTCCTCCGTGTAGAGAAAGCCGTTGACCTCGACCACGTAGACCGCGGAGCTCTGCCGCTTGGCGGCCTCACGCAGCATGGAGGGGTACATGGTCCCCTGCGCGGCCGACACGGCCAGCGGATAGCTCGTAAAGCCCGCGTGCTGCCACGCCAGCGGTGCGCAGTAGTCCGTAAACGTCTCACTCGCGCCGAGGATCATGACGTCGAGCGAGTTTTTCGGTTCCAGATAGAAGCTGCGGATGTACTGCTGCTCGGTGGCGTTGTTGACGGTCAGCAGCCGCGTGAGCGCGCCGTAGACCAGCGCCACGATGAGCAGAAACGCGATCACGCGCACGACGGTATTTCTTTTTGCGTGTTGTTTTGGATTCATTGATGTTCTCCACATGCTGTGTTAGCGCCACGCGGCAAATTGCGGCGAAAACTCGTTGAGATTCTGCTCCGTGTTCGCAGCGGCCAGCTCCTTGCACAGCGGCAGCGTCTGCGTCACGAAGGCGGCGCAGCGGTCCCACATGGCGGTGAGTTCGGCGCTGTACGTGCCCGTCAGGTCATAATGCGCGGTGAGATACTGCCCGAGCCACGCGGTGAAGATCTCCATGCCGGCGGTGTTGAGGTGGTCGGAGTCGATAAAATCCGCGCAGCGGTCAAGACCGATGGTGTCAAACGCGTCGTGCAGGTCGAGCAGGTCGTAGCCGTATTCGCCCACGACGGCGGCCACGTCGTCAAAGACGCCGGGGTCGGTCGTCTGCGTGCGGTGCGGCGTGCGCAGAAAGAGCGTCTGCACGCCGAGACTCTGCGCCTGCGCGCAGAACGCGCGCAGATACTGTTCGTTCGCCGCGCTGAGCGTCAGCGGCCGGACATCGGGCTCAAAATCCGCGGACAGGGACTTGCACACCGTCTCCACGCCCTTGGTCAGCGAGCAGCCGGTCTCATCCATGATGTGCAGACGCCGCTGCACCGGCACCCATTTCCCCACCTGATACCAGTTGGTGTGATACTTGGCGATGTTGAAGTAAAACGAGGTCTGCAGCTCTCGCGGCACACAGGTGCGGATGGTCTCGAGCCGGTTGCGCGACCAGGGGATATTGTCGATCCACTTGCGGAGGTTGGCCTCCAGCGTTTCCGGGTTTTCGTCGTTGATGAAGCCGTCGATGTCCACGACGATCAGCTTCGGGTGCTGGCGGTTCACCGCTTCTGTGAGCAGGGAGCCGTAGAGCCGTGCCGGGATGTTCGAGACCGTCAGCGGATAGCTCGTGTAGCCGTACTGCTGCCACGCGAGCGGGGCGCTGTAGCCGGTGTAGAGCTGGCTCGCGCCGATGAGCACCACGTCGAGGCTGTCCTCCGGCTCGAGGAAGAAGCCGTGCACGTGGCGCTTGTCCCAGTCGTTATTCGCGACGAGCATCGGGGAGATGAGCCCGATGCCCAGCACGGCGATGAGCACGAAAACGATCGCGCGCACCGCTGTGCGGGATTTGGAGATCGGTCGTTTTGTCATGGCTTAAAACTGCATATACACGAATTCGGAGGCCTGCACGCCGGGGCCGTAAACGCCCATGAGCACGACGGCGAAGATGCCGCCGAGCAGCACGGCCCAGCGCAGGGCGAGACACTTTTCGTCGAGGATCTCGCGGATGGTGCGCTGCGAGCGCTCCTGAATGACGGAGGCGGTGAAGATGACGAGCGTGCCGAACAGCAGCACGGCCCAGTCATACCGCGTCAGCGGCAGCGCCTCAAGCACGGCGCCCGGCCGCAGCTGCGACAGGTGCAGGTCGGTCACGGATTTTAACATCATGCCCATCGCGGCGCGAAACCCGTCGGCGATGTCAAAGTAATAGCCGATGAGCACGACCACGAACGTGCGCAGCATGGAAAACACCTGATACCACGCGCTCTTGCGCTCGATGTGCAGCGCGGCGACGACCTTGTCCGACACCGGCTGCAGCAGCGTGGACACGAGGATGACCATGCCGTTCCAGAAGCCGAAGGCCACATACCGCAAGTTGGCCAGATGCCGATGATGAGAAACGTGATCAGCGAGGCCACGGCCGTCGGCAGGACCTTGCCGATGTGATTGCCGAGGTGCTGTTTGGCGTGGCGGCCCCAGTTGAGGAACGCCTTCGAGATCGACAGCGGGTAGAACAGGTAGTTGCGCAGCCAGTCGCCGAGCGAGATGTGCCAGCGGTGCCAGTACTCGGTGAGTGTGCGCGAGAAGTACGGGCGGCGGAAGTTTTCGCCCATGGTGATGCCGAACATCTGCGCCACGCCGCGCGAGATGTCGATGCCGCCGGAGAAGTCGGCATAGAGCTGCAGCGCGTAGACGATCGCCGCCAGCAGCACGTAGGTGCCGGCGTAGTCGGTGTACGCGCCGGCGACGGTGTGGATCATGCCCACGGCGCGGTCGGCGATGACGAGCTTTTTGAAAAAGCCCCAGAGGATCAGCTGCGCGCCGAAGCGGATGTTGTCAAAGTGATACTTGTGCTCGTCATAGAGCTGGTGCGCCAGCTGGTCGTACACGCCGATCGGGCCCTGAATGATCTGCGGGAAGAAGGACACGAACAGCGCGAGCTTGCCGACGTTGCGCTCGGCGGGCACTTTTTCGCGGTAGACATCGAGCACGTAGCCCATGGACTGGAACGTGTAAAACGAGATGCCCAGCGGCAGCAGCAGCCCGATGTGGCCGAGCGAGACCGTCAGCCCCACGGACGCGAAGAGCGCCTCCATGGACTCGGCAAAGAAGTTATAGTATTTGAGCACGGCGAGGATGCCGAAGTTCAGCAGCAGGATGGCGATCATGAGCGCCTTGCGGCGGGACTTGCAGCGCTTTTTGTACGCCTTACGCTCCTCGCGCTCCCAGTCCTGCTTGTGCGCGGCGACGGTCTGCTCCATGCGCGCGGTCATGGCGTCCATGCCGCGGGCGCCGAAGTAGGTCGTGAGCGTCGTCACGACGATAAAGCCCATGTAGCGCAGGCACACGAACGCGTAAAACGCGTAGCTGCCGATCAGCAGCACCACCCACTGGAACCGCTTCGGCACGAGGTAGTACAGCACCAGCAGCGCGAGCACCAGCAGGTAAAACGGCAGCGATGTCAGCGTCATGCTTCGTCCTCCGGCGTCCGACAGGTGTTGAGCACGTCGGTCGCAAACCGGTCGCGCACGAGCGTGAAGGCCCCGCCGCGGCAGAGCGCCACGCGCGGCATGTCACGCGAGAGGAACACGGCCACGCCCTCCGTCACGGAGTAGGCGCCGCAGCGGGCGAAGGCGATCACGTCGCCCACGCGCAGGGGCGGCAGCTGCGCCTCGCGCACGAGCACGTCCGCCGTCGTGCACAGGCTGCCGCAGAGCATCCACGACTCGGCGGCGTCCGCGCTCTCGCGCAGCAGCGTCAGCGGCGGGGACTGCATGCCCATGAGCTGACCGTCATACTTCACCTGATGCATACCGCCGTCGCACACGGCATAGTTCACGCCGAGGTTGCACTTGGCGTCGGCCACGCCGGTGAGGAACGTCCCGCACGGCGCTGCGAAAAAGCGCCCCATCTCGATCGTCAGCGGGTACTTTTCGCCAAAGGCGCGGATGTGCGCCGCCGCCGCGTCGAGCAGCGCGCTGTCGCGTGCCTCGGCATCGTCGCGCAGGCACTCGGCGTTCAGCCCCGGACCGTATTCCACGTGCTGCGCCGTGAAGCCGTACTTGTCGTGCAGCATCGTGAGGTATTCATCCAGATGCGCAAGCTCCTTTGCGATCACGGCGCCCTTGCGCTTTTGCGTGCCGGAAAAGTAGTGGATGCCCGCGATCGTCACGTTCCGGAACTCCGCGCGGCGCGCAACGAGCGCCTCCAGCGCGGCGGGATCCATGCCGAACTGGCTGCCGGCGGTCAGGCGCGGCAGCACGCGCACGTGCTTTCCCTGCGCGGACGCGGCGGCGCAGATGAGCTCAAAATGCAGTGTGCTCTCGGCCGTGAGCAGGTCTGCCTCCAGCGCGACGGCGCGCGCGACATCGTCCGCGCCCTTGTTCACGCCGGAGTAGAGGATGCGCTCGGGCGCGATGCCGAGCTTTTCGCAGATCGTCAGCTCGCCCGGGGAGCAGACCTCCACCCAGCGGAACACGTCCGGCAGGCCGCGCAGCACGAAGGGGTTTGCCTTCATGGAGTAGCAAAGCTGCACGTGAGAGCCGAACGCGGCGCGCACTTTTTCAGCGCGCGCCGTGAAAGCATCCAGATCAAACAGATACAGCGGCGTGCCGTATTTCGCGGCCGCCGTTTTCAGAGCAGTCCTGTCCATCAGTCCTCGTCCTGCAGGCGCTGCACCATGGCCAGCAGACTCTTGGCGGAGTTGAAGTTCTCCGGCACGAGATCCTTTGCGCCGATCTCGATGTCGAACGCGTCGTTGAGCGCCGCGACGAGCGACACGATGTCGAACGATTCGAGAATGTGGTCGTCGATGAGCGCGGTCTCGGTCTCAAAATCCACGTCCGGGCGCAGATCGGTCAGAATGTCCATCAGTTCCTGTTCCATAATAAAATACCTCCTGAAATGTGAGTAATGTAAGCGATTATCGGTGGGCGTCGGCGATGCGCCCGGCCAGCGCGCGCATATCCGTCTTGCCGTTGTCGAGCCGGGGCATGGCCTCCAGCTGCTCGATCTTGCGCGGCACCATAAAGCCCGGCAGGTCGGCGCGCAGCGCCACGGCGATGTCGCGCTTGGTCACGTCCGCGCCGGTGTAAAACAGCCAGATCTGCTCGTGCTCCTGATCGTAGAGCGCGCAGGCCTCCTCCACGCCGGACACCTTCGCCGCGGCGAGGTCGATCTCGCCGAGCTCCACGCGGTGACCGAGGTGCTTGACCTGCCGGTCCTTGCGGCCGTGGAACATGAGGTTGCCGTCGGGCGCGAAGTGACCGAGGTCGCCGGTCTTGTAGATGCGCTCATCGTATGCGTGGTTGAGCGGGTTTTGCAGGAAGCTCTCGGCGGTCTTTTCGCGGCTGTTGTAGTAGCCGAGCGCGAGGATGGGCCCCTTGACGCAGATCTCGCCGATCTCGCCGTCGGGCACAGCCTCATTTTGCTCCGAGAGCAGAAACACCTCGTAGTGCGGGTACGGCTTGCCGATCGGCAGCACGTCGGTGTCCTCCACCAGACCGGGCACGACGTAATACGTGCACGAGGCGGTCGCCTCCGTCGGGCCGTACTGGTTGACGAAGCGCGCCTGCGGCAGCGCGAGCTGCCACTGGCGCAGGCAGCTGCACGGCATCACCGAGCCGGAGAAGCACACCTTGCGCAGGTGCTGCGGCACGCTGCACTCGAACGCGCCCAGCGCGGCCGGCACCGTCAGCGCCGAGACGCTCCAGCCCACGGCCGTCACGCCCTTGTCGTTCATGTATTCGAACAGGCGCTCCGGCGACATGAAAAGTTCCTTCGGGATGATGGCCGTCGTCGCGCCGAAGCGCAGCGGCAGATAAATGTCGCGCACGGCGGCGATGTAGTCCAGCGGCGACTGGTTGCCGAGCACATCCTCGCGCGCGATGCCCATCACGCCGGCGTAGTCCTCAATGTAGCACATGAGCGAGTGCTGCGCCGTGATGACGCCCTTGGGCGTACCGGTCGAGCCGGAGGTGAAGATGATGTACAGCGGGTCGAGCTCACGCGCGCGCGCGCGGCAGTCGGCCAGCAGCGCCGCGTCCTCGCAGCCCTCGAGCAGATCCTCCGCGATGAGGATCTCGCCGCCGAATTCCAGCGTCCTGGCCTTGGCGTAAAACGCGCGCTGCACGATCATCAGGTCGGTGTCGAGCGTATTTAAAATAGAGTTGAGCCGGTGCACGGGCATCGTCCCGTCCATCGGTGCGTAGCAGCAGCCGGCATATACCGCGCCGAGAAACACGGCCGGGGTGTGTGCGTTGCGCCCGCTCATCACGGCGATGGGCGCCTTGCGTCCGGCGCGCAGCCTTGCCGCCGCCGTGCCGATGATGCGCGCCTCGCGCCGCACGTCGGCAAAGGTCACCGCGCCGTCCTCGTCAAGAAAGGCGGGTTTGTCCGGACAGGCTGCGGCGGTGACTTCCAGCCAGTCGAGCACGTTTGTATCCATGCGTGCAGCTCCTTCCTGTTATCTATCCATAATCGGCAACTATCCTATCATGTTTCCCCACTAAAAACAAGCAAAACCGGGACAGTTTTAAGAAAAAGGTAAGATTCCCGCGCGCCCGCGCTCCGCACTTGACGCGCCCGCGGCCGAAACGTACAATGGGCGTGGGATAACTGTACAGAATGATGGACAGCAAAAGGCAAAACTGTTTGTTTCTTACAAAATTTAAACTGGAAATTTGTGTACATTACCCCTATCGGTGTTTAGAAAATCGTGGTATCCTTTTGGTTAGTAAGCGTGACGGCTGAAGTGGGACGGGAAACTCCGAAGCGTTCCCGCCCCCGCCTCGCCGCGCGCGTTTCCGGTTCGGACAGGCTGCGCTTCGGAGGTCTGCCCTCCGGCCGGGATCAACAGGAGGGATGCCCGCGAAGGGAAAGGAAGAACGAAGATGTCAAAACAGGTTCAGAAAGTGTGCAATGCCATTTCCACCGTGCTGGTGGTGCTGGTGGTCATTCTGGCGCTGCTTCTGGTGGGCGTGCGGCTGGTCGGTCTGCGGCCGATGTGCGTCCTGTCCGGCAGCATGGAGCCGACGTATCACACCGGCTCGCTGATCTATGTCAAGCCCTGTGCGCCCGAGGACGTGCAGGTCGGGGACGCGATCACGTTCGTACTCAATGAGGACTTGGATGTCGTCACGCACCGCGTGATCTCCATCGATGCGGAAAACGAGCATTTCTACACGCAGGGAGACGCGAACGACGCGCCCGACGGCGCACCTGTCTATTTCAAGAACCTCATTGGCCGCCCGGTGTTCACCATCCCGTATCTGGGCTATGTTTCGCACTGGGTCTCGAACCCGCCGGGGATGTATCTGGCCATTGCGATCGCGATCGTGCTCATCGTTCTGGCGTTCCTGCCGGATATGCTGCGCAAGGCGGCTGAGGCGGACGCGCGCGATGCGGCGCGCCGAGCGGAGGCAGCGAATGCAGCAAAGTGCACGGAAAAGGATGACAAAAATCGTAAGATTTAAATAATTTTTCCGAGGATGTGAAATATTTTCACATCCCGATGCATTAACCCTATGAACGCTGACAGCGCACACTGGACGCTGTTGAGACATGGTGAGTTCGGAAACCAAAATTTGTGTAAGGGAGGAAACACGAAGAAAATGAAGAAGAAAACTTTGACGATCGCCATCGCGCTCGTGCTCGTTGTAGCGCTGGCGGTCGGCGCGACGTGGGCGTATCTGACGGCGCAGAGCGGCCCGGTTACGAACACCTTCACGGTCGGTAAGATTCTGGACAACGCGGATAACTTCGCGCTCAACGAGCATCCGCTGAAAAATGCAAACACGACAGACGGCGTGTATCAGCTGGACATGAATGCTACCCCGGTTCAAGCGGTTACGTATAGTGCTGTTATGCCGGGTGTGGATCTGCCGAAAGACCCGACCGTCACCATTAAGGCGAACGCTCTGAAGGGCGATGCGTATCTGTTTGTTGTTGTTGACAATCAGCTGGCGAGCGAGCTTACTTTTGACGTTAATAGCGCTTGGACAAAGATCGGTGAGGATTCCACCAAGGCTCTGTATACCATTGCAGCAGGTAAGCTGACTGCGGGCAACACGACTGATCTTGCTTGGCACATTCTGGACAATGACACAGTCAAAGTTGCTGACAAGATCACTTCTGCCGACCTTGGTACGCTTACCTTCAATGCTTACCTGGTGCAGGCGGGTGGCTTTGAAAACGCTGTTGCTGCTTGGAACACTGCAAACCTCGTTCCCGGCCTTACCGCCGCCTAACTTCCTTGCAACTTTCCCTGAGCAGATCCCTTGAATATCTTGTACAGAGCGCTGTACATAAGAAAGAAAAGGAGAACGCTACTTATGAAGAAGAAATCCATTCTGATGGCTGCGATCGCAGTCATGCTCGTCGCGGTGCTGGTCGTCGGCGGCACGCTGGCGTACTTCACCGATACGAAGTCCGCGACCAATACGTTCACCGTCGGCGATGTCAAGATCAAGCTCGACGAGAGCAATGTGAACGCCCCGAATGGTGATCGTGTTACCAGCAACGAGTATACCGGAGTTCTTCCCGGCATCCAGTATAAGAAAGACCCGGTTGTCACCAATACCGGCAAAAACGACGCTTATGTGCGTGCTGTCGTGACCATTGAAAACGGCATGAACTGGCTGGGATTCTACTATGATAAGGCCTCAACATTCCCGCAGGTAGATGCCTTTGAGAAGCTCATCTGCAATAAGCTGGGCAAAGGCTGGGAGATCGTGAGCTTCAAAAATGTTATGTCTACTCAGGATCATCCTACCAGTGATACCGTAGTTACGCTGAAGTATACCGGTGTGCTGAAGTCCGGAGAGGCGACCCCGGCCATGTTTGAGAATGTTATGCTGCCCGCCAAGATGACGACCAGCGACATCACGACGCGCGTTGCGCAGAACGGTGTTTTCCATATCGATGTGGTCGCTCAGGCCATTCAGGCGGACGGCTTCACTTCTTGGAATGATGCCTTTGCAGCTTTTGATGCGAAGTAATTATCAGAAGTAATTAAAAAGGAGAACGCTACTTATGAAGAAGAAATCCATTCTGATGGCTGCGATCGCAGTCATGCTCGTCGCGGTGCTGGTCGTCGGCGGCACGCTGGCGTACTTCACCGATACGAAGTCTGCAACCAATACGTTTACTGTCGGCAATGTGGGCATTGAGCTGCTTGAGCAGCAGCGCAAGCTGAATGCGGACGGCAACAAGACCACGGAGCTCGAAGCCTTCCAGCAGAATCAGCAGCTCTACCCGATCGTCGGCTCTGCGCAGGGCGCGAAGGATGCGCTCGGCATGCCGACCGCTAAGAACTATGTGGACAAGATGGTCACCATCAAGAACACCGGTTCTGAAAAGGCTTACATCCGCGCTTACTTCGCCATTCCCTCCGCGCTGGACGACGGCTATGAGACCTTCAATGCCGGCATGAACGTCCTGCACTACAACTTTGGCAATAAGGTTGAAAACGGCGTTGTCACCTCTACCGAGGGCAATGAGTGGCAGTGGACGCACGGCGGCAAGTGGAACTACTTTGAGACCACCATGGCTGACGGCATTAAGTACAACGTCTACTATGCTGACTACTATCAGGCGCTCGACGCCGGTGCTACCACCGAGCAGCTCATTCAGGGTGTGTATCTGGACAAGACCTTTGACATGAAGGGCAATGTTCCCTACGCATTCGGCAAGGATTTCAAAGTTGATGAAGGCTGGGATTGGAACAACGTCTCCTGCCCGGTGTTTGCGGTCGCGGTTCAGGCTGCGGGCTTTGACAGCGCTTCTGCTGCTATGGATGCTGCTTTTGGCGCGAACTACAACCCGTGGGGCGGCGCTGCTAGCAACT
>ERZ835109.2787-NODE-2787-length-10444-cov-3.325633_pt1 | contig 10444 bp, 7 predicted proteins | sample MGYA00519946_ERZ835109 | MGnify/ENA primary metagenome ERZ835109 (study PRJEB31850, sample SAMEA3708771) | human gut metagenome | biome: human gut; feature: human-associated habitat; material: faeces | place: China | collected 2014 ...
TTCATCGGTAAATGGATGAAGAAAAACAGCGAATGTATCTATGGTTGCGATTATGCCGGCTGGGAGAAACAAGATTGGGGATATTATACCCGCAAAAGCAATCAAGTCTATATGGTCGTATTCAACCCTCCCTATTCCGGACAGCTCACAGTTAAAACTCCCAAAGGGATAACTATCACCACCGCAAAGACATTGACGGGTGAACAAACACAGGTAACAGAAACCACTCGCAATGAATATAATGTCAGCCTGCCTAAAAATATGCCGCAGGAGCCGTTTGTTATTAAGTTGGAAGTAAAAGATGCACAAAAAACGCAGGATAAGTACCGGGAAGCGCTTACATAAGTGCGAAACGAATCGAATCCTTTAAACAGTAGATATGAGTCCAATCGTTTTGTCCGTTACTATCGTGGCATACTTCGCAATCCTGTTCACAATCTCTTATATAGCAGGACACAAGGCCGATAATGAAGGTTTCTTCGTAGGAAACCATAAATCGGCATGGTATATCGTCGCTTTTGCCATGATCGGCTCCACCATCTCCGGAGTTACTTTCGTTTCTGTTCCGGGCATGGTGCAAGCCAGCAGTTTTTCCTATCTACAAATGGTATTGGGATTCATCGTCGGGCAAATTATCATAGCGTTTGTGCTCGTCCCGCTTTTCTACCGCATGAATTTGGTATCCATTTACGAATATTTGGAGAACAGGTTCGGCTCCTCGTCTTATAAGACAGGCGCATGGTTTTTCTTTATCTCAAAGATGTTGGGGGCAGCCGTACGGCTATTCCTCGTTTGTCTGACACTGCAACTGCTCATTTTCGAGCCCTTTCACCTCCCTTTCCTGCTGAACGTCATTCTCACCGTATTTATTGTGTGGCTCTATACATTCCGGGGAGGTGTGAAATCACTGATATGGACAGATGTACTCAAAACATTCTGTCTCGTTGTTTCTGTTGTCCTGTGCATTTATTATATAGCTTCGAGCCTGCACCTGAATTTTAACAGCTTAGTCACTACCCTATCGGACAGTGATTTCTCCAAGACATTCTTTTTCGATGATGTGAATGATAAGCGCTACTTCTTCAAGCAATTCCTGGCGGGAGTGTTCACAATGATCGCTATGACCGGACTGGATCAGGACATGATGCAACGCAATTTAAGCTGTAAAAATTTTAAGGATTCACAGAAGAATATGATTACCAGCGGTATTTCCCAATTCTTCGTCATCCTGTTATTTCTCATGTTAGGAGTGTTATTATACACATTTACCGCACAACACGGAATTGAAAACCCCGAGAAAAGCGACGAATTATTCCCGATGATAGCTACCGGTGATTATTTCCCGGCCATAGTGGGCGTACTGTTTATTATCGGACTGATTTCATCTGCTTATTCGGCAGCCGGTTCGGCTCTGACCGCCTTGACAACTTCTTTTACAGTAGACATATTAGGAGCAAAAAACAAAGCAGAAAATGAATTGGTAAAGATACGCAAACGTGTACATATCGGCATGGCCATCATCATGGGCATTGTCATCTTCGTGTTCAATCAATTGAATAACACCAGCGTAATCGATGCTGTCTACATCTTGGCCAGTTACACCTACGGACCTATTTTAGGACTTTTTGCTTTTGGCATTTTCACAAAAAAACAGGTACGCGATAAATATATCCCCATAGTAGCCATTGTTTCTCCCATCCTCTGCTTTATCCTGCAAGAAAATTCGGAGAAGTGGTTTAACGGATATCAGTTCAGTTATGAGTTACTGATATTCAATGCATTGTTCACTTTTATAGGTCTTTGCCTGCTTATTAAAAAGAAAAAATAATTTTTTAATCAGATAATCAAGTATCACGCCGTATGAATAAGAAAATATATACCGGTATTCTATTTTTGTTCGCTGTATTAACCGGCATCCGGGCGCAGATCGGGGAGCACTTTCGTTTTGCTCTCCTGACAGACATTCATGTCACCCAAAAAGGAACCGCCTTTGACGATCTCCAAAACTCCATTCACCAAGTGAACAGAACGCAAGATATCGACTTCGTACTGGTAACGGGTGACATCACAGAAGAGGGTGACCGTGCTTCCATGCAAAGAGTGAAAGCAGCTCTCGGCCAATTAAAAGTCAAATATTATATCATTCCCGGAAATCATGAAACAAAATGGAGCGAAAGCGGAGTGACGGATTTCGGGCATGTTTTTGGCGGAGAACGTTTCAAATTCGAACATAAAGGCTTTCTCTTTTTAGGATTCAATTCCGGACCATTAATGCGTATGGCCGATGGTCATGTCGTTCCGCAAGACATCACCTGGCTTAAGAAAGAATTGAAAGAGGCCGGAAAAGAGAAACCCGTATTTCTGGTCACTCACTATCCGATGCTAAAAGGCGATGTGGATAATTGGTACGACGTAACAGACGCTGTGCGCCCTTATAACATCCGCGCTTTTCTGGGCGGGCATTACCATCTCAACAAATTCTTCTCATACGATGGTATTCCCGGAATCATCAACCGTTCCAATCTGCGTGGAAAAGAAGCAATTGGTGGGTACAACATTTATGAAATCACCTCGGATTCCCTTCTTGTCTATGAACAGAAAATTGGTAAGGAGCCTCAAAAGTGGTGCTCGTTCTCATTAGTCCACTCATATTATGACAAAAAAGGAGCAACAGACAAATATCCCGATTACTCCGTAAACAAAGAGTATCCACAAGTAAAAGAAAAATGGTTAGTACAAACCGGTATCGGTATTTATTGCTCACCGGCAATAGCCGATAAGCAAGTTTTTGTAGGTGATGATATGGGCTTTCTGACCTCCTATAGCCTTCAAAAAGGGAAAAAACAATGGAGTTTCCATTCCGGCAACCGTATAGTAGGAACACCGGCGGTAGCCGACGGCATAGTCGTATTCGGCTCAGCCGATAAGAAGATTTACGCGTTGAACGCAAACAATGGAGAATTACGCTGGGAAGTAGAAGCCCAAGAACCAGTCCTGGGTGCTGTGACCATTGATAACGGAATAGTTTATATAGGGGCCAGCGATCATACATTCCGCGCTATCGATCTCTATACCGGAAAAATCAAATGGACATACACAGGTGTAAAAGGTTATATAGAAACCCGCCCTCTGATTGAAGAAGACAAGGTGATTTTTGGAGCATGGGATAACACACTCTACGCCCTCAACAAGAATACCGGAGAAGAACTGTGGAAATGGACAGGCGGATTAACCCGTATGCATTTCTCTCCTGCAGCAGTATGGCCGGTAGCCGCTAATGGCAAAGTATTCATTACTGACCCGCAACGTGCCATGACTGCCATCGATTTGGCAACAGGAGAAACCATATGGCGTACTTACCAGTCTACCGTACGCGAAACAATCGGATTGTCTGCCGATAAAAAACGGGTATACAGTAAGACAATGAATGACAGCATCGTCTGCTACTCTACCCAAGGAGACAAGCCACACCAGTTATGGAGCTCCAATGTCGGCTTTGGTTATGAGCATGCTCCTTCCATGCAAGTCGAAAAAGACGGAGTAATGTTCGGCAGTACGAAAGGAGGGCTTATCTTTGCACTGGAGCCATTAACAGGCAAAGTTCTATGGAAGTACAAAATCGGTAACTCTCTGATTAATACCGTCGTCCCTATCAATCGCCATCAGGTATTATTCACGGCTACCAGTGGAGAAACCGGACTGTTAGAGTGGAAAGAACCAAAAGAATAAGAAAAATAAAAATATATAAAACTGAAATATGAAAACTACAATTAATTGCTTCATCCCTTTTGCAGATGCAGCACAGGCCGAAAAGACAATACAGGGTTTGAAATCGTCAAACCTGGTAAAAGATATATATTTGTTAGTAACGGAAGACACGGAAGTTCCTCTCCAGGGATGCCGGATTCTGCACGTGCCGGCACTCAATTCCACTGCAACCATGCGCATAATAGCTGCCCACTCCGATGCCGACTACACACTGTTTTATACTAAGTACACTACACTAAAACTGGGCATGTTTGCCCTCGAACGCATGACCCGCATTGCAGAAGACAGTGTTGCCGGCATGGTATACGCCGACCATTACCAAGTATCAGAAGGGATTCAAAAAAATGCTCCTGTAATAGATTACCAGTTTGGCAGTCTTCGCGATGATTTCAACTTCGGATCGGTTTTGCTATACAAGGCAAGTGCCCTGCAAGAAGCCGTCACCCGAATGAAAACCGACTATCAATTTGCCGGCCTGTATGACCTGCGGCTTAAACTCTCGCAAAAGGAATCGCTGGTTCACATCAACGAGTATCTCTATTCGGAAATAGAAAACGATACCCGAAAAAGCGGTGAAAAAATATTCGATTATGTAGACCCCAAAAATCGAGGAGTACAAATAGAGATGGAACAAGCTTGCACAGAACATCTGAAAGAGATAGGCGGCTATCTGGCTCCTACCTTCAAAAAGATCGAATTCGATGCCACCGATTTTGAATATGAAGCTTCTGTCATTATTCCGGTACGCAATCGCATCCGTACCATCAAGGATGCCATCCGTTCGGTATTAAACCAAAAAACGGATTTCAAATTCAACCTCATCGTCATCGACAACCACTCTACTGACGGTACAACAGATGCGATCCGTGAATTTGCATCCGACGACCGTCTCATTCACATCCTGCCCGAACGCAATGACTTAGGTATTGGCGGGTGTTGGAATCTCGGAGTGCATCATGATAAATGTGGAAAATTCGCCGTACAATTGGATAGTGACGATGTATACAAGGACGAAAACACCCTAAAAACAATGGTTAATGCGTTCTATGAACAAAACTGTGCAATGGTGGTAGGTACCTATATGATGACGGATTTCCACATGAATATGATTGCTCCGGGCATCATCGACCATAAAGAATGGACTCCCGAAAACGGACGCAACAATGCCCTGCGTATCAATGGGCTGGGTGCTCCACGTGCTTTTTACACACCGGTATTACGAGAAATCAAAGTCCCCAACACCAGCTATGGAGAAGATTATGCTCTCGGACTCAATTTCTCCCGCCGGTACCAGATAGGCCGTGTTTACGAGGTAGTATATTTATGCCGCCGTTGGGACGATAATTCCGACGCTTCATTGGACATTATAAAAATGAACGGACACAACCTGTATAAAGACCGTATCCGCACTTGGGAATTACAGGCCCGCATTGCCATGAACCGTCATCAAATGTAAGGACAAAGATGGATACAAAACAGAAAATAGAACGGTTGCTAACCGACCAGCTTTCTGCATGGGAGTTGGCCGGAAACAATTATGCAGCATTAGCCCGGATTAAAGTCAAAGACCTAAATGTAAACGGGATGCACTATAAAGTACAATTTAATCCTGCACGCATTGTCTCTTCGGCAGCCAAAGTAGATGCCCAATCCATACAAGAACGGAAATGTTTTCTTTGCCCCGCCAACCTCCCTGCCATGCAGAGAGGGATTCCATTCAAAGATAATTATCAGATACTGATTAACCCGTTTCCGATTTTCCCGAAGCACCTTACTGTTCCGGCATTAGAACACGTGGACCAACGTATAAAAAAACGTTTTGGAGACATGCTCGATCTGGCGGCTATTGCCGAAGATTACATCGTTTTTTATAACGGTCCGAAATGTGGTGCTTCCGCTCCCGACCATGCTCATTTTCAAGCTGGCAATAAAGGTTTTCTCCCTCTTGAACAAGAATGGAGGAATAAGAAAGCCGGAAAGATTGTCACCTACAGGACAGCGTCTCTTTCTTATCTGGATGATGCTCCACGAACCACTCTGGTTATAGAAACCGGAAACCGGGAAGACGCCATCGCACTATTCAACCTTGTATACAACGCAATGGAACTCAAACCGGGAGAAGACGAACCCATGATGAACATTCTTGCATGGACAGAAAACAGCCAATGGATTGTTTGCATTTTTCCACGCGCCAAGCACCGCCCGTCCTGCTATGCGGCAGCAGGAGACGCCAATATCCTCATCAGTCCGGCATCCGTAGATATGGGAGGCGTATTCATCACCCCGCAGGAAAAAGACTTTGAAAAGCTAACGGCAACAGACATTATGTCTATACTCGGAGAAGTCTGTCTGGACACAGATGAGTTTCGTAAACTAAGACAACGCATAAAAGAACAATTATGAGAGAGCCCAAAGTACATGTCGGCATCCTGTCCGAAACAAAAATAGAATTTATTTTTCCGGATACTTATCGTGTCAACGAAGAAGAAGTATCCGGAAAACAACTTGTCCTTTTTGATAATGGTAAGATTCTCTGGAAAAACAACCGTTACGATGAATTGCTGTTTGAACCCTTGCGGGAAGAGACTGACTCTTTCGAATTATTAGATGTAACGATCGGCATCAATTTCCATTGGGAACGCAAGGAGAACCAACGTTTTCACGGAGCACTGAAATTTATTGTAGAAGATGAAAAGATAACCGGTATCAATGTCATCCACGTAGAAGATTATTTAACCAGTGTCATCTCTTCGGAAATGAGCGCAACCGCTTCTCTGGAACTGCTGAAAGCCCATGCAGTCATTTCGCGCAGTTGGCTACTTTATCAGTTGAAAGTGGAAAGTGGAAAGTGGAAAGTTGCTATGCAGCATAATAACGCAGCCAACTCTCAACTAAATAAGGACTCTCAACTTTCAACTTTCAACTTTCAACTAATAAAGTGGTACGACCGGGAAGACCATATGCACTTTGACGTATGCGCCGATGATCATTGTCAACGCTACCAAGGAATCACCCGGGCAAGCACTGAAATGGTAGAGCAAGCCATCCAAGCCACGCGGGGACAAGCATTAACTTATGAAGATAAAATCTGCGATGCCCGCTTCTCTAAATGTTGCGGAGGGGCCTTCGAAGAATTTCAATACTGCTGGGAAGACGTAAAACACCCCTATCTTGTCAAACAACGAGACAGTAAAAAAGCGATCTTCCTACCCGATCTACGTATCCATTCAGAAGCAGAGAAGTGGATACGGACCTCTCCTGATGCATTCTGTAATACGAAAGAAAAGAGAATACTCAGTCAAGTATTGAACAATTACGATCAGGAAACTACCGATTTTTACCGTTGGAAAGTAGAATATACACAGGAAGAACTGGCCAAACTTATTTTCCAACGTTCCGGCATCGACTATGGGCAGGTTATAGATTTGATCCCTATAGAACGCGGCACATCCGCCCGTATCTCAAAGTTAAAAATCATAGGAACGAAAAAGACGCTCATTATCGGTAAGGAACTGGAAATCCGGAGAACCCTGTCTCCTTCCCACTTATACAGTTCGGCATTCGTTGTGGACAAAACAGAGGTAAAAAACGGTATTCCCGGAAAATTTATTCTCACAGGTGCCGGTTGGGGACATGGTGTAGGGCTCTGCCAGATCGGTGCCGCCGTAATGGGCGAACAAGGTTATGCTTACGACGAAATATTGTTGCACTATTACATCGGTGCCGCTATCGAGAAATTATATTAAATATATACCGTCATGAAAAACAAGAAACTATCACCGTGGGCTTGGATACCGACATTGTACTTTGCACAAGGTCTACCTTACGTAGCTGTGATGACCATTTCTGTCATTATGTATAAAAAGCTCGGTATCTCCAACACAGACATCGCCCTATATACCAGTTGGTTATATCTCCCTTGGGTTATCAAACCATTCTGGAGCCCTTTTATTGATTTACTGAAAACCAAACGTTGGTGGGTAGTAACCATGCAGATTTTGGTGGGAGCAGGACTGGCCGGAATAGCTTTCACCATCCCAATGCCTAATTTCTTTCAGATAACCCTTGCCATATTCTGGCTGGTAGCTTTCAGTTCGGCTACACATGATATAGCCGCCGACGGGTTCTACATGCTGGCTTTAAGCGTCCGGGACCAAGCTATGTATGTCGGCATCCGAAGTACTTTTTACCGGATTGCAACAATAGCCGGACAAGGACTTCTGGTCGTACTGGCCGGAGAACTGGAAAAGCGTACTTCTACCATAGCCATGGCATGGAGTATTACATTCTATATCCTTGCAGGACTCTTCATTGCATTCTATTTATACCACAGTTACATTTTGCCTCATCCGGCATCCGACAAGCCGGCAGTGGGCAATGTGACCGCGAACAACATATTCAAAGAGTTCTTTGCCACATTCGCAAGTTTCTTCAAAAAGCCGCAAGCCGGAGTTGCCATATTGTTCATGCTGTTCTACCGCTTACCGGAAGCACAATTGGTAAAGCTTATCAATCCTTTTCTACTCGATCCTATTGAAAAAGGCGGGTTAGGGCTGAGTACAGCCGAAGTCGGCTGGGTATACGGCACTATCGGTATTATAGGACTCACTCTCGGAGGAATCATCGGCGGTATTTGCGCGGCAAAAGGCGGACTACAAAAATGGCTATGGCCAATGGCATGGAGTATATCACTCACTTGCATTACATTTGTTTATCTGGGATATTTTCAGCCGCAAGATCTTCTCACAATCAATATTTGTGTATTTATCGAACAGTTCGGATACGGATTCGGTTTCACGGCTTATATGCTTTACTTAATTTATTATTCCGACGGTGAACACAAGACAGCACATTATGCCATTTGTACCGCTTTCATGGCATTAGGTATGATGTTGCCGGGTATGATGGCCGGTTGGCTACAGGAACTTATCGGATACGAGAAGTTCTTTATCTGGGTAATGATCTGTTGTGCTGCTACAATAGCTGTCTGTGCATTCATCAAGATCGATCCGAATTACGGTAAAAAAGAAGAAACAGAAGAAATTAAAGAAACCCAAAAATAAAACAATAACGATTCGAAACAGAGATATTTATGAACAAATTCCGATTTATTATTCTTAGCACCTGCTGCCTGCTGTCCCTCACCATACAGGCACAAAAAATAAAAATCAAAACCGGTATTGAGGTTCTGAAAGAACAGAACTTCAAATGCCTCGAAGGAAAACGTGTCGGCCTCATCACCAATCCGACCGGAGTAGACAATCACTTGAAATCGACCATCGATATCCTTCACGAAGCCCCCAACGTGAATCTGGTAGCTCTATACGGGCCGGAACATGGTGTACGCGGTGATGTTCATGCCGGAGACAAAGTGGATAACTCCGCCGATCCGTCTACCGGCCTACCGGTTTATTCACTTTACGGAAAGACTCGTAAACCAACCCCTGAGATGCTAAAAGACATCGATGTGTTAGTATACGATATACAAGATATCGGTTGTCGTTCATTCACTTATATCAGTACCATGGGAGTGGCCATGGAAGCCGCAGCCGAAAATGGAAAGGAATTTATCGTGCTCGACCGTCCAAACCCGGTGGGTGGTGAAAAGGTGGAAGGCAATCTGGTAGAAGATAAATACATTTCTTTTGTAAGTCAATTTAAGATTCCGTACCTTTACGGACTCACTTGCGGCGAATTAGCTTTGATGCTGAACGGTGAAAATATGCTGGGCAAGCGGTGCGATCTGCACGTGGTGAAAATGAAAGGATGGAAACGCAAGATGGACTATGTGCAAACCGGCTTGCAATGGATTCCTTCCTCCCCCCACATTCCGCATCCACATTCAGCCTTCTTCTATCCGGTATCGGGCATACTCGGAGAACTGGGTTATCTGTCCATCGGAGTAGGTTATACCATTCCATTCCAGATGTTTGCCGCCCCATGGATAAAAGCCGAAGAACTGGCCGGCAAGCTAAATCAATTGCAACTGCCCGGTATCGTTTTCCGTCCGATACACCTCAAGCCGTTTTATTCCGTAGGGAAAGGAGAGCATCTGCAAGGAGTACAAGTGCATATTATGGATTACCGGAAAGCTGCACTAAGTGAAATACAATTTCTGGTAATGCAAGAGGTGGCTGCTCTTTATCCGGAACATACTGTATTCGATCATGCAGACAAAGGACGTTTCGACATGTTCGATAAAGTAAGCGGCTCCAATGAAATACGCGAACGTTTCAGCAAACATAACCGTTGGGAAGACATTCGTGACTATTGGTATAAAGATGTAGACAGCTTCCAGCAATTGTCTAAAAAATATTATTTATATAAATAAAAATGGATAAGGAGAATAAGTACCAGGCCTTTCTGCAGGAAATTTCACAGTTTGTCCCGCAAGAAAGAATCTACACTGACGAATTACGTCGGCTGGCATGGGGAACAGATGCAGGTTTCTACCGGCTCATTCCCCAGATCGTCATTCGTTCGAACAACGAGCAGGAGATATCGGATTTATTGCGTTCGGCAACCCGACATCAGTTGCCGGTGACCTTCCGTGCAGCCGGAACGAGCTTATCCGGACAAGCCATCAGCGACTCTATTCTCATTATAGCCGGAAAAAACTGGGAAAAATACAGCATTTCTCCCGATCATAACCGGATCACATTGCAACCCGGCATCA
>ERZ835109.2798-NODE-2798-length-10410-cov-14.864800_pt1 | contig 10410 bp, 6 predicted proteins | sample MGYA00519946_ERZ835109 | MGnify/ENA primary metagenome ERZ835109 (study PRJEB31850, sample SAMEA3708771) | human gut metagenome | biome: human gut; feature: human-associated habitat; material: faeces | place: China | collected 2014 ...
TTGCTGCCCGAGGATGTTTTCTATTTGTGCGTTCATATCTTATTGATTTACTGTCATTTATTGTACAGCAAAGTAGCAACTTCTTTCCCGGACACGCAAGTTATTCGCCACAATAATACACAGATAATCAACTATTTAAATGTATTTGTCTTTCGGTATCAACTACCCGAATAAGTACCAGAATACCCCATATTTCCTCCGGAATCTTCAGGAAGCAAGTGTTTATATTCTCCCCATAACAAATAGAGAAAAGCCGTTGCAATTTGAGTTGAATAATACGCCTGATCCTTATACTCTAATTCCTTCTCTGAAGATTTGTCTAACTGAACTCGTCCATCAGTTCGTTTGATCGGGGAATGATTTATACTACTTATCAAAGCATCGCACTCGTTTCTATCAATTAAAATATTATCTCTGCGCCCATCCGGCTTACTGAATAAGATATTCAAGAGGCGATAATGTTGGTGATGATATATGGTTGATTGATTCAACGACATTAGCTTTACGCTCCATCCCCGTTTAACAAGAGCTTTCTGCAGAAGAATTGCATCCGTATCGTTCAAATCCGTCGCTAGAGGATAATACTTCCGGTAATGGGGATCATTCTGATTCGCCGCCCGATCATAGTGCAAAAATATTTCCTTTCGCCGATGATACTTGAAAAACGTATCGATCTTCTCTGCCAGTTCCAGCCGGGGCTTGTCGAAACTCTACTTGTTCACCCGGATGCTGGTGCCGATGCGCAATACCCGGAAATCCTTCGTGTTGTTGCACAGACGGAAACTTTAGCAAAAAGAGAGAGGGCTGGACGGTGCCAGCCCTCTTGACAAAGAAAATTATTGGTTGGCAGCCTCGGTTTTCTTGAGCGCAATGATATAAATTCAGAATCTCATGAAAAGCCTCGAATAAAGCATTGTAAGTCTTCTGTACCCGCAAGTCTCGTTTTTCTGGCATGATAGCTCCTCTGGATTTGTTGACGGATCATGTTATTTTGCAAATTAAGTTGCAGGCGATCAAAATCTGCATCTTGTATTTTAGCATCAGTTTAGTATAATGATGGCGCGTAAATGAGTGAATGTCAATTAAGATGTTCATGTCAACGAACAAGGGGCTTTTAGCGCCGGTTTTCAGGATGCAGAAAAACAGAACGGGGATAATGGAAAAATTTTCAAAAAAGTTGCAAATCGTGCAGGAAAAATTTCTTGTAGTCCGTTTTATAAGATGGTATCATGACATTGATTTGCGCAGCTGATCCGTGCAGTATCTCACAGGTGGGATGATTTTTGAGGGTGCAGAGGGAAGGGCGCAGAGCGATGAACGCAGGAAGAAGGCATTCTTCCTTTTCACAGATCTACAGGAAAACATCACAGGAGGTCAGGCTTTTCATGCTAGGTTTCAACAAAAAGACACAGGACGCCTCTCCGCAGGAGAATACCGGCGGAGAAAATAAGGTGTTCCACTTTATCAAGACCCACAAAAAGCGCTGCATCGCGGTGGTCGCAGCCGCAGCGGTGCTGGTGGCGGTCATCGTGCCACGCAAGAGCCGCAGTGCGTCGGCAGACCTTGCCTACACGCAGGAGAAGCTGGGACGCCGCGACATCGTGAACGTCTACGACGGCAGCGGCACCATCAACGCCGCCGATTCCTACACCGTCAAGTCCCTCGTCACTGGCACGGTGCTCACCGCCGACTTCGAGCTGGGCGACACCATCCAGAAGGGCGATGTCCTCTATGTCATCGACAGCTCGGATGTGGAGGGCGACCTCGAGAGCGCACAGCTTTCGGTGTCTCAGGCCCAGCGCAGCTACGATGATGCCGCCGACGCCCGGAACGTCCGCACGAAGATCGGCGGCGAGGTCAGCTCCTTTGCTGTGGCCGCAGGCGATGCAGTGCAGGCCGGGCAGACCGTCGCCACCGTCCGCGATACCTCGGTGATGCTGCTGGCTGTGGATTTCCCCGCCGCCGAGGCCCAGAGCTTCGCTGTCGGTCAGGCCGCGCAGGTCATGCCGGACACCACCTTTGAGGTGCTGAACGGCACCATCCGCTCGGTGTCGGGCGCAGACCCCTCCGGTGACGCCAGCCTCATGACCTGCACCGTCACCATCGCTGTTCCTAACGCAGGCAGCCTGACCACCGCGCAGGCCGCAGTGGCGCAGGTGAACGGTGTCAGCTCCCTCAACTCGGCCCACTTTGCGTACCAGCGCGAGGAGACCGTCGTGGCAGCTGCCTCTGGTACCGTGTCTGAACTCTGCGTCAAGGAGGGCAGCACCGTCCGTCAGAACGATGTGCTCCTCCGCATTACCGGAAAGGATCTGGACAAGCAGGCTCAGAACGCCGCCGACAATCTCCGCTCCGCCGAGCTGCGGATGTCTTCCGCAGAGCGGAACATCAGCCACTATACCATCGACGCCCCTATCAGCGGCACCATCGTGGATAAGAAGGTCAAGGCCGGCGACAAGCTCAGCGCCAACGACACCGCCATGCAGAACCTCTGCACCATCTACGATATGAGCTATCTGGAAATGAAGCTCAATGTGGACGAGCTGAAGATCCGCTCCCTTGAGGTTGGCCAGGAGGTGGACATCACCGCCGACGCCGTCCCGGGTGAGACTTATAAGGGCGTCATCAGCAGCGTCCTCGTGGCAGGCACTACTGCCAACGGCTCCACCAGCTACCCTGTCACCGTCCGGATCGACGATATGGGCGAGCTGCTGCCCGGAATGAACGCCACTGCGAAGATCACTACCGCCAGCGTCAAAAATGTTCTGGCCCTGCCCAACGCCGCCCTCGTCCGGGGCAGCTATGTGCTGGTGACCAAGGATTCGCCCAGTGCTGCCAATGCCGAGACTTCCATGACCGCTCCCGATGGCTACGTCTATGTCAAGGTGACCACCGGCATCAGCGATGACGATTACATCGAAGTGAAGAGCGGCCTGCAGGAGGGCGATACCATCGCTTACGACAACTCCAGCGTCAGTGCGACCGACTTCTACAGCACCATGATGGTGTCTGCCGAAGGAGGCGACGAATGAGCGCCCTGATCGAGTTTGACGAGGTCTGCAAGTACTATCAGATGGGTGACACCCTCGTCAAAGCGGCAGACCACATCTCCATGAAGATAGAGCGGGGCGAGTTCGTGGCCATCGTGGGCCAGTCCGGCTCCGGCAAATCCACCTGCATGAACATCATCGGCTGTCTGGATGTACCCACCCATGGCCGGTATCTGCTGGACGGCAGCGACGTCGGCAAGATGAACCGCCGTGAGCTGGCGGCCATCCGGAACGAGAAGCTGGGCTTCATCTTCCAGCAGTACAACCTGCTGCCCAAGCTGACCCTGCTGGAAAATGTGGAAGTTCCCCTCATCTACGCGGGCGTAGGCGGCAGCGAGCGCCGCAGCCGCGCCATCGCAGCGCTGGAACAGGTGGGTCTGGGCAGCAAGCTCCGGAACAAGCCCAACCAGCTCTCCGGCGGCCAGCAGCAGCGTGTGTCCATCGCCCGCGCCCTTGTCCGCAACCCGCCCATCATTCTGGCCGACGAGCCGACGGGTGCGCTGGACTCCCACACCGGCCGGGAGGTGCTGGGGATGCTTCAGGAATTGCACAAACAGGGCCACACCGTGGTCCTCATCACCCACGACAACTCCATCGCCGTGCAGGCTGAGCGCATCATCCGTCTGGAGGACGGTGTCGTCGTCTACGACGGCGACGCCCACGCACCCGAGGCGGTCGTTCAGCCGAACCTCATGATGTCGGCCCCGAAAGCCGGAGAGGAGGGAGCGAACGCATGATAAAGGAGACCTTCAAGCAGGCCATCCAGAACGTGTGGAGCAACAAAGTCCGCACCTTCCTCACCATGCTGGGCATCATCATCGGCGTTATGGCCGTCATCGTCATCGTCGGCCTCGGCAACGGCATGACCCACATGATGCAGGATTTCTACTCCGACATGGGCAGCGATATTCTGGCGGTCAACATCATGACCGCCAGCACCCGCACGGTGGAGGTCAGCGATGTGTATAACATCATCAACCAGAAGCCGGAGTATTATCGGGGCCTTTCGCCCATCGCCAGCGCCGGTGGCGACACGCTGCGGGTGGCGGGCGAGAAGTACCGCCGCACCTACATCAGCGGCGTCAACGAAGATTACACGACCATCAACAACTATAAGGTGGCCAAGGGACGGGGCATCCAGTACACCGATTTGATAGACAACAAGAATATCTGTGTCATCGGCGACTATGTGGACCGCAAGATCTTCGGCGGCAACGGCCTCGGCAGCACCCTCAAGGTAGGCGCCAGTGAGTACCGCATCGTGGGCGTGCTGGAAGGCCGCTCCAAACCCGCCTCTCAGTACGAGGGCGGCAACGACGACGTTGTTCTCATTCCCTATACCACCCTGATGAGCGTCAACAACACCAGCAGTGTCAGCGAGTATTACGTCGTGCTGCAGGATGCAGACCACTCGGATGCAGCGCAGGAGTATCTGCAAAAAAGCATCAAGAAGCTGGTCAGCAAGGACGACTATGTCTACGTCATGAGCCTGAGCGCAGCCATGAAGCAGATGTCCTCCATAATCAACGTCATGGTGGGCGTCCTGACGGCCATTGCAGGCATCTCGCTGCTGGTCGGCGGCATCGGTATCATGAACATCATGCTGGTGTCTGTCACCGAGCGCACCCGTGAGATCGGTATCCGCAAGGCACTGGGCGCACAGGAGAGCACCATCCTGACCCAGTTCGTCGTGGAGGCCGGCGTCACGTCGGCGCTGGGCGGCTGCTTCGGCATCGTGCTGGGCTACATCGTCTCGGCCATCATCAACCAGATCCTTCCGTATATCCTGACGGACATCACCCTGAACGTCACCCCCTCGGCGGACGCGGCGGCCATCGCCGTGGGCATCTCCTGCGGCATCGGCGTCCTGTTCGGCTTCCTGCCTGCCCGCCGTGCCGCCCGCCTGAACCCCATCGAAGCGTTGAGGTATGATTGACCTCTCCGTCAGCGCTGACGCGCTGCCACCTCTCCTATCGAGGAGAGGCCTTGGCATTCCGGAAAGCCTTCTCTCTTCGCCAGAGGCTCCCCTCGGTAGGGGAGCTGTCGAGCGAATGCGAGACTGAGAGGTTTATACTTATAAGGAGTTTACTATGAAAAAACGATTCCTCGCATTCCTGCTGGCTGTCTGCGTGGCTGTTTCCATGCTGGTGCTGCCCGCCTCTGCGGTCAGCTCCAACGCGGCAGTCCAGACGGCGACGGCACTGGGCGGTCTGACCGCCGAGCAGGCCGGTTCTCTGGGTGCGCCCCTCACTCGTGGGCAGGCGGCCCGCCTCCTCACCGCATTCTCTGCTTACCGCGATACCACCACGGCACAGGGCCGCACCGGCCGCCTTTATAGCGACGTGGACAGCGACTCTCCCTATGCGGTCTACATCCGCACTGCCGTCCAGAACGGCTGGATGACCGGCTACTCTGACGGCAGCTTCCGCCCGGACAACACCGTCACGCTGGAAGAAGCCTGCACCATGGCGCTGCGCCTGCTGGGCTATGATGTGGCAAAGCTGGGCGGTACCTTCCCCACAGCTCAGCTCAGCAAGGCCAGCGCACTGGGCCTGCGCAATGAGATCAATGCCCGTCAGGGCGAGACTCTGACCCTCGAGCAGGGTACCATGCTCTTCTACAACTCCCTCACCGCCATGAACGGCAGCGGTCAGGTCTACGCCTCCACCCTGGGCTTTGCCGTGAGCAACGGCCAGGTGGACATCTCTTCTGTCCTGCTGGACAACGTCAAGGGTCCCTTCGTGGCAGATGCTTCCACCGTCCTGCCCTTTGCCCCGGCAGCCATCTACCGCAACGACGAAGTCACCACCTCTGCGGCCCTCTCGCCCTATGATGTCTACTATTATAATGAGAGCGCCCGTACCGTGTGGATCTACAATAAGCGTGCCGCAGGCCGCGTGACGGCTGTCTCGCCCTCGGCCAGCGCTCCGACCTCTGTGACCGTGGCCGGCGTCACCTACACCATCGCTTCGCCCTCTGTGGCCTATCAGCTGTCTTCTCTGTCCGGCGGCGGCGTGGGTCAGGTGGTCACTCTGCTGCTGGGCATGAACGATGCAGCTGTCTCCGTCCTCACCGGCGACGCGGCAGACGCTGTGTTCTACGGCGTGGTCCAGTCCTCATCCCGCACCCTCGTGGAGACCAACAGCGCTGAGGTGCAGCAGGCTGTCTCGGTCATGTGTACCGATGGCACGGCCCGCACCGTCAACGTAAACAATAAGCTCAATTTCCCGGCCGGCAAGCTGGTGGAGATCAGCGTGGACGAGGGTGGCGAGAGCGTCCAGTCCATCTCGCCCCGCTCGACCAGCGGCACCGTCAGCGCTGACGGCACCGCGCTGGGCGACACCCCGTTTGCAGACAACGTGCAGATCATTGATACGACGTCGGAGGGTGTGGCTGGGGCAGTTCGCCCCAGCCGCCTATCGGGGGTAACTCTGAGCGAAAGCGACATCCGCTACTACACCACCAATTCCGCAGGACAGATCGACCGGGTCATCCTCGACGATGTGACCGGTGACCTGTGGGAGTACGCTGCGCTGGATTCTGTCCGCCGCCTGACGGACGAAGCCGCCAAGAAGATCGACAAAAAGATCAGCGACAAGGCACAGGACGCCGCAAGAGAGGCCGCAGGCCTCCCCGCTGCGACCACCACCAAGGCAGACAAGACCGATGAGGAGACCTTCCAGGATGTGAAGAACATCCTTTTCCCCAGCACCAGCGATGTGCTCTACGGCCTCATCGACGGCAGTGTCGTCAGCTCTACCTGGAACACCCTTACCGGCAAGACGGACCAGCTGTTCAGCTATGTGCTCCGCCGCACCGGCGACAGCGTGGGCGGTACGCTGGGCGACTTCCTCAACTATCTGGGCGAGGGTGCGACCTACGTCTGCTACTCCGGCGGCAAGCAGGTGGCCTACAGCACCGCCACCAAGTACCCCGTTATCGCAGGCGGCATCGCCATCGGCCGTTCTGCTGACGGCAAGGCCATCAACCGGATGCTCCAGCTCTCGCCGGTAGTCGTCGATAAGCTGGGCGCAGCTTCGGTCATGAGCGGCGATAAGCGCTATGAGACTGCCGACGATATGCAAGTGTATCTGTGGTCGAATGGCCAGTATTTCGCCACCTCGCTGCCCAAGATCAACACCGAGGATTATAAGCTCATCGGCTGGTACGACAACTTCGGCTGCGCAGGCGGAAAGAAGATCCGTATCCTCGTGGCCGTCAAGACGAACTGAGCCTGAAATTTTCCAATAACAGAACAGCAGCCTCACCGAACGCAGAGTGAGGCTGCTGTTTTTTGCACTTAGCCGTTGGACTGGGGGACAAGACGGATGAGGGCTGCGCTGTCCTGCATCCCTGTTGATGTCTATAGTATAGGCTGCGGTGCATCGTCGGACAACGAGCAAAAAGACTCCATTGTATAAATTTCTTACAAGGGAGCGAGGATGTCAAAAGTTTTGGCAAACGGGCAGAGCTGCATGAAACACGTCCGGGACGCGGCAGAAAAAGGGCCTTCCCATTTGCCACCGGCCCGGTTTCGTGTTACAATAAAAACCGGAGAAATAGCGGAAAAAAGGAGGCGCGGCAATGATACGCATTGCTCTGGTCGAGGACGAGGCAGAGGTGCGGGCGCAGCTGCAAGGCTATGTGCAGCGGCACACCCGGCAGTACGGCACCGAGTTCGCGGTGACGGAGTTCGCCGACGGCATGGAGCTGCTGGATGATTACCGCCCGGTGTACGACATCCTGTTTCTGGACGTGGAGATGAAGCATCTGGACGGCATGGAGACGGCCCGGCGAGTGCGGGAGCTGGACAAGGACGTCATCATCGTTTTTATCACGAATATGGCACAGTATGCCATCGGCGGGTACGCGGTGGGCGCGCTGGACTATGTGCTCAAGCCGGTGCCTTATTTTGCGTTTTCGCAGCAGCTGCGCAAGGCCGAAGAACAGCTGCGCCGCCGCGCACGGCATTATCTGGCCCTGCCGGTGGAGGGCGGGATGCGGCGGCTGGATTCGTCCCTCATCTATTATCTGGAAAGCGAGGGACACCGCGTCCACTTTTATACCGAAGAGGGCGATTTCGTGGCGGCAGGCACCCTGAAAGCCTTTGAGGAAAAGCTGGCCGAGCGGCCCTTTGCCCGCTGCAACAGCGGCTACCTTGTCAATCTGGCACAGGTGAAGAGCGTGCAGCAGGGGATGGTGCAGGTGGGACCCTACGAATTGCAGGTCAGCCGCCCCCGGCGGAAAGCCTTCCTCGCGGCGCTGGCCGACCACATCGGGGGTGAGGGTGTATGACGGCACTGCCCAGCATCCCGCGCCTGTATACGGCGCTGGCCGAGTGTCTGGCCGTGGGCATCTACGCCCTGCCGCTGGGCATCCGCTTCGGCAAAACGGCCACTATCGCTGCCAGTGCGGCATGGGCGCTGGCCCTGAGTGCTTTTTTGCAGGCCACGGGCAGCGTCCCGCTGGCGTGGTGGATCCCCTGCATGGCGGCAGCTGTGGGGATACAGTATTTATACCTCTGGGTCACCCGCACCATCTCCCTGCTGGAAGCGGGCTATGTCTGCGCCCGGGCCTTCGTTCTGGCAGAGCTGGCGGCCAGCGCCGAGTGGCAGCTGCACTGCTTCCTCTGGCCTCAGCGCAGCGGGGCCGACGGCCTGTCACTGCTGCTTCTGGTGGTGGTCTATGGCGGCGTTTTCGGCTGCATCTGGGTGCTGGAGCATAAGCACAAAAGTCCCAAGGGCCATATCGTCATCAGCGGAAAAGCGGGCCTCGTGGCCGTCGTCATGGCGGTGATGGTCTTTGCGGTGAGCAATCTGCTCTTTCTCGGTGACCGCGAGGTGGACATGAGCGTCTATTGCATCCGTACGCTGGTGGATTTCTGCGGTGTGCTCATCCTGACGGTCCAGCACGAGCAGCTGCGGGAGGCGGCGCTCCACAGCGAGCTTGCCGCCATGGACGAGGTGCTCCACCGCCAGTATGAGCAGTACAAGCGGAGCAAGGAGGGCATCCGGCTCATCAACAGCCGCTATCACGAGCTGAAGATCCAGATCGCGGACATCCGCGCCGAGCGCGACCGGGCCAAGCAGGACGCGGCTCTGGCCCGGATGGAGAGCGGCATCCGGCAGTATGAAGCAGAGAACAAGACTGGCAACCCGGTATTGGATACCCTATTGACCGCCAAAAGCATGGACTGCCAGCAGCGCGGCATCAACATGACCAGCGTGGCCGACGGCAGCCAGCTGGGCTTTTTGAGCACGCGGGAGCTGTGTACCCTCGTGGGTGCGCCGCTGGACAACGCCATCGAGAGCGTGCTGGCCGAGCCCGACCCCGAAAAGCGTCTGCTGCGGGTGGCCATCTATAACCAGAGCGGCTGCGTGATGCTCCGCTTCGAGAACTACTGCGCCCAGCCCGTGGAGATGGGCGCGGACGGTCTGCCCATCCACAACGCCCACGGCGGCTACGACCTGCAGGGCGTGCAGGCGGCCGCCCAGCGCCACGACGGCACCATGACTCTTCATTGGGCCGACGGCTGGTTCACCCTGCGGATCTTGCTGCCTGTCCCGGAAAAGTAAAGGGACTCCTTCAGTCACCTGCGGTGACAGCTCCCTCAGGGAGGGAGCCTTTGGTAGAGAGCGAAACATTGTCCTCTTTGCCAAGGGCCACCTCTTTGAGGGGGCTGCCGCGTCAGCGGCTGGGGGAGTTTTTGCTTTTGGCATGATGCACAATAAAACTGCGCTCGAAATTGTGGATTAGCACAATAAAATTTGAAATCAAATTGAAACTTCTGCAAAATACGCCTCCAAAATGACAGATTGCGCGGAGAACGGTTCGTTTTGCAGTTTATATGATAAAATGACATCAAGCAAAGGAGTGGACGCACTCCGGAGAACAGCTATGAACCGGGTCGTGTACCCAAAAGAGAAGGAGCTAACAGTTATGGCACAGAAAAAGAAGGACAGTAAGATGATGGTCAAGATCATCAAAACTGCCGTTTCGGGTGTGTTATGTGTCGCATTGGCGGGCGGTATGGTTGCGGCCAATGTGCTGATCCCGCCCAATGCCAGCAGCGTGCAGAGCATTTTGGGCCTGAAGAGTGGAGGCATCAATAACAGCAAGGCAAAGACCGAAGGCATCAATATGGAATACAGCAAGCCCGGCTTTGACACAGAGGAGGCGCTGGTTGAGGATGAGATCGCTCTGAATAAGAAGATCGCCGCCGAAGGCATTGTATTGCTGAAAAACGATGCCGGAAAGATGCCGTACAGCACGGATACGACCTTTAGCTTTGTCAGCCATTCTGCTGTCAGCTACATCGGCGGCAACAAAGTCGATATGAAAACGGCCTTTGAAGATGCCG
>ERZ835109.2801-NODE-2801-length-10386-cov-3.055271_pt1 | contig 10386 bp, 7 predicted proteins | sample MGYA00519946_ERZ835109 | MGnify/ENA primary metagenome ERZ835109 (study PRJEB31850, sample SAMEA3708771) | human gut metagenome | biome: human gut; feature: human-associated habitat; material: faeces | place: China | collected 2014 ...
TTCGAAATATAAGGTTTCACAATCTCTACCCATTTCAAATAACCTTTCCCCAAAAGATGGAGACCGTCATTGGTATATTCAATATTCATCTTACCCGTCTTTGAGTCTACAAAGTGGGAATAAAGATCGATATATGTCAGTTTTTCCTTCTCCGCCAGCCGGATTAATCCTTCATTTATCTTCGCCACTTCTTCCCAATGTGCCGTATGCCCTTTGAACATATTATAATGATCGCTTACCGGAAGCACACTTTGTAAATATAACCTTGTTTTAGGGGAATCTTTTTTTATTTTAGCAGCAATCATCCCGATATATCCGACAATGGTATCCGCCGAAGTCCCCCGGCTCACATCATTGATACCGATCAACAAAAAGATCTTTGCCGGCTTTCCTTTTAAAACGGCATCCAGACGATCATAGACCCCCATACAGATATCCCCGCTGATCCCCCTGTTCTTGACATGCTTATTACTGAACAGTTCCGACCATTCCGCTCCATTCGTAATGCTGTTTCCTAAAAAGATAATGTCTTTCGAAGTGACCGGAAGTTCTTCAAATAAAGTTGCCCGTTGATAATAGAACGTTGAATATTTCCGCTCCTGAGCATTGCCTGCCATCGATACAAGCAACAATAAAATAAAAATCCATTTGTGCGTCATCATATGCTTTAATCATTTTACTTGATTGTAATTCTGCTGATTTCTGCGGTACGAATACCCGGTTTCAGTTCGCCTCCTACAATAAATAATTGCTGTCCTTTCCCTAATAAAGCAGCACCGGCCCGTGCCAGGCAAGCAGATTCCTCCCATTCCTCCCAATGGTTCCGGCGGGTATTGTATGCCATCAACCGGCCATTAAACCGATACCAGGCAACGGGTTGCAGCAAATAATCTTCTTTTGCAATTCGCTTATAATCACCACTGATAGCATCCAGAAAAATATCTTTATCCACTCCACCTGTACATAGAATAATACTATCCGACCAAACGCAGGAAGTTCCTCCGGTCAAAGTAAGCGGCTCTCCTGTTTCTGCAACGGCAGGCGCCGGTACCGGTTCCCATCGTTCTTGTAAAGGCAGATACCGGTAACCATCAGTAGCTACACTGGCTTCGCCCCCATTCTGTGAAGGACAAAAGCCTCCCCACAGATACAACATACCATCTTGTACGGCACAAACTGGCTGTACACGTGCAGCACCCGGAAATGGAACTTCTTCTTTCCAACCGAGCTCCGGTTCATTGAGATTTAAAGACAACATCGAAGTAGAAGGAGATCCATTCCGGTTTCCCCCCGCCACATAAATCGTATTGCCGGATGCAGCACCGGACATATTGTCCAGTGCAAAAGGCAACGATGGCAATGTATCCAAAATAGCCCCGCCATCCTCTGCCAGTTTCAGACGGAATACGGAGGTAAGCCCTCCGTCTGCATTATTCCCTCCGATAAGAATCATCTCACCGGACCGTGAGATAGAAACTCCATAGGCTACCGGTGACGGCAATTCTCCAACTTGTTTCCACACGAGCACGGAGTCTTCCGTTATTTCGGCCGTATATATGCCTTTATAAAAATATTTCGGCCCACCTTCTGCCGCAGATTTCCCTGCAAAATTACAACCTCCGGCCATAACCAATTTGTTACCGATAATACCGGCGTAACAAGCAGACACTCCCAACTCATAACCGAATTCCTGATTCGGAAAGCCGGACATCTGCTGCACATGGATATCCTGCTTCCGGGACGAGTTTTCCCGAACACACGAAGCTGCCAAAAAGAAAAATGGCACAGCACTGCATAACAAAACCTGTCTTACCTTTATCATCGTTTCATCCTTTTTATTTTTGAAGTAACCCTGTTCAAACATTTATAAAGAGCAGATATGAAAAACCGAATTAATACAGTAGTTAAGTAGTCAAGTAGTTAAGTAGTAAGTAGTAGATAGTTAATGGAAACACATCAAACAAACTATTTCTACTTAACTACTTACCACCTGACTACCTACTATTTGACTATCTACCACTTACTACTTAACTATCTACTACTTACTACTTAACTATCTACTACTTGCTACTTGACTATCTACTACTTGCTACTTAACTACTTGACTACTTAACTACTTAATTATTGCATATAAATCATTACGGTCAATATACCGCTTCCCGGACAAGTTCGGAAAACAACTTTGCATATTTTTCCGCAACGGCTTCTGCATATCTTTTTCCTTTTTCTGCCGTAGCCAGTTTAGGGTTTCCGATCCCCGTATCATCAGACACTTTCTGCCAGTCACGTGGGATCCACGCAACCTTTTCCTGTAAAGACTTTATAGCAAACGGCTTATACCGACCCTCACCGGCTTCCTCCAGATTTACCAATTCAGGATGATAATGCATCATTACGGAAGTCTCCAACTCATCGGCATGATCTCCCGGCTGATCAAAATAATCTTTTGCAGGAAGCACTGTAAACCACTCACTGCAAGCAATCAGAAAATCGGGATAATCCATTGACAGGTCACGGATCATATTCTTAAAATTGTTTCCTCCATGTCCGTTTACAATAACCATTTTACGGATACCTTGCGTATGAAGCGAAGCTACAATGTCCGTAAGGATTGCTTTCTGTGTTTCATACCGGGCATGTATACAAAACGGCAGTTCGCGCTGTCCGGGGTTTTGTGATCCCAGCGTCACAGGAGGCATCACCATACAACGTACACCATATTCTTTTTTAGCCCGTTCTGCCGCATCGACTGCAACCGAATGAGATAATATGCAATCCGTCAAATAAGGTAAATGCAAATTATGGGGCTCAGTAGCTCCCCAAGGAAGAATTACTAAATCGTAATCCAAATCTTTCGTCTTTCCGTAGCATGATACGGATAAATCAATTTCTTTATTCATCACTATCGTTATTATCAGATAAATCTCTTCTACCGAATCCTGAATGAGGAGATAATCCTCTTTTTCTTATGAAATTTCCGGAATCGTTCTTATTTCAGTTTCTTCTCAGGAGAATAAACCAACCCGTCGACAGCACGTTCACCATCAAGCGTGACAAAAACAGTAGTAAACATCCATTTCACCAGACGTACCTGATGAGTTTTAAATTCTCCTACGGGAAGTTTCAGCAATACCTTGTTCCATCCTTTATTCAAATGCACCTTCAAGGGAGGACGAGCCATGAAGTTCTCATTCCCCAAGGGTATCTCATTATCCAACACAGTATGGTTGGCTGTCCACACAGGAGGAAGTATCTCGGTGTCATTCAACCAGATACGACTTCCTTTATAATCCCACTTACCGGCAGGAGGAGGCAGATCTTTCTCGGAACGTCCATAGTTCTGAAACTCTGCCCACAAACCAACCTCCTGGCTTTTGGGAGAATAAACCCAAGTATATGCATACGCCGTATGATTTTCTTCAGGTTCTTTATAGAAAGCAGGAATCAGAGTTCCCCACACATGACGCAGATAGATACCGGCACCAATGGCTTGTCGCACATTGTACTCCTGTCCTTCGTATACATATGATTCTTTCAACTCGGATTCGGGAGGAAACGTACGTTCCAAATCACCTTCATTGGGAAATGCATCCGTAATGTTCCATTTCACATTGGTTTGTTTCACATAGGCAAAAGGATACCCCTTGAAACAATGCTCTTTGTGCCACAACATTCTTCTCTCGAAATCGGCAAAACTCCGGAATTCGTCTGAATCCTCTCCCGGAAGAATCGTCCCGTTTTTATCGAAATACTCAAAACCGCCTCCTTTCCAAGACCGTTCGGCAAAAGCCAGCATATTGGGATAAAAGGAATTTTCTCTGATAACATTCACTTCCGGTACGACCCATCTGTCCTGCCACACAGACAGAATACTTCCGGCAATATCATCACTGCCATAGGGCTGGTTATAGATGCGGCTATTGTACAAAGCAATGATATCGGCAAACACATCAAAATGATTGAGATAATGGAATCTTGAATCAATGGCCGGAATACCCTCCTGCGCCTTCCCTCTATAACTCCATAAATGGGTCATATCTATCTCCCCCGGCTTATAATGCCAGCCCGGATTCCAGGAAATCGCCTTTTTCCCTTTAGCACGGACATAGGCCACCATTTCCGGCACAAACTGCGGATTGGTAAATGCCACTTCATCCGTCCCGATGTGCAAATACGGCACATCGAATGTCTCACAAATTTCATCCACCAATAATTTCAGGATTTTCATACCGGCTTCACTCTGCATATCGTGTCTGAATGCCCGCACAAAGGCCGCACTATGCCCCGGCATATCAATCTCCGGAATAAGCATCACCTGCCTTTGTTTACAAAACTCCACCAGATCCCTAACTTCTTCCAATGTATAAAACTTGCCGGGCATACGCGTCATATTGCAACTATCATTCAACACCGGAAAGATTTTGCTTTCAAGACGCCATGCCTGGTTCTCCGTCAGATGCCAATGAAATACATTGATTTTATAACGGGAAAGAATATCTATTTCCCGTTTCAATTCCTCTACGGAAATATATCCCCTGCCTACATCCTGCATGAAGCCACGAACGCGAAAAGCCGGCCAATCTACAATCTCCCCTCCATGAATGAGAGCCGTTCCTTTACAATGTAGCTGTCTTAAAGTCTGTAACCCCCAGTATGCTCCCTGTTCCGTAGTTGCTTCGATAGATATTTTATTCTTCCTCACAACCAAACGATATGCCTCGTTCTCATTCAAAGCTATTCCATCCAGTTTTTCTACTAAACGGATCTCAATTACGGAAGAGGATTTGCCATCTATCATGCCTCCTAATTCCGACACCAGCAGTCTCAATTGAGAAATGAGAATATCACCGGATAACCTTACTCTCTTTATACTGAATTTTTCATTCGTCAGCTTTACCTGTTGCGGTTCGGGCAAAAAATGGATATTACCTGCCCGAACCGTAGCAAATGTGCACAGCAATAGGAAACAGATGGCACAACAGGTTCTATTTTTCATTTGATTATGTCTTCTATTTTTATTCGCTGAAAAGTCATATGCGCTACGCTACTTTCATACAGAATACCAATCGTTTCCTTATCAATCAAAGTAAGGCAGGAGTATCCCCATCCCTCGGCTTCATCTATCAACAACTGATGTTCGGGCAGCCAGGTCACTCCACCGTCGAGACTGGCCTTGATGGTAATATGATTCCGTCCCTTTATCGTATTGGGGTTGGAAAACAACAAAATGTCTTTTCCCAGTACATTCTCTTTCGCATCTATCTTTATCAGACTTGCCATGCAAACCGGTTCACGCAAAGCACTTCGCGAAGAGACATGCTCTGTCCATGTTTTCCCTAAATCCTTTGTAATAGCCACCGCACGGCTCCCTCCCCGGTTATCACGCATATTCAACATCAGTACGCCGGGTTCTACCTCCGCCACTTGTGCCTCTGTAGTGTTTATACGGGCATAATTATGAATTTTCCATGTCTCCCCACGGTCTTTGCTATACATAATTCCGGCATTGGGTATACGGGCGGCATCGATAAACTGAATAGGAAAAACCAGCGTACCATCACTCATCGTAATCCCACGCCCCGGCCCTTGCAATAAGAAGTACCAGGAAGGGTCTTTCACCTGTTCTGTGATATTGATCGGAGCCGACCATGTTTTTCCGTCATCCGTACTTTTCGTCATTACCAATTGTGCCGTATGATTCATATCCATTCCCGGATGCGAACTCCACCACGCACGTTGATTTCCCATTCCATGTGTCCATGCAGCAACGATCCAGATGGTATTTGTTTTCGTATCTACCAGAATAGAAGGATCTCCTACCCCATTTTGTGCGGCCGGCAATCCTCCGTGTTCGCCAAACGCCAATGGCAAACGCATCTTTTCCCATGTCTTTCCGCCATCCGTACTACGGCTCAACCCCACATCCACATGCTCTTGTAAATCGACGCTGCTATTATAACGCACGTCATATACTCCCAATAAAGTGCCTTTATTAGTCGTTACCAATCCCGGAATACGAAATGCAGCCGAATGATCATCTCCGGCATGGCGCACTCCTACACCCATATAATGCTCTATATTTTCAGGAGAAACCAGATTTAAGAGTGCATTTTTACCATCTAAAGTTGCCGAAGCTATCTTTGCCTTCACTTTGGCAGTAAGCGAAGTTCCGGGTTTCATTTGCAAACTGATCCAGAAATAATTGATACCCGGAAACAGTTTTTGTTCACCTTTCAGTACAATCTCATTTTTAGGATTATTCACTTCGGCTTTTTTTATCGAATAAAAAGGATTGGCAGCCAATGTTTTTCCCGGAGCATGGCTGGATATATATTCAACGGGAGCAAAACGCTTTTTACCTACATCCTGTAAAGCTTCCGTACCTCCATAATAAAGCTTCACAGATTGAATATCCGAAAGCACGGTTTCTTCATCAAATTTCAACACAACCTTGTCCAGCACCTTACTATCCTTTGCGTCCAGACGCAAATAAAACAAAACATTATCTTGCCTTTCTATCAAAATAGGAATACGTGTTTCTTTGATAAAAAGGGTATCGGCCGCACAAAGTGTAGACACTGCACATAACAAACAAAAGAAAGGAAGTAAAAACAGAGTTTTTTTCATGGTATTGACTAAAATTATATTTACGTTATTGAGGACAAAGATACTATTTTTCATTTTATATCGGTTTACACACTTTTTTATTTCCAACCATACCGGTATTGAAATCCGGAGAAATCATCCACATCACTGCATATTATCCGTTTTAGGGCGCAGGAAGTAGAGTTGCAATGCCAATGCTATTAAAACAACTACACTCAGCCAGGCAAAACCCAATCCTAATTCGCCACCGTCGGTCCATCGCCCTAATAAACTGGTGACGGCAGCCCCGGCAAACACCCCTGTCATATTCATGATACCATAAGCAGTTGCACGATATTTAGCCGATACGAACTGGCAAAGAATAGGCATATTATTCGCATCAAAGATTCCAAAACCGATGCCAAACAATAATCCGGCTCCCACAATACCTACCGTATTGTGTCCAAACCCTAATAGCATCAATGCCGGGATAGTAAGTCCTAAGCCGATAGCTCCTGTATAAACCCGGCCACGAATATTCTTTAATACCCATCTGTCCGAAAGGATTCCACCGAGAAGCACTCCGATAAAAGAAGAAACAGCAATAGTAATAGTTGACATCGGACCTGCTTCCGACATCGGGATATTCAGATTCTCGGCAAACAGGGTCGGCAACCAGTTTTTCGTGGCCCATCCCGGAAGGCTGGGAGCAGCAAAATAAAATAATATCACCCAGAATGCAACATTACTGAATAACAAAGACAAACCTTTAAAAACAGATGACTTCTGCTTCGGTTCCTCCCGACGCAAACGCTCTATCTCCATATGCTCCTTATTTTCGCGCAAAAAGACAACTAATATAAAAGCATAGACAATACCGATGATCCCAAACCAGTGAAAAGCCGTATGCCAGGAATAAGCGGCTGCTACGGTAGCTCCAAATCCGCCAATAGCCTGACCTGTGTAAAGTCCGGTCATATGAATTCCCACTGCCAACGAACGCGACTTATCCTGATGCCAATCTGCAATCAAAGAAAGTCCGGCCGGAATATAAAGCGCTTCACTCACTCCCATCAAAGCGCGTAACCAATATACTTGAGTGAACGTTTCGGCATATCCCATACCAAAAGTAACGGCAGACCAAACAAAAAGACTTCCTACAATCAGCCATTTCCGGTTTAATCTGTCAGCAATCATACCGGCAACAGGGCTCATAAATCCATATACCCAAAGAAAGACAGCCATCAAACGGCCGAAATTAGTAGCTGACTGTAATTCTGCAATATCCAATTGCATAGCATCTTTCATAGTCGAAAGCATCTGACGATCCATATAATTGAGTAATGCTACTCCCCAAAGAAGAGCTACTACAATCCAAGGATAAATTTTTGAGTTTTTCATGATTTCCTGTTCGTTTTCAATTATAATAGCGTATGCCCTCCTGCTTTTTTGCTCGTTATAATTTACTTGCTATAAAAACAAGTATATTCTCTCCGATTATCAATGATAAGAAAATAAATATTCCTGTCGCTTTCATCTTCAAAAAAAATAATCAACTGAAAAACAACAGTTTCCGTGGAATATTCTTACTATTTACAAAAGTATATACTAAACGGCACATTAAGTATATACTTTAACCACATATAAATATATACTTTTAAATATCAAAAATATATACTCTTATAATGGAGAATTCAGGGCCTTAAATTTCTAATTAACAATGTTAAAACGGGTGCCATCGGGATACGCTATAACCCCTATGGCAAGCCGTACTCTCTCTATTCCGAATAATTCATGAGCTATTAAGTAGTTGAGTAGTTGAGTAGTTAAATAGTCAAGTAGTCAAGTAGTAAGTAGTTGAATGATGAGGTAGAAAGTAGTTAAAGAAAACACATCAGACAAGTCATTTCTACTTGACTACTTAATTACTTGACTACTTAACTACTTGACTACTTAACTACTTGACTACTTACTACTTAATCGCTTCTCAACCACTGTCACAAATTATTCAAACTATATATTCTTAAGGTAATAATTCCCGGCAAAGCTCATACCCCTTTGTCATCATCCGAGGGATGTGGAAAGGTCCTTTAAAGATATTACCTTTTGCCGGTTGTGAGACTGTTCCATCGCGATGAAGGTATCCGTACCACTCTCCAAATTCATGATCAGGGAAATGGGCATATGTCCAATCACTGACCTGCCGGTGCATAGCAAGATACTTTTCATCTTTCGTAGCCTGATAAGCATACAGAGAAGCAATGATCGCTTCGGTCTGTGGCCACCAGAATTTCATGTCATGTGCATAATCCTGTGGGGGCAGGTTACGACAGTCGCGGAAGTTTATAATACCACCATATTCTTTATCCCATCCCCACTCCCACGACCAGTCGAGGATAGTAAGCGCCATATCGGTCAGTTGTTTATCCCAATTACGATATTTAGCTTCTTCCATGATAAACCACGCAGTTTCAATACAGTGCCCCGGGTTTATAACGCGCCCGTTACAAGTATCTATGAATTCACCGTCAGGTCCCACCATTTCAAGCAAAGCTTTAAACTCCGGATGAATAAAATATTTACGTAACGCTGCAATCGAAGTATCTATCTGCTCTGTCAACGACGGATCATCAATAACCATACGGATACGAGAAGCCGTGTTAATCAAGATCATTGTTATAGAATGACCTCTTGAAGGCAGAGTAGGCAAATATTTTGGCTCAAGAAATCCCGGAGTATTCAGGAAATGCAAGGTACGTTTAAATATATCCAAAGCTTTTTTCGCATATTCTTTTTCACCTGTTGCTAATGCATACTCAGCCATTGCTATTGCAGCAAAACCTTCAGAAAACACATAACGGCGTTTACGCAAGGGCTTTCCGTCTTCTGTAACTTCAAAAAACATATGTCCGTCCGTATCAAAACAATGTGCTTCGATAAAATCAATACAACTTTTTGAGGCTGCCAGCCATTGAGGATTCTTTTCTATATTATTATATGCATATGCAGCTATAAATCCAAAACGTCCCTGAAACCAAACCGACTTGGTAGTATCCATCAAACTACCGTCACGATTAACGCATGTATACACCCCTCCATGTTCTCTATCTAACCCATACTTCATCCAAAACGGCATAATATTATTTATTATATCGTCTTTATATGATATAGCCCACTTACTCAAATATTCTGTTGTATTCATGCTATGCGTTTTTAAAATTTATTGCATCGGTCAAAAAAATGAATAGCTTCAAGTTCCGCTTTCATCTGCGCTTCTTCCTCATCTGTCATATTCTGAAACGGAGTACGGTTCTTGCCCAAATCAAGCCCTATCAACTTCATGATACGTTTTCCGCCGACAATATTCCCACGGAAATGACAAATCACGTTTATTACTTCTTGTGAGAAGTTTTGGCGTTCGCGAGCAGTTTCTATATCACCTGCCTCCCAAGCCTCAATAATACCGACCAATTCTTTACCGTTATAATTAGTTGTTCCTCCAATGCCACCTTGAGCGCCTCCCATAGCCAGACAAGGAAGAATTGTCTCATCCTGTCCATGCAGCATATCGAATTTTCCATTTTTATATAAACGACATTGGTTATATTCATACATACTCTCAAAAGTATATTTAATACCTGCAAAATTGGGAACACGACCGTCTACCGCTTCCAATAGCTTAACCATTGGTAAAAAAGCACCATTGAACGCCGGAATATGATAATAATAGAAAGGCAGTTCGGGTGCCCCAGCTGCTATTTCTTCGATATATTTTACCAGTTCCTCAATACGACCAATCTT
>ERZ835109.2803-NODE-2803-length-10383-cov-2.567196_pt1 | contig 10383 bp, 6 predicted proteins | sample MGYA00519946_ERZ835109 | MGnify/ENA primary metagenome ERZ835109 (study PRJEB31850, sample SAMEA3708771) | human gut metagenome | biome: human gut; feature: human-associated habitat; material: faeces | place: China | collected 2014 ...
GCTTACTATGATACAAAGATCTTCGAGAACGATCCATTTGCAAAACTTGACCAGAACGGTGTTGGTAAGTTAATGGATATGGCAATCAAACTTGGTAAACCAGTAAATCCAAAACTTCATGTTGGTATCTGTGGAGAGCACGGTGGAGATCCTTCTTCCGTAGAATTCTGCCACAAGATTGGTTTAGACTATGTTTCCTGCTCACCATTCCGTGTACCAATCGCTCGTTTAGCAGCAGCTCAGGCAGCTATCAGCAATAAATAAGAGTACTCATTCTTTGGAGAAGGTTGTGTATAAACAATAGATTTGTAGAGGCAGATCTGTTGTAGAAATCCCCCATTAGCGGAAGCTGATGGGGGATTTTATAATATAATGTGCGTAAGCAATGAGCAGTGCCATAGACAGAGAAAATATTTTCTGACTGCTTGCAGGCAAGGGAATATTTTTTCTGTCTATGATAGGGCGAATGCCCGACAGCCAGGAAAATCTCTGATTTTTCTGGCATGCACTGCGGACTCAAGTTCATGGTACAATAATCGGGGAGGCGATATATATGAATTTGATAAATGAATATAGAAAGTTTTTGAATCATTCTAAATATGGTGGGATTTTATATATTATCAATTTATTGTTGATCATCTGGATAACAATATACATAATACAGGCACTTTTTTCCTGTTTATTTTACAAGCGATTGACGCCAGAAGATTATGAAGTGGGGTATGTTAAAAGTTACACAACCAGTCAGCAGACAGATGACGGAACATCAGGAGATTCCATTAATTATAAAACAGAAGTGTTTTTTCGAGTTGGTGGAAAGGAATATTATGCAGATTTGGATATCCCTATTCGGCTTAAAACAAAAGTGATAAATGCAGGTAGGGATGCAAATTATGTGATTGGAGATATCTATTATAAAAAAACAGACCCGGAAAAAGTAAAAATTGTAGCATTGCGGCGTCATGTACTTCCCTTTGCAGAAAATAAATATATCTGTAAGGAAAATTTAGATGATTTTTGTGAGAAGATACTTGCATCATATCAAAAACAGGATTATGATACATTGGCTTCTTTTACTTATTCTGGCTTAGAAAAAGAAGTAACTGGAAAAAGTGTAAAAGAGAATTTAGAGGCAGACTTCGACTATTTTAAAGAAAAGAAAATAGATTTGAATTCGTTACAATTTACACAGTTTGATAGTGATTGCACACATTATGTGTACATTTCAGATGGAAACGGAAATGGAATAACATATTATATTACTGTGAAAGATGGAAAGTATAAATTAGATTTACGATATCGGATGTAAGTTTAACTATTTTGGCAGAGGAATTTCTATGGATAAGATTTTACGAGAGAACCAACCGAAGAGTCTTTTGAGAATTTTACAGGAAAAAAATGAATATATCAGTGCTCCATGCAACGGAAACGGAACCTGTGGAAAATGCGTGGTGCGTTTTCAGAGCGGAGCAACGGAACCATCGGCTCGTGACAGAGAGATTTTTTCGGAGAAACAGTTGACAGAGGGGTACCGTCTTGCATGTCAGTCTTATCCGACCGGAGTGTATGAAATTGAGATTCCACAGAAAGAGGAAGAAATTGAGGTTCTTTCCGGGTGGCAGGAAGAAAAGAGATTATTCGGAGAGCACGGGAAAGCAGAAGACAGAACACATGGTGGAAACAAGGCAGAACAACCAGAATATGCAAGCTATGGAATCTGCATCGACATCGGAACAACGACTCTGGCGGCACTGCTTGTGAATCTGGAAACAGAAGCAGACTGCCAGACTGCCGTATCCGTTAATCACCAGAGAGCTTATGGCTCGGATGTGCTTTCGAGAATTTCTGCATCGAATAGTGGAAAAAAGTGGGAGATACAGAGGTGTATCCGGCAGGATCTTCAGAAACTGATCCGGGAGCTTCTTCAAAAAGAAAAGATAACGGAACAGCAGATACAAAGGATCGTGATTGCAGGAAACACAACGATGTGTCATCTGCTTCGCGGATTTTCATGTGAGACACTGGGAGTGGCGCCTTTTCTGCCAGTTGACCTTTCATGGATGGAAGGCAGTGCTGCGGATTTTCTTGGAATGAAAGAATTGGATACAAAAGTTGTGATTTTGCCTGGGATCTCAGCGTTTGTAGGGGCTGATATCATGGCTGGCATTGCAAAAATGAATATGCACAGATCCGAAGGATATCATTTGCTGCTGGATATTGGAACGAATGGGGAGATGGTGCTTGGAAATTGCCGTCATATGTATGTGACGTCCACGTCTGCGGGACCAGCGTTTGAAGGTGGAAATATTTCCTGTGGCATGGCGAGCATTCCGGGAGTGATCTCACATGTTTTCATGGAAGAGACAGGGAAAGCCGGATTTCAGGTGATCGGTGAAACAGATGGAGAAAATAAGAAACAGCAGGCGATCGGAATCTGCGGAACAGGTATGATCGATCTGGTGTATGAACTCCGGGAGCATCAGATGATCGATGAACATGGAACATATTCGGATCTTTATTTTGACACCGGATATGAACTGGCAGAAAAAGTAAAATTCACACAGAATGACATCCGGGAACTTCAGATGGCAAAAGCGGCGATCCGTGCAGGAGTGGATATTTTAGTAAAAAAGGCGGGCATTACGTTTGACGAAGTGGACAACTGTTATCTTGCAGGTGGATTTGGAACAAAGATAGATATCAAAAAGGCGGCAGGGATTGGCCTGATCCCGAAAGAACTGGAGATGAAAACGATCCCGGTCGGAAATACCGTTCTTGCAGGGACAAAAGAGGTTTTACTTGGCAGAATTTCAAAAGACGAACTTGAAAAGATCCAGACCATGGCAGATGTCATCAATCTGGCAGAAGAAAATGATTTTGAGGAGCTGTATCTCTCTTACATGGATTTTTAAGTAAACGACAGATAAAAATTCTTGTATTGAAAAGAAAAAATAAGTCTGTTATCATATAAGTATATGGTTTGTACGGAAGAAAAAGAATTTGACAGGTGGCTGAAACCACTACAAATGGAGAAGGACTGGCACAAGGGCATATGACAAGAAAACATACAATATTAGTTGCGGATGATGCAAGACATAACAGGACTGCATTGCGGGAAATTTTAAATGACAATTATATCGTGCTTGAAGCAGAAAATGGACAGAATGCATTAGCAGTTTTAGAGGAGAAGTATCAGGCGGTAACTGTGATCATTCTTGACCTGATCATGCCGGACATGAGCGGACTGGAACTCTTAGAAATTTTTCACAAAGATGTAAGATATCAGAATATACCTGTGATCGCAATGTTGAGAGACATCAATGATGAGATCGAGTGCAAGTGTCTGGAATACGGAGCATGGGATTTTATGCGGAAACCTTATGATCCGACGATCGTGCGTTTTCGTGTAAAGAATGTGATCGATCGCAGTCAGATGAGAGTGGATGATGAATTAAAGTACCGTGCGGAGTATGATGTGCTTACCGGCATTTTGAACAAATCAAAGTTCTTTTATAATACGAGAAATATGCTGAATATTTTCGGTACGGAAGATTTTGCATTCATCAGGATCGATATTGAAAAATTCCAGCTGATCAATTCCTTTTTTGGAATGGATGAGGGTGATAATTTATTAAAGTATATGGCAGATTATCTGCAGAATGTGGAAAAAGAATATCGTTATATTACTTATGGAAGAATTGAGGCAGATATTTTTGCGGTATGCTTTTCTTATGATAATGAGAAAGAGATCACAGACTTTGTGAAGAAATTCACGAATCAGATGGAAAAATATCCTCTGGATTTTGATATCACGCCTTTCTTCGGTGTATATCTTGTGAAAAACCGTGATCTTTCCATCAACGAGATGTATGACAAAGCCAATCTTGCATCCAAAAACTGTAAGGGAAATTATATCCAGAACTATTTCTTTTACACAAAAGAGATGAGTGAGGATATCATCAAGGAGCAGCGCATCATCAACAATATGAAGAATGCGCTGAAGAACGAAGAGTTTGTGCTGTATTTGCAGCCCAAATATGAACTTCAGCGAAATTCCATTGCAGGAGCAGAGGTTTTGGTGCGATGGATCACAGCAGATGGCAGGATGATATCGCCGGGAGAATTTATCCCGGTATTTGAGCGGAACGGTTTTATCCTGAAGCTGGATCAGTATGTCTGGGAAAAGACATGCCAGCTGCTTGCGGGATGGAGAGATGAGGGAAGAAAAATATTTCCGGTTTCCGTCAATATTTCGCGTGTAAGTCTTTATAATCCCAAAATTGTGGATGTGATCTGTGGACTGACAGAAAAATACAATATTCCACCGGAATGGCTGCAGTTAGAACTGACAGAGAGTGCATATACAGGAAACCCAAAAGCAATCAAAGAGATGATGGAACAGCTTCAGAAAAAAGGTTTTTCTATTTTGATGGATGATTTTGGAAGTGGTTATTCCTCGCTGAATGTACTAAAAGATATTGCGGTTGACGTCCTGAAAATCGATATGAAGTTTCTGGATGGTTCCGGAGATGATGGCAGGAGTGAAAACATTCTGGCATCGGTAGTCCGCATGGCAAAGTGGCTGAACATGCCGGTCGTAGCTGAGGGTGCTGAGCGCAAAGAGCAGGTATCGTTTCTGCACAGCATCGGATGCGAATATGTGCAGGGATTTTATTTTGCAAGACCAATGCCGGTAAAAGAATATGAAAAGCTGTTGTATGAACAGCCATACTTTGAAGATGATGAGACAAGAGGAACATCCAACGATACGAATGCCATCTGGACAGCGAATATGCAGATGGAAATGATTTTCTCCAACATGATGCAGGCAGCCGCAATTTATGAGTACAGCGACGGAAATATTGAAGTGGTGCGTGTAAATGACGCTTATTTTGACATGTTTGGTTATCATGACACAGACCGTGTGCACAAAGAGATTGAGGGATCCATTGATCATGTTGACAGAGAAAGGTTTATGGATACTTTTGCACAGGTTGTGGAGAATCAAAGTACTGCGGAATGTGAAGTGAAACGTTTTCTCGAGTCTGGCAGGGAAATCTGGATCAAGCTCCGCCTGAAGTATATTAACAGGGTAGGGGAACGCCATATTATTTTTGGCTGCATTGATGATATCACGGTCCAGCGGGAGATGGACAATGAACTTGCAAAGTACCGTCTTGCACTGATGGAAGAAGAGGTAAACGAGAAAACCATGCTTGTCGTGGATGATATGGAGATTAACCGGGCATCGCTGGAGAGTATTTTTGAAACAGATTACCGTATCCTGCAGGCAGGAGATGGGGAAGAGGCACTTCGTATTTTAGAGGAACAGAATTATAAAGTGGATATGATTCTGTTAGACCTGATGATGCCTGGCATGAATGGACAGACGTTTATGCAGGAAAGGAAGAATGATCCAAGGATCTTAAATATTCCGGTGGTGATCATCACGGCGGATGATACAACAGAACAACAGGTATTGACGATGGAATTAGGTGCAAGCGATTATATTGTAAAACCGTTTATTCCGGAGATCGTGACCAGACGTGTGCAGAATGTCTGGGATTCCACAAGGCGAAAAAAAGAAGTTCTGCAGGAGCATCAGAAGTAGTGGATAAGCAAAAAAAACTGCGCGTGTTTTATTCAGATATCAGTGCCTTGCGTGACAGATCAGATCAACCACAGCTGTGGGAGTTTTTGTGCTGCGCCAGACAACAGAAAATAAAACAATGTAAAAATGAAGATGACAGGCTTCGTGCCTTTGGGGCAGGTCTGTTATTGGAATACGGTCTGCGGCAGTATGGTTACACGCAGACAATACCTGTGGGATCGCCTGCAGCAGCAGAGTTGGAGCAGACCGGACAAACACGGTCTTTGCAACAGGTAAGATTCGTTTATGGTAAAAATGGGAAGCCGTATCTTGGGACAGGGCAGGGAGAACGGCTTCCGCTTATGTTTAACCTCAGCCATTCGGGCACATATGTGGCAGCAGCTTTTGGCACAGAGGATGTAGGTGTGGATGTGGAGCTAATACGCACCGGAAAACAGAAGATCGCACAGCGTTTTTTTGCAGAAGATGAGAGAAAATATCTGGAAAAATGTTGGACGGATGAGGCTTTTACCGGAATATGGACGAGGAAGGAAGCCTACATCAAGGCGGTTGGAACAGGGATCGCAATGTCTTTGGATTCTTTTTCCACGATGGAAGAACAGGTGGGAGAATATTATCTGAAAACATGGAATGTCGAACGGGATGTCTGGCTGTCTGTCTGCCGGAAAGGGAGTGCGATCGAACGCTGTCTGCCGGAGAAAATCGCATTAGAACAGGTGTTTTTATAAGAGACAGAGCTACAGATCATAATGAGAATGGTACAGGATCAGTACCGATAGAGATGGAAAATGGAGGTTGGGATTCATGTATGACGAGTTGACCGAACAGGACATAAAAAAAATGGAAGAAGAGATTGAGTATCGGAAGCTGGTTGTGAGAAAAAATGCGCTGGAAGCAGTCAAAGAGGCACGTGCACATGGCGACCTCAGTGAAAATTTTGAATACCATGCAGCAAAAAAAGACAAAAATCAGAATGAGAGCCGTATCCGTTATCTGGAGAAAATGATCAGGACAGCAAAGATTATTTCTACGGATTCTGCGGATGATGAAGTCGGAATGAACAATACCGTTACGGTCTATTTTGAGGATGATGACGAGGAAGAAACCTATAAAATTGTCACAACCATCCGCGGCAATTCCCTGAAAAATCTGATCAGTAACGAATCGCCGCTCGGAAAAGCATTGTTGGGACACAAAATAGGTGACCGCTGTGAAGTAAAAGTAAACGATAACTATTCCTATTTTGTGGAGATACGAAAAATCGAGAATACGGTGGATGATGGAACGGATAAACTGAGAAGTTTTTAATATATAAGAAAGAAGATTGAGGAACAAAAAGATGAGATTAACAGAATTATTAAACAAAGATGAAGTGACGATTTCCTGCGAGCTTTTTCCACCAAAACAGGGTGCGCAGTTGGAAAATTATAAAAATATCGTAAAAGATATGGCGGCATTAAAGCCGGCATATATGAGTGTCACTTACGGCGCAACAGGTGGAACATCTGATTATACGGTAAAGCTTGCAGAGGAAGTACGTAACAATAACATTCCGGCGTTGGCACATCTGACCTGTGCCTCTTCCACCAGAGAAAAAGTGGCATCTGTCATTGAGGAATTAAAGGCAGCAAATATCGAGAATATCCTTGCACTCAGAGGAGATATCCCGCAGGATGGACAGTTTCCGCTTCCGGGACAGTATTCTCATGCCTGTGAACTGATCGAAGACATCAAAAAAATGGGAGACTTCTGCATCGGAGCTGCATGCTATCCGGAAGGACATGTAGAGATGGAACACAAGAAAGATGATATCCGTTATCTCAAAGAAAAGGTAGATTGTGGAGTGGATTTTATTACCACACAGATGTTTTTCAATAATGATATTTTCTATAATTTCCTGTATCGTATCCGTGAACAGGGAATCATGATACCGGTGCTTCCGGGAATCATGCCGATCACAACGAAAAAGCAGCTCGCAAGAAGCTGTGCCCTTTCAGGAACTGCTGTTCCGCAGAGATTCCGTGCGATCGTAGATTATTTTGGAGATGATCCGGCAGCGATGAAGCAGGCGGGAATTGCATATGCGACCGACCAGATCATTGACCTGATCGCAAATGGAGTCCGCAATATCCACGTATATTCGATGAATAAACCGGAAGTAGCTGCTGCAATCATGCAGAACCTTTCAGAAATCGTAAAATAAAGGAACATAAGAAAGATGACAGATGCCAGAACGAAAGAAGCAATTCGTTATCTGGGATATGGAAGACATGCGGTAGATGAACAGACGCTTGCGCTGATCGATGTTTCCTTCGGGGAGCTCGATCAGACTACGCAGGCAAAATCCGTCTATCGCATTTTTGACTGTAAAGTTACAGGAGAAGACCAGGTGACGATCGGAAAAATGAATATTAAAAGCAGAAGTCTCGGAAAGAATCTCAGAGGCTGCAAAGAGGCAGTTGTATTTGGCGCAACACTCGGTACCAGTGTCGATATACTGATGAAACGTTATTCACTGACAGATATGGCGAAATCTGTCGTATTGCAGGCATGCGCAGCTGCATATCTGGAGGAGTACTGTGACGATCTGCAGCTTTCGATCGGAGAAGAGTTAAAAGCACAGAATAAATGGCTCAGACCGAGATTCAGTCCGGGATACGGTGATTTTGATATCCATCATCAGGACGATATCTTACGGATGCTGGATACGGCAAAGAAGATCGGACTTACCATGACAGACAGCTATATGCTCACACCGACAAAATCGGTGACTGCAATCATTGGAATCAGTGATACGCAGGAAAAATGCCACATCAAAGGCTGCGAAGTGTGTGAGAAGAAGGACTGCATTTACAGAAGAAATTAAGGAGCGTAGGGTATGAATATCAGAGAACGTTTGGGAAAAGAACTTTTATTTTTAGATGGCGGAATGGGAACTCTTCTGCAGGCAGAAGGACTTGCACCGGGAGAACTTCCGGAGACCTGGAACATCGAACATCCGGAAAAGGTGGAAGCGATTCACCGCAGATATTACGAAGCAGGAAGTGATGTGGTTCTTGCAAATACCTTTGGCGCTAATGTCTGCAAATTTCATGATGACAGATATACGGTTGAAGAAGTGATCCGTGCAGGGATTGCAAATGCAAAAAGAGCAGGAGAGCAGATTGGAAAAGAGACTTATGTGGCACTGGATATGGGACCGACCGGAAAGCTATTAAAACCAATGGGAGATCTGGATTTTGATGATGCTTATGAAGCATTTGCAGAAGCCGTCCGCTATGGAGAAAAGTACGGTGCAGACCTGATCCATATCGAGACCATGAGTGACACCTATGAAGTAAAGGCAGCCATTCTTGCAGCAAAAGAAAATTCTTCTCTTCCGGTATTTGTAACCATGATCTTTGATGAAAGAGGAAAGCTTCTGACAGGTGGGGATGTCCCTTCTGTTGTGGCAATGCTGGAAGGACTCCGCGTAGATGCACTGGGGCTGAACTGTGGACTTGGGCCGAAACAGATGCTTCCAATCCTGAACGATTTAAGAAGATATACCTCCCTTCCGATCATTGTGAAGCCAAATGCCGGACTTCCGAAGCAGAAGAACGGGGAAACGTATTACGATGTAGAGCCGGATGAGTTTGCCCGGATTATGCAGGAGGTTGTAAAAGGAGGAGCCTGTGTGATCGGCGGATGCTGCGGAACGACACCGGAGCATATTAAAAAGCTGGTAGAAGAATGCAAAGATCTTCCGCTGCGCGAGATCGAGAAAAAGCATGATACGATCGTATCTTCTTATGGACAGGCTGTGATCCTGGATGATATGCCGCGTATCATCGGAGAAAGAATCAACCCGACCGGAAAGAAAAAATTCAAAGAAGCACTGAAAAATGAAGATATGGACTACATTCTGAAAGAAGCGATCACGCAGCAGGATAAGGGCGCGCACATTCTGGATGTCAATGTAGGACTTCCGGATATTGACGAAGTTGCCATGATGGAAAAAGTTGTAAAAGAATTGCAGAGCGTGACCAGTCTTCCACTTCAGATTGACACAGTAGATGGAAAGGCTATGGAACGTGCAATGCGTATCTACAATGGAAAGCCGATGATCAACTCTGTAAACGGAAAGCAGGTTTCTATGGACGAAGTCTTTCCTCTGATCCGGAAATATGGCGGTGTGGTTGTCGGACTGACCATTGATGAAGAGGGGATTCCGAAGGATGCAGAAGGCCGTGTGCGTGTTGCAGGTAAGATCATCAACGAAGCAGCCAAATACGGAATCGACAAGAAAGATATCGTGATAGATGTGCTGACCATGACCATCAGTTCGGAAAAAGACGGGGCAAAGGTTACCCTGGAAGCATTGAAGAGAGTACGGGAAGAATTCGGGGTCAGAACCGTTCTTGGAGTATCGAATATTTCTTTTGGACTTCCAAGGCGCCCGATCGTCAACAGCTATTTCTATGCGATGGCAATGCAGAACGGACTGACGGCAGGAATCATCAATCCATCCTCAGAAGATATGATGAAAGCTTATCGTTCTTATAATGCACTGATGGGCTTTGATGAAAATTGTACGAATTATATCAGTACTTATGCGGGAACCACAGAGACGGTGACAGTCCAGGCATCGCAGGCAGCTGCAGCAGCCGGAAATGCACCAAAAGCTGCAGGCGTTGAGATGACACTCAAATATGCGATCGAGAGAGGGCTGAAAGAAGAGGCGCATCATATCACCCGTGACCTGATCGGTACGAGGGAACCGCTGGATATCA
>ERZ835109.2805-NODE-2805-length-10374-cov-2.915883_pt1 | contig 10374 bp, 7 predicted proteins | sample MGYA00519946_ERZ835109 | MGnify/ENA primary metagenome ERZ835109 (study PRJEB31850, sample SAMEA3708771) | human gut metagenome | biome: human gut; feature: human-associated habitat; material: faeces | place: China | collected 2014 ...
CCATCAGGAGAAATGAGATTAGTTTTAGCTAGATGTAGAGCTACAATAGGTGTAGTTGGAAATGCAGAACATGAAAATGTTAAATTAGGAAAAGCAGGTAAAACAAGACATTTAGGAATTAGACCAACAGTTAGAGGTTCTGTAATGAACCCAGTAGATCACCCACATGGTGGAGGTGAAGGTAGAGCTCCAATAGGACACGCAGGACCAATGACTCCTTGGGGTAAACCAGCTCTAGGATACAAGACAAGAGATTCTAAAAAGAAAACAAATAAATTTATAGTAAAGAGAAGAAAGTAGAATAGGAGGAAAATCATATGTCAAGATCAAGTAAGAAAAAACCTTTCATAGCTCCAGAATTAATAAAAAGAGTAGAAGCTATGACAAAGCTTTTGGGGGCTGGAGATGATATCATTGCGCTGACGCAAAATGAAATTGATTTTTTACTTCGTTTTGCGGGTGATGAGGAGCTTGTAAAGATGTCACAGGGAATGATTATCGGTGATAAGGTTGTCATTTTGTCAGGTCCTCTTAAGGGAATGGAGTCAACTATCCAAAGGATTGATCGTCACAAACGAAAGGCATGGTTGAATCTGGAAATGTTTGGACGACAGCAGTTAGTTGAGGTTGGTGTGGAAATTGTAAAAAAAGTTGCATGTGAAACGTAAGCGTTAGAGGAGAGAGACATCATGTGTGGAATTGTTGGTTATACTGGACATCTTCAGGCTGCTCCTATTCTTTTGGATGGCCTGTCAAAACTGGAGTATCGAGGCTACGATTCAGCAGGACTTGCTGTTCGCAATGGAGAAAAGAAAACAGAGATTGTTAAGGCAAAGGGGAGATTAAAATCCCTTGCAGAAAAGACGGATAACGGTAATGCGCTTGTTGGTACATGTGGCATTGGTCATACCAGATGGGCAACGCACGGTGAACCGAGTGAGACTAATGCACATCCGCATATGTCAGATGATGGCAATGTGGTTGGTGTTCACAATGGTATTATTGAAAATTATCAGGAGTTAAAGGAAAAGCTTATTCGCAAGGGCTATAGCTTTTATTCATCTACTGATACTGAGGTTGCAGTTAAGCTTATTGATTATTATTATAAGAAGTATGAGCACACACCAGTTGACGCGATCAATCACGCACTTGTGCGTATTCGCGGTTCATATGCACTTGCTATGATGTTTCAGGATTATCCAGGCGAGATTTACGTGGCAAGAAAAGACAGCCCTATGATCCTTGGTGTGACAGATGGTGACTGCTTTGTGGCATCTGATGTTCCGGCAATCCTTAAATATACACGTACTGTATATTATATTGGTAATCTTGAAATGGCACGTATGGCAGATGGTGCGATTACCTTTTACAATTTGGATGGTGATGAGATTGAGAAGCAGCCGACACAGATCGAGTGGGACGCAGAGGCAGCTGAGAAAGCTGGCTTTGAACACTTTATGATTAAGGAGATTCATGAGCAGCCAAAGGCAGTTCGTGACACCATCAATTCAGTTGTAAAGGATGGCGCTATTGATTTGTCTGATGTTGGACTGACAGAGGAGCAGATTAAAAATACCAGCCAGATTTATATTGTTGCATGTGGTTCTGCTTATCATGTAGGAGTAGCATGTCAGTATGTCTTTGAAGATCTGGCAGAAATTCCTGTTCGCGTGGAGCTTGCATCTGAGTTTCGTTACCGCAAAATGGTGCTTGATCCAAATGGCCTTGTCATAATTGTCAGTCAGTCAGGAGAGACGGCAGATAGTCTTGCTGCGCTTCGTCTGGCAAAGAAAAAGGGCGTGAAGACGCTTGGTATTGTCAACGTGGTGGGAAGCTCTATTGCTAGAGAGGCAGACAATGTTTTCTATACGCTTGCAGGACCAGAGATTGCAGTAGCAACTACAAAGGCATACAGCACTCAGCTTATTGCAGGATATTGTCTGGCTGTTCAGTTTGCAAAGGTCAGAGGAAGCATTGATGATACACAGTATGCGCACTTAATTGACGAGATGCAGCAGCTTCCAGATAAGATCGCAAAGATCTTAGAGGATAAGGAGCGCATTCAGTGGTTTGCGGCAAAACAGGCAAATGCAGGTGATATTTTCTTTATTGGCAGAGGAATTGATTATGCTATCAGTCTTGAGGGCAGTCTTAAGATGAAGGAGATAAGCTACATCCACTCTGAGGCCTATGCGGCAGGTGAATTAAAGCATGGAACTATAAGTCTTATTGAGGATGGAACTCTTGTAATTGGTGTTTTAACTCAGTCTGAGCTTTATGAGAAAACAGTTTCCAATATGGTAGAGTGCAAGAGCCGCGGTGCCTATTTGATGGGACTGACAACATATGGAAATTATAACATTGAGGACACTGTATCCTTTACTGTATATATTCCAAAGACGGACGAGCACTTTGCAACGAGTCTTGCAGTTATTCCGCTGCAGCTTATGGGCTACTATGTCAGTGTAGCAAAGGGACTTGATGTAGATAAGCCGAGAAACTTAGCAAAGAGTGTTACAGTTGAGTAAACAAGAAGTGATTAAAGGATTAAATTATAATACATAAGAAAAATGGCGGCACGAAAAAGTGGATTTCGTGCCGCCATTTTTCAATAATAGTGTTTGGAAAGGAGTATTTTGTGAGCAGACAGAAAAAGGAATTTGAAGAATACGAAATAAATGAATCTTATAAAACAGAAGAAAGAGATAATCCCTATGGCTTTAAGAGAAAGTCGAAGGAGGAGCGGCCTGTACTAGCAATTTGCTATGATTTTGATAAGACATTATCGCCGGATGATATGCAAGCACAGGGCTATATTCAGTCTGTAAATTATCATGTGGACCGTTTCTGGGCAGAGTCAAACGAAATGGCAAGAGCAAACGGTATGGATTCAAATCTTGCCTATATGTATAAGATGGTTCGTGAGGCGAAAGGTCATTTTGATTTGAGCCGCAATGCACTTGAGGAGTATGGTTCAAAGGTAGAATTGTTTCCTGGTGTAGATGAGTGGTTTGAGCGCGTGCGCCAGTATGGTGATGAAAATGGAGTGATTATAGAGCATTATATTATTTCATCAGGTTTAAAGGAGATGATAGAAGGAACTAAGATTGCTAAGCGCGGCTCCTTTGAAGAGATTTATGCGAGTGCTTTTTATTATGATGAAAATGGTGTGGCAATTTGGCCGGCACAGGCAGTAAATTATACAAGTAAAACACAGTTTTTATTTCGCATAGAAAAGGGAATACTTGATGTAAATGATACTGCAGTAAATGACTATTTTCCGGCAGACAAGATGCGAGTACCATTTAGAAATATTGTCTATATTGGCGACAGTGATACAGATATTCCGAGTATGAAGCTTGTAAACACATATGGCGGTCATGCAATTGGCGTGTACAATCCTGTCACTGGCAATAAAGAAAAAGTCTATCGTATGATGCGTGATAACAGAATACGTTATTTTGCCCCGGCAGATTATAGGAAAGGTCAGCAGCTAGAGCAGTTGATTCAGACAATTATTGACAAGACTGCAGCTTATGAGAAGTTAGAGGCACTTCATATAGATGGATTAAAGGAGATGAAAGACAAAAACAAGTCAAAATAGTACATAAAATAAATAAAAATGGGAAAAATAACGATAAAACTGTTGACAAAGCAGGAACTAGTGGCTAAATATATATAAATGCTAAGGAAAGAACGTGCGAAAATTATGCAAAATACCATTCAATAAATGGTAACTGCGGAATACAAACGTAAACATTTTTTGGCGAAAAGAAAAGGAGACGTTATGTTCAAATTTTTTAAGGGAAAAGAAAAGGGAAATGTGCTTTATGCACCTTGCAAAGGAAAAGTAGTTCCTTTGACAGAGGTTCCAGATCCAACTTTTTCTGAAAAGTTATTGGGAGACGGTTTTGCAGTGATCCCAACCGAGGGAAAAGTGTATGCACCGGCAGATGCTGAAGTGACCATGGTATTTGATACACTTCATGCAATTACGCTGACTAGCAGCCAGGGAGCTGAAATCTTAATTCATATCGGATTGGATACTGTTACACTTAAGGGCGCACCGTTTACCGCGCATGTTGCAGCTGGTGACAAGGTGAAGAAGGGTGATCTTTTGATGGACGTAGATCTGGATAAGATTAAAGAGGCTGGATTAAATACAATTACACCAGTTTTAATCTGCAATACGGATGATTATGAAAAGATCAGTCTTCAAAAGGAAGGCGATGTCTTACTAGACGAGGCAGTTTTAAAAATCTCATGAAACTGATTGGAGTGATTCAATTAAGTATAATTTAAAGAAGGAGAAATATATGAAATTTCTTCAAAAACTAGGTAAAGCATTAATGCTTCCAGTAGCAGTGCTGCCAATCTGTGGTATTCTCATGGGCATCGGTTATTATTTATGTCCGGCGACAATGCAGGGAGGAGAAGTCGAGGGTATAAAAAACTTGATCGGATTCTTCTTGGTAAAGGCAGGATCAGCTCTTATTGAAAACATGGCAATTCTTTTCGCAATCGGTGTTGGTGTCGGTATGTCAGAAAAGAACGACGGAACCGGCGGAATCGCCGCTCTGGCATCTTGGCTTATGATCACAACACTTCTTTCTACTGGTGTTGTTACCACATTGATTCCGTCAATTGCAGACAATGCAACTAAGACACTTGCATTCAATAAGATTGCAAACCCATTTATCGGAATCCTTTCTGGTGTTATCGGATCTTCTTGCTACAATAAGTTCAAGAACACTAAGCTTCCGAACTGGCTGGCATTCTTCAGCGGCAAGCGCTGTGTTGCTATTATTGCTGGTTTAGTTTCTATCGTTGTATCTGCTGTTTTATTATTTGTATGGCCATTGCTGTTTAGTGCACTTGTTGCACTTGGCGATGCAGTTGCAGGTATGGGCGTTGTAGGTGCTGGTATCTACGCATTCTTAAACCGTCTGTTAATTCCAACTGGATTACATCACGCATTAAACAACGTATTCTTGTTTGATACTATTGGTCTTGGTGATTTGCAGCACTTCTGGGCAGGTGAGACATCTGCAGATGTAACATGGAGCCTTGGAATGTATATGTCAGGTTTCTTCCCATGTATGATGTTCGGTATTCCTGGTGCAGCACTTGCAATGATTCAGTGTGCGAAGCCGGCAAAGAAGAAGATTGCAATCGGACTTGTTGCTTCTGCAGCAGTTTGTTCATTTGTCTGCGGCGTTACTGAGCCGTTTGAATTTGGATTTATGTTCCTTGCACCTGGTCTGTATGTAATTTATGCATTACTTTATGGTATCTTCACAATTGTTACTGTTGCGCTTGGCTTCCGTGCAGGATTCAGTTTCTCAGCAGGTGCTACAGACCTTCTGTTCTCATCTACACTTCCGGCAGCGCAGAAGACAGTGCTGATCATTCCGCTTGGAATCGCAGCATTCGTTGTATTCTATTTTGTATTCCTCTTCGCAATCAAGAAGTTTGATTTAAAGACTCCTGGAAGAGAAGATGATGATCTTGAGGAAGAAAAGAATGTTCAGTTAGCAAGTGATGATTACACAGAAATCGCAAAGAAGATTCTTGCAGGCTGCGGTGGTAAGGGAAATATCGTAAGCATCGATAACTGTGTAACAAGACTTAGACTTGAAGTAAGAGATATGACTGCAGTAAATGATAAGGCAATCAAGGCTGCAGGTGTTGCAGGAGTAATCAAGCCTGGAAAGACTTCCGTACAGGTAATTGTCGGAACAAAAGTTCAGTTTGTTGCTGATGCATTTTCAAAACTTTGCGAATAAGTTCTGAATAATATTTAAAGCAGGGCATGACTCAATTAGGGTCGTGCCCTTTTTTAATGTGAAGGAAATTGACAAAACACCATGTGACCGAGTATACTTAGAACGAAAAAAGTATTAGATCATGAGGAAAGACTGATGAAAAAGATGACTATGAAAAAATATGTAGTTACTGTATGCCAAGAAGTCAAATATATGATTGTATGTGCAGCCTTGCTGCTAGCTTTTTTTACAACGGTAAATGCAGCTGAAAAAGAGGCACCAGAAAAAATAATTCGCGTGGGCACACTTGGGGATACATTTAATTATGTAACTGAAAATGGGATGCGAAAGGGGTATAGTTATGAGCTGCTAGAGACGCTGGCAGGCTATACCGGGTGGAAATTTGAGTATGTAGCCTGTAATTGGAATGATAGCATTGAAAAACTCCAAAATGGTGAAATAGACATTTTAGGAGATATTGCCTATACAGAGGAACGCACAGATAGGATGCTGTTTTCAGACGGACCTATGGGTATAGAGAAATATTATTTGTATGCAGATTTTTTAAGCGACGATATTTCTTCTGCTGATTTTAAGACATTGAATGGAAAGCGTATTGGTGTCCTTATAGGCGCAAAGCCAGAAGCGATGTTGAATGAATGGGAGTTAAAAAATGGACTGAAAACAATACACATAAATATAAAAAGTAAAGAAGAGGCACTGGCAAAACTGGAAAATGGAGAGATTGACTGTTTTATTTCGTTGGAAGAACCATCTTGGGCTGATAAAGATGTCTCGATTATTACACGAATTGGCAAATCAAATATTTATTTTGCAATTAATAAGGATCATCCAGAGATAAAAAAAGAGCTTGATCTTGTCATGCACCAGTTGGAGGAGGAACGGCCATTTTATATGTCAGATTTGTACAGGCAATATTTTTCATCGGATTATACACCTGTTCTTTCATCTGAGGAAAAATCATGGTTGGAAGAACATGGTGCAATTCGAATGGGATTTTTGGCCAATGATGTTGGCGCGAGCGTTATGGATCCGTCAAGTGGGACACTTACTGGTGCAATTACTGATTATGTTCAGTATGCAGTAGAATGTCTTGGAAAACAAGAACTGACATTTACGCTTATGGGATATAACAGCTATGAAGAAGAGATAGAAGCGCTAAAAGCTGGAGAGATTGACATGATTTTTCATTTCTATCAGCATCCAAATGTGATGGAGAAATATCATTTCGCATGTACAAATACAACATGGACATATAATTTGATAGCAGTCACGAATAAGCCTCATTTTAATGAAAATGATGAAAAACGTGTTGCAATACAAAAAGACAGTCTGTCGTTCATGGAACATATTGAATATTATTATCCTCATTGGAAAATTTTAGAATATAATACAGACAAAGAGATGGCAGAAGCAGTGAAGTCTGGAGAGGCCGATTTCTTTATATCTAGTGTAACTCTTGCATCAAAATACAGCAGGGATCCAAGTTTTTACAGTGTGCCGTTGTTATACTCTGAGAAAGCAGCCTTTGCAGTTAAAAGCGGAAATAGAAATCTTCTGGCAATACTAAATAAAACGCTTAAGGCTATGCCAAATAATATGCTTACGAGTTCACTTGCCAGGTACGAGAACAATTCAAGAAAAATAACATTGGAAGATTATATAAAACACAATCTGTTAAAAGTATCTATTGTAAGTGTCGTTACTGTTTTAAGTGTTATGACTGTGATTCTTGTGCTTTTAAGAAAGGCAAGAAAGGCCGAGGCTATTGCAACGAGGGCAGCAATAAATACACAGGAGCTTAATGAAAAGCTGCAGGTGGCAGTAGAAAAGGCTGAAAGTGCAAATAATGCAAAATCGACGTTTCTTTTTAATATGTCGCATGATATAAGGACGCCAATGAATGCAATTATCGGATATGCAGATCTGGCATCTAGGCATATAGATGATGCAGAAAGACTTAAAAAATATATGAAAAATATTCAGTCATGCGGCCAGAATTTGCTGTCTCTTCTTAATGATGTGCTGGATCTTGCCAGAATTGAAAATAATAAGACAGAAATGGAATATGTAATTTCAGATATCGGCGCAGATTTTGAAACATGGGTTATGATGTTTTTGAATCAGGCGGAAGAAAAGAAACAGACAATTACTGAGACAAAGCATTTGCTTTATCCGTATGTTTACATGGATGTTTCTCATGTATCGGAGATTTTTATTAATATCATAAGCAATGCAATTAAGTACACTAATAATGGAGGTGTGATAAACTGTGATATTTCGCAGGCGCCTGGCAAAAAGAATGGCTGGTGCGATGTTATTATTACTGTAAAAGATAATGGAATTGGTATGTCAGATCAGTTTTTAAAGCATATTTATGAACCATTTGAGCGAGAGCGCAATTCAACGATAAGCCGTGTAGAAGGAAGCGGCATTGGAATGGGTATCGTGAAAAGGCTTGTTGAGCTGATGGATGGCAGTGTTGATGTGCAAAGTAAAATTGACGACGGCTCTACATTTACTGTAATTATCCCATGCAAAATTGCATCAAAAGAGGAATCAGTTGCAAAGCGGGATAAAGGAACTCATGATAAAGCCAGCTTAGTTGGTGCGAGAATTTTGGTGGTAGAGGACAATGATATTAATGCAGAAATTGCAACGGAGCTTCTAGAAGAGGAAGGCTGCATTATAGAGAGAGCATGCAATGGTGTGGAGTGTATTGATATGATTGAAAAGGCAGATGATTCATATTATGCGATGATTCTTATGGATATTCAGATGCCTGTCATGAATGGCTATGATGCTACTACGAAAATTCGCAGAATGAAAAATCAAAATAAGGCACAAATTCCTATCATTGCGATGACAGCAAATGCCTTTACGGAGGACAAGCAGATGGCATTTGCTGTAGGTATGAATGACCATGTTTCTAAGCCAATTGATATGAACATTCTTGTTCCGATCATGATGAGGTATGTGTAACTATTCAGAGCCATGCAAAATAGAAGCATCGAAGATGCGATTTTGCGAATGGGGTTCTGAATAGTTATGAATAAAAAAACAAAAGTGAAAAAAGGCGGACTGAGTCGATCAGCCCGTCTTTTCGCGTTCTTCATCACAAATGTCTTTCATTAGGAATATCTATTTTCATCGTAACAACAAAAGATATGTCGAAAAAAGGAAAAATACCCGAAAAACTGGGAAAGAAAAGATGAAAAAAAGCCTGCTTTTTGTCGAATAATAGTGGTCAGACCGCGAATCCTGCGAAGCATTTTCCGTGCGTTTTGAAAATAACTTCGTTATAATGTACGTGTGTTGAGACATATAAATAACTAGCTGCAAAAAATTTTATACAACCAGTTAGCAGAATAACTAGTACATGCAGCAGCCGCTATGGTACCAGCAGCTGCGAATAAAAAGCAGGAGGAATCAAAAATGCCAGAAAGAAACGCAGAAAATAACAGAGTCAGTGTCATTGGAGTTGTCGTGTCAGGGTTTGAGTTTAGCCATGAGGTCTTTGGGGAGAGCTTTTACATAATGGAGCTGTCAGTAAATCGCTTAAGCGATCAGTCTGATACGATCCCTGTGATGATTTCAGAGCGTCTTATCGATATCAATCAGGATTACAGAGGACGCACAATGGAAGCAATCGGACAGTTTCGTTCTTATAATCGTCATGAGGGGACGAGAAATCGTCTTGTGCTCTCTGTGTTTGTCAGAGAATATCATTTCATGGAGGCATTTACAGATTATACGAAGACAAATCAGATCATGCTTGACGGATACATCTGTAAACCGCCGGTGTATAGAAAGACACCGCTTGGACGTGAGATCGCAGATCTTCTGGTAGCAGTCAACCGCCCTTACAGCAAGAGTGATTATATTCCCTGTATTGCATGGGGACGAAACGCCCGCTATGTGTCCACTTTTGAGGTTGGCACCAGACTTCGCGTGTGGGGCCGTGTTCAGAGCAGAGAGTATATGAAAAAGATAAGCGAGACTGAGAGTGAGAAACGAATTGCATATGAAGTTTCCGTAAGTAAATTAGAATATGTCGAACAGAAGGGTTGACAGCACTGTAAAATTGATGTACACTAAAGAAAATTCATACAAAAGGTAGAGGTTGCGCTACTGATGAGTAGGCTGATGGATGCAGGCAAGAGCAAGTGAAGTTAGCTAAAAGGCATTGGCGCCGAAAGAATGGCTGTGCAAAGGCTGTTCTTGGGCATATATCGAATAGGTATATGACTGTCATCTGTTCACAGATGGGGAGCTACTAAGGGAAATAGAAAAAGAAAACCTTATGAGCCGGCCGCATGTGACCGGCTTTTTCTTTGGAGAAATCCCAAGACACTCTGGTGGCTGCATTTGAATAGAGTATTACCTGAATCAAGAAAGGATGGTATTAGTATGCCAATATTTAAGGGAGCAGGAGTTGCAATCGTCACTCCATTTACACAGGATGACAAGGTTAATTTTGAAGAACTGGGGAAAATGATTGATTTCCAGATTGCCGGAGGAACAGATGCGATCATCATCTGCGGAACAACAGGTGAATCTTCTACTTTATCAGAAGAAGAGCACATGG
>ERZ835109.2810-NODE-2810-length-10358-cov-2.231680_pt1 | contig 10358 bp, 7 predicted proteins | sample MGYA00519946_ERZ835109 | MGnify/ENA primary metagenome ERZ835109 (study PRJEB31850, sample SAMEA3708771) | human gut metagenome | biome: human gut; feature: human-associated habitat; material: faeces | place: China | collected 2014 ...
CCGCGTCAGCCACTGCGGCGCACGGTACGGCGTGATGGCCGCATCGAGCACACACGTGCGCACCGGGATTTTTCCGTCCGCCAGCAGCCGCAGCGCGACCGCGCCGCCCATGGACACGCCGTACAGCCCCCAGAGCGCGCCGATGCCCCGCTGCGTCAGCCAGCCGCCCAGTTCGGCCGCGATGGCCTCCACGCTCGTGTATGGCGTCTTTTCGTCCGGGTCATGCGCCGGCAGCGCCGGAATGATGAGATGATACTGCGTCTGCAGCCGCTCCACTGCCGGGCGGAACATGCGCCAGCTCAGACAGGCACTGTGCAGCAGCAGGACGGTCTTTTCGTGTTCGGTTCCAAATTCATGTATGCGCATGGACGCTGCCTCCCGGATTTACACTCTGAATTATGATAGGCGGATACACGCCACGTTGTCAAGCGCGAGCAGCAAAGAATCGTCCGCCGGAAGGGGAATTCGGCGGACGATTTTTTTGCTGGGGAGCAGCAGTCACGCACAGGCAATATGCGTGGTGTCACACTGCTGCAGGGAACTGGAAAGAGAAGAGAGGTGATATGGCTTGATGCCTGTTGTTGGTATCGGTAACCGGAGGGGGATCCGGGTACGATCGAAAGAAATCAGTCGACGAGCGCCTTGCCCAGCGCCTGACAGGCCGCAAGGGCCGCATCATCGGGCGCGTCGTTGCAGATCACGCTGTCGCACGCGAGCTGGATACCGGAGCTGCGGCAATCGCGCTCCCAGTTTTGCATCCACTCGCCGCCGCCCCAGCCGTAGGAGCCGAACAGGGCGACACGTTTGCCCTTCAGGGCGGACTTGCAGCCTTCGAACATCGGCTCGAACTCCATGTCCTCCAGAACCTCGGAGCCCATGGCCGGGCAGCCGAGCGCCACGGCGTCATATCCGCCGACGGCGGAAGCGTCCACATCAGAGGCGGTCAGAAGCACCGCGTCCGCTCCGGCACTTTTCATGCCATCGAGCACGGCGTTGGCCATGGCCTCGGTGTTGCCGGTGCCGCTCCAATAGATGACTGCTGCTTTTTTCATGATGGTAACATCCTTTCCTTTTGTGCTGTATTCGGCCGCTGCACGTTTACGGCGAGCTGCGCAATGCTCAAGCCCGCGTGCAGACGTTCACAGTAGATTTCCGTGCAGCGCCGGTATTTTGCAAAGAGATCGCGTGCCCGCTGCTCGTCGCCGTACACCTTCCAGAGGCCGGCGTACTTGAAATCCGCCGCGTGGTGCTCGATGAATCCCTTGACGTCCTCCGGCGGATAGCTCAGAAACAGGCCGATCTCATGCGGGAATTCATCGTATGCACGCAGCCGCTCAATGAGCTGCATCAGACACTGCTCACTGCCGGTGCAGGCATAGCCCGCGTGCTGCAGGATCTCCGTTGCCAGCCGGTCCTGCAGATCCCGCTCCAGATCGCACGGGCGGTACAGATACAGCAGCGCGCTCTTTTCCGTAAACCGCAGCGGTAGGAGGCAGAGCCCCTTCGGGACGAGCACCTGATTGTATCGGCGGATCTCCGTGAGCAGAGTCTCCCGGCATTCATACGGGCACGGGAACAGGCTGCCGGTCTTGATCCCGGCCAGCGTCGGTGCACAGAGCCGTACAACGTTTTCCTCCGACATGGCTTGCCTCCTCGTCTGTGGTTGTTTACCGGTTTTCGCGCAGCGAGCAATTCTGCGCGCGCATAGGTTAAAGTGGTCTAACCTACATGTGAAAAGTTACGCGCTTTGTTCTATCTGACGTTAGGATACAGCACATCACCCCCCGGCATCCGCTCCAATTCATCGGAACATGGCTCCAAAATGAAAATATGCTTCCCGCCGTCAGACCACGGATGCCTCCGGCGCGCAGCTGTCGCAGTCGATGCCGCTGCGGTAGGCGTTGGGTGAGACACCGATGACATCCCGGAATGCTTTGGCGAACTTGCTGCCGTTATCATACCCGAATTGCCCGGCAATATCCAGCACCGTGCGGTCAGTCCGGCGCAAAAGTCTGGCAGCGCCGTGCATTTTCTGCGCACGCAAAAACGCCGCCGGCGACATGCCGTACACGCCGCGAAAGCTGCTGTTGATCAGTGTGGCCGAAGCGCCGAAGTACCGCGAGAGCTCCGCAACCGTCAGCCGCCGCTCCGTGTTTTGAAGCAGGTACGCGCCGATCTGCTCGGCGAGCTGCACCTGCGACAGAGAATAACCGTGCTGCGGCTGCGCCGCCTGAATGGGAAACGCACTCAAAAACAGCAGCAGCTCCAGAATCTTCACCTTGAAATAGCCCTTGCGGATGCCCTCCGGCACAGAGTAGAGCTCAGAGAAAATGTGCGCCACGCCCGGAGACGAGCGTGTGACAAAGCAGGCACCGTCCGCACAGAATTTTTCGATGAGCGCACTCGGCCGCACCTCGACATCCTCCAGAAAGCACGACAGGCAGTCCGGCGCGCGCGCCGGGTCGATCGTCACCGTAATGCCGTGGTAGTGCCCGGTCGGAAAGCGCACCGGGACTGCTTCTGCCGCGCGCTGCACGATCGCCAGATCGCCCGGCGCGAGAAAAAAGCAGGCGTCGCCATATGGGTAAGCGATGCGCCCCTCGCGGCAGTGATGGATCTCGAGACAGCCGGCCGCACACGCGCGCTGCGTGGCGGCGCTTGCCGCATGGACGTCATGATACGCGATCTCGATTCCCGGGAAAACCGGGTAAGCCGTCCGTGCTGCTTCCCCATCTGAATCGATAAGGCAGGTAGCTGCGTGCACATCGGCCGGCAGCGGCGCCGGCTGCGGTTTCCCGCCTTGCCATGCAGCCGCCTTGCGTTCTGCCTGAAATTCGAGTTTCTTTGCTGTGGCCATTGCACCGTGCCTCCTGATATCGCGCAAAAGTTAGAGTAATCTAATTCTAAGAGCACAAAAATGCCGTCCCGGACGGCTCTGCGGATACTGCGTATGTCTTACTTATTATACTGTGCCCCGATCTCTGCGTCAAGCATGGAACGCAAAAACGCCCTGCGGTCAAACGACCGCAAGGCGCTTTGGAGCTAGTGATGTGACGCGAACACTCGACCTGCTGCGTAAGAATGTTAGCAGCGTTGTCGATTCATTCAAGGCTGCGCCGGACAGACGGAGCGCAAATTTACATCTTGGCGTCTTTTTTATAAAACCGAAGCGTAACAAAGCCGAGAATCAGCATAATAATCGGCGAAATGAACATGGCAGTGTCAGCACTGCCGCCAAAGGCCTCGATAAGAGCAATATACGGAGTGCCGAGGAACGCGCCGATGTTAACACCGGATTCGGCAATGGAAGTCGCAAGGAACTTATTCTCCTCTTCCACGCTCTCACTAAACGCGCTGATGCAGGCAGGGATGATGCCGGTGGAGAATACACCGCTGACGACCAGCCAAGCAGCAACCGACGCAAAGCTGTGGGAGAAATACAGACCAAGCATCGTAACGCCGGTAACAGCAAGCATGACAAACATCGTCTTATTCTTAAGAAGCTTTTCGGCAAACCCGAAAACGATGCCGCCGGCGATCGTCGCAACTGAGTAAAAAACCATCGCATTGCCGACTGTGACAGAGTTGCCGATACCGCGTCCGACAATGATCTTGGAGATAACGAGAAACATGGGGTAATAGCAGAGCATATACCCGATCGCAATGGCGGAAAAGGCCCACACGATCGGCGGCAGCTTCTTTATAGCACGAACCAAGGAACCCGATTTCGCCATTTGCTCAAGTTTTCCGCCGGTGGTAGACGTGTCATTTCTATCAAGCTCAAACTTAGGGCAAAGGAAAAGAACGACGAGGAACGGGATGGCGCTCCAAAGGTAGACGAAGAAACTGTAATTCCACTTGATCGCGCAGAGATGACCCACGGCGACCTGAGCGATCATATTCATTGCATATTGAGCAGCGACCGCCCAGCCCATGGCATGGCTTCTGAATCTGCTGTCCTCCACAAGCTTGAGACTCATGGAGATGCCAATGCCCTGCATAAGACCATAACCGATACCAAAGGCAAAGCGGCCGAGGAACATCATGGCCATACTGGTTTCACCAAACAAGGCAGGAAGAACACCGCCAACACAGTGGAAGCCAATACCAATCAGGAGCATGTTGCGCAGGGTGATCTTTCTGTTTACAAGAACGCCTGCGACGATCGTAAAGACAACTGCGCAGAGATTGGGGATATTGTTTACAAAAGTGATAATGCTGTAAGGAACGTCCGGAAACACGCTCGCTATATCAGCCAGCGCGGAGGAGCACCACTCCGCACCGCCGGCAGCGGTGTTGGCAAAAATCAGAACGATGATCCCGATGATGGTTCTCGTCTTTGTCGGTTTATCCATATTTAATTCCTCAAGCTTTCTTACGTTAGTGAAATAAATAACTATCAATTCTGCTCAATCACCATACCGCCCGAAGCAGCGGTATGGTGATTACGCTTTTGAGAAAATCCTGTGAACGCCGGATTTATGCCGCTCTTTTCTTCTTCGTGATGGAGACCGCCAGAGCAACGAGAAGTGCCAGAGCGGTGCAGACACACGCCGCAAAGAGGAAACGGAAGGATGTGTCGTTGGGTTTGATGAGTCCGGCGACCGGGGTATAGAACAGCGCGGAGCAAACCGTGCCGAGCTGGCCTGCCATGTGGATGACAGCGCAGCCCGCCGTGGAGGCTTCAACCGTGTTGTAATTGGTCGCATAGAGCAGAGTGCCGGGCATTTCAAAGCCAATAGAGGTACCGACCACAAAAGCCCCGATGAAGAGAATGACGAGAGACTGGGCAAAGTAGATGATCAGGAAACCAATGACCAGAGCGATGAAGCCACAGCAGAGAACATACTCGCGGAGCTTTTTCTCAAAGGGGTTGAAGATCAGGCCGCCAAACATACCGCCAACAAGGAAAATTGCCATTGCAGTTCCGGTAAGTGCAGCAGTGCCCATGCCGCGCTCGGTGATGATGAACGAGATGTTCGCGCCCATGAGTTAATGAACACAAAAATGATCGCGCCAAACAGCCATGTAATAGGGGCAATCTTGAGATGGCTCTTCTCGCCGCTCGCCTTAGCAGGCTTGTCAGCGGGGAAATAGATGCATCCGAGCACCAGAGGGATCAGTGCGTAAAGGAAAGCAAGGTAGGTGTAGTTCCATGCCTTGGCAGCAAGGACACCACCGATGAGGGTCAGGTACATACCGCCGCCGTTGGTGAACAGATCCTGAATACCCATGAGCTTGCCGCGTTCATCTTCAGCATAGTTCTCAGCGATGATGCCGTTGGATGTGGGCATAAGGAAACCGAAACCAAGGCCGAGGATGGTCTGCCACATCATGAGCTGAATAAAGCTGGTGTGCAGCGTAAAGCCGAGGATGGCATAGGCAACAACAAAGCCGACACCGATCTGACACAGAGCCTTTTTGGACACCTTCGTTGCAAGCAGCGTGGACAGTGCGCAGCCAAGAAGCATTGCAAAGCCGGGCCAGTTGGACATTTCCTGCATCCACACGGTAGGAATGTCAGGGAATGCAGCGGCAATATCAGCCAGCGCAGGCTGAAGTCCCATCCCTCCCATTTCAAGTGCGGACACAAACAGGATCGCCAGAGACATCAGTTTTTTGTTTGAGACTTTTGCATTCTCCATTTTGTCTTCTCCTTTCTTATTAACAGGCATATCGTTCGTTTTCACACTTCAATCGCCATATTAAATGCGATCTGATTTGCATTCTTAATGTTTTTAACAACATCGCAGTCGCCAACCGCTATGACGTCTGGCATAAGCGCTCTCAGCTGTTTCAGAAGCGCGTCATTTTTCCTCATACCGAAAGCGGCAACGACATCGTCACACCGGATAACAGACTTTGTGCCATCCTGTGCCATTACCACGACGCCGTCATCGTTGATGCCGCAAACCCGGACACCGCCGACAAGCTCAACGCCGTACGTTTCCAGCAGCTGCAGGAGCATTCCTCTGGGTGCAGGAGAATGATCTTTGGCAAATTGCTCAACGGGGAGCAGATCTACAACCGTCACTTTCTTGCCGTCCATGGCAAGCTGGAGTGCCGACTCTGTACCTGACAGGCCGCCGCCGCAGACAACTACTCGCTCTCCGACCGTCGCCCTGCCGGTGTCAACATCCAAAACATGATGGACGTTCTCCCTGTCGATGCCCGGGATCGGAAGGGTCAGCCGCTCAGCGCCTGTTGCAACGAATACCACATCGGGCTTCAGCCCCATGATCGTTTCCGCCGTCGCCTCGGTGTTGAGCATGATCTTTGCACCGCTTTCCATGGTGCTGCTCATAAGCCAGCGGAGGTGTTGGCGCATATCGAACTTGAAAGACAGGCAGCTGATCTCATGCAGTCTGCCCCCGAGCTTGTCACCCTTTTCCATCAGGATGACATCGTGTCCGCGCTCTACAAGCGTTTTTGCAGCCATGCAGCCCGCAACACCGCCTCCAACCACGACGACTCTCTTTTTGTGCTTTGCGTAAGGCAGCTCCTCCGGGATCTCGGACTCACGTCCGAGACGCGGGTTTGTCGCGCAGCGAAGATGAACGATGTCGGCGGGTGCACATTCATGACAGCGCAGACACGGTCTGGTTTTCTCTTCCATTCCGCGATAGGCATTATAGAGCAGCTTATTATCGCACATCAGCTGCCGCGCCATTGCCACCATGTCCGCTTTACCGGATGCGATGATCTCCTCAGCTTCCGCCACGGTCGTGATACTGCCGACAACGGTAACAGGAATATGAATATCCGGATCTGCCTTGACCTGCTCGGACCATTTCACATTGTGGCAATGCGGAAGATAGAATGCCGGCATGGTATATGGCATATATCTGGGCTCAACAATGAGGCCTTGAGAGACATGGACGGTATCTATGTATTCCTGGGCAAGACGAATAAACGCCTTTGTCTCTTCGATCCCCATACCGCCCGGAACCAGTTCATCGCCGCTGATGCGCATATCGATGCACAGGCCGTCGCCTACACGCTCCCGCATTGCTTTTAGTACCGAGAGCGGCCAGCGGGCTCTGTTTTCAAAGCTGCCGCCGTATTCATCTGTGCGCTGATTGTATTTGGGAGACAGAAACTGTGCAAGAAGATTTCCGTGCGCCGCGTGTACCATGACCATATCAAAACCGGACTTCATCAGGCGCTGCGCAACGTCACAATACTCATCACGGATCGTTTCCATGTCCCGCTCATCCATCTCGCGGATGTCGGTCGGGCCATTTTCAACAGGGATTGCAGAGGGAGCGATCGCCGGCGAGTTGGGACGGAACTGCTTCGGAGCGGAGCGCCCCGCGTGGACGAGCTCGCAGGAGATCTTTGCGCCGTATCGGTGTACAGTCTCGGAGATGCGGCGAAGATCGGTCATATTGTCATCACTTGTAACATCAAGCGCGCCAAAAAAGTCAACACCGTTCGTGTGGTTGATGGGCGTAGAACCGATCGTGATAACGCCCACACCGCTCTGGGCCTGATACTTGATGTATCCGAGAAGTTCCGGAGACACGCCGCCCGTTGGGGTCGAGAGGCTGGAGACCATAGGAGAGAACTGCACGCGGTTCTTGACCTCCATGCCGCCTATCTTTATAGGCGAGAAGACATGTGGATATTTATTGAATGAGCTCATAGTCTGAACACCTCGTTACATATAAACGCTCAAAGACGGCCGATATCTCTTGCGGCATAGAAAGCCTGAGATGTTGCCTGATAGATCGTCGCAGGAGTCACGCAGTCCCCGATCGTATAGAACTCCGGTGCACAGAAGCGGAACTGCTCCGCCTCATCCGCAAGCGGACGCTGACCGACAGCATAAATGACAGTGTCTGCCGGATAGAGCTTTTCCCCTTCCGCATTTCTGCCGATAACTCCGTCATCGGTAATTTCAACGGGGCTGGTGTTGAAGGCCGTACCTACCTTGTGAATGCGAATCTGCTCATTGATTGCCTGACCATGCAGACCGTTTGCACCGCACTTGATGCACGCATGACGATGCATGATGGTAACGTCCTTGCCGCAGCTTGCAAGATGAAGCGCAAGCTCTGCACCGACGAGACCGCCGCCAATTACAACGACCTTGCCGCCAACCTCATCGGCATGGGTGTAGGCGTACTCCGCAGGCATAACGTTCGCCTTGTCATAGCCGGGCAGATAGGTAGGAATCGCAGGCCGGGAACCAAGTGCCGCGATAACGGCATCAGGCTCCATACTGCTGACGAGCTCCGGCGTAGCCTCGGTGCTGAGCATCACGGTAATGTTGTCATTCTTCATGACCTTTCTGGCTTGCGTGTCGATATACAGCTTGAGCTTGCTCTTAAAAGAGACATCCTCCTCAATGAGGAGCACACCGCCGAGTCTGTCGGCTTTCTCGATGACAGTGACCTGATGGCCGCGCTCGGCAGCGATCAGCGCCGCCTCCATGCCTCCGATACCGCCGCCGACAACCACGACATTCCGCTTATGCACGGGCGGCGTATCATATTTGCACTCAAGCTCGCGCCCTGTGGTGGGATTGATCGCGCAGCCATACTGTCCGGTGGTAATAAGCTGGCTGAAACAGGTGTAGCAGCGCAGGCACTGGTTGATCTCGTCCGCCTTACCCATTCTCGCTTTGTTTGGCAGGTCGGGATCGGCAATAACACCTCTGCCGATTTCGATGACGTCTACTAACCCGTCCGCAAGCGCTTTTTCCATCATCGCCGGGTCGCTGAAGGAACCAACGGCCGCAACAGGGGTCTTGACATACTTTTTGACCTCAGCGGCAAACTTCATGTTGACGCCATCCTCAAGGAACATGGATGGGTGCATGACAACAAACGACTCAATGACCTCGTGGTTGCCAACAGAGCAATGGATGATATCACAGTGACCGTCAAGCTGCTTTGCGCACGCAACGCCATTTTCGATGCCATAGCCGACAGAGTTGACCTCGGATGCAGACATTCTGAAGTCGATCATGAAATTCTTGCCGCAGACCTCTTTGATCCTGTCACAGACCATGACCGCAAAGCGGCATCTGTTCTCCGCGCTGCCGCCCCATCGGTCGGTACGGTGGTTGGTAAGCGGGCTCATGAACTGATGCAGCAGCCAGCCATGGCCGCCGTGAAGAAGGACCATTTTGAAGCCCGCAAGCTGAACGCGCTTTGCTGCCTGCGCGTAAAGCTCAATGGAATTCAGGATCTCCTCCTCAGGCATCTCCGGAAGAAACGCGCCGTTGAGACGCGCGCTTGCTTTGTCGCTGTCGGTCTGAATGACCGTGTCCGACGGCGCCCACACCTGATGCCCCTCAATATATGACTGACTGGAAAACATACCGGCGTGCATAAGCTCAATGGAGGCGATGGCACCGTGCTTATTGATCGCATCGGCAACTGTTGCAAGGTGGGACACGCAGTCGTCACTGTCGAGTTTGAGATATTTGGGGATATCCACACCGTGTACGGAATCGATGTATGCCTCCCCTACATGTACAACAGCGCAGCCGCCGCGTGCCTTGCTCTCGTAGTATGCCATCAGGGGCTCGGTCGCGATATTCTCGACTGTAAGGTCACAGTAACCGGTAGGAGCCGCAAAGATCCGGTTGCGCAAAATAGTATTACCCAGCCTAAGGGGCTTGAAAAGATTTGGATACTGGCATTCGTACATATCTATGATTTCCTTTCTTTGGATAGCGCGATCTGCTTCTGATTTCTTCCCGGGAAAAGTTAATTTATTATCATTTGCTGCTCTGATTATAGCATGCATGTTAAACGTTTGACAGTGAGACCTTTTTGTGCTCGTCACAACAAGTAGTTGTGGCATACACAAAAGAATAAGCTACCGGAAAAACAATCTGCCGGTAGCTTGATCTATACATATGATTTAAGGCTTTGCCATGTAATTGTTGTCAGAATACATCACCATTTGCGAAAGCATTTGATCAATTCAGCCTCCTGTGCAGTCACGCCGTGACCCGCGGCAGTACATATGCAAATGGAAAATTCCCATACGTGCAGCTTATCCGGGACGATTCTAAGTCCCGGCAGCTGCAGCGGATGCTCCCCCGCATACACCCCTATGCCCACATTTTTGCGGCATAGCTCCATCATCAGTTCCGTATCTGTAACAGTCACATTTATGTTGGGAAAAAAACCCGCTTTGCGGCAGCGTTCGAGAAAGCTTGTGCGTCCTTTTCCTTCGTCTCCCATTGCGATAAAGCTGTCATTTTTGAGCTGCCGCAGATCGAGTGATCTCTCTCCGGCAAGCGGATGTTTCTCACTGAGCATGAAATAAAGATTCATGTTATGCGTATGCTGTATATTCAGTTTCTCTTTGTCTACCGGAACAACACAGAAGCCGATATC
>ERZ835109.2811-NODE-2811-length-10354-cov-12.151665_pt1 | contig 10354 bp, 4 predicted proteins | sample MGYA00519946_ERZ835109 | MGnify/ENA primary metagenome ERZ835109 (study PRJEB31850, sample SAMEA3708771) | human gut metagenome | biome: human gut; feature: human-associated habitat; material: faeces | place: China | collected 2014 ...
GGTTGCCCAGCATCAGCATACCGACCAGAACGGCGGCATCCGGCACGATGAGGGAGACGATGATGGTGACCATGATGGGGAAGATGATCTTCTCGGTCTTGGTCACGGTGCGCAGCTGCTTCATCACGACAGTACGCTCTTTCTTGGAGGTCAAAGCCTTCATGATAGGCGGCTGGATAACAGGCACCAGAGCCATGTAGCTGTAGGCCGCGACGGCGATGGAGCCCAGCAGCTCAGGAGCCAGACGGGAGGTGACGAAGATAGCGGTGGGGCCGTCTGCGCCGCCGATGATGGCGATAGCAGCAGACTGCTTCTGGGTGAAGTCCACCAGACCGGTAGCGGCCAGCAGACGAGCGCCCATGTAAGTACCGAAGATGCCGAACTGAGCGGCAGCGCCCAGCAGCAGGCTCTTGGGGTTGGAGATCAGGGGTGCGAAGTCGGTCATGGTGCCGATGCCGAGGAAGATCAGCGGCGGGTAGATGCCCAGCTTGACGCCCATGTAAAGCATGTCAGCCAGACCGCCGTTGTTCAGGATCTCGACCCACATCGGGTGCTCGAGGCCGTCACCGACGAAGTACTGCATATGGATGACGCCGCTGCCGGGGAGGTTGGCCAGGATCATGCCGAAGGCCATGGGCAGCAGGATCAGAGGCTCGAACTCCTTAACGATAGCGAGGTAGAGCAGGAAGCAGCCTACGCAGATCATCACTGCGTACAGCCAGCCGCCCGGCTCACCGAACTTGGCAAAACCGGAACTCTGGAAAATACCGACCAGAGTCTCAATAAACTGAGTCATGTTTTTCCTCCTGTGTTAAAAGGGTGCGGTGGTGTCGTTGACGCCAGCCTTGCCCCAGCCATTCTTGCCGCGGCGGACTGCCTTCAGCACATACTTGCCGTTGCCCATAGAGTAGATGGCTGCCATGATGGCTGCCACAACGTCGCCGGGGATGCCGGCCTCGACCTGCGGGGCAGCAGCCTTTGCAGGAGCGGGCGCAGCGGCCTGTTTCACAGGAGCAGCCGGTTTTGCAACAGAAGCAGCCTTGGCAGCTGCCTTCTTGCCGTTCATGGCGTCAAAGATTTTACCCTCCAGCGTGATGATAGCCATCAGCAGGACGAGGATCAGAAACACCAGCACAATACCGGTTATGGTAACGATCACATCATAACCTAAATCCATGGTCTTCCTCCTATTTACTTTTTTCTTTGCCGCCCGGGGGGCGGGCGGCAAAAAGCGATTTGAAGATATTATACAATATTTTCCGGGTCGATTCAACAACTATGAACAAAAATCATATTGTTTTTCACGGTTCTGTGAACAGCGCTTTCCTCTCAGCGGCGGCCCATGCGGGGGGTGGCGTCCATGAAGCCGGTCTCCAGCTTGTCGCCCAGACGCAGGCTCATGGCCGTACCCAGCGCGACACAGTTGACGGGGTCAGGCGAGACGGTCACTTCCACCTTCAGCTCCTGGCTCAGGTACTCAGGCAGGCCGTGGAGCTGTGCGCCGCCGCCGGTGAGGACGACGCCGTTGCGGTAGATGTCGCCGGCCAGCTCCGGGGGAGTCTTTTCCAGCACCTGATGAGCGGCGGTGCCGATCTGCTCGCTCAGGCGCATGACCGGCTCGTAGAGGTCGGCGGTGGAGACATTGACGCGCACAGGCAGGCCGGTGAGCAGGCTGCGGCCCTTGATCTCCATGGTCTCGTTGAAATCTGCCTTCTGGGGGCAGCAGGCCACGTTCTTTTTCAGGTTCTCAGCGGTGCGCTGGCCGATAGCGATGCTGAACTTGTTGCGCACGAACTTCAGGATCTCTTCGTCGTAGTGGTTGCCGGCCACGCGGACGCTGGTGGCCTTGACCTTGCCGCCGAGGCTCAGCACGGCGATGTCGGTGGTGCCGCCGCCGATGTCGATGATCATCCGGCCATCCGGCACAGTGATGTCGATGCCGGAGCCGAGAGCTGCGGCGATAGGCTCATCAATGAGGTAGACCTGACGCGCACCGGCGGCCATGACGGCCTCCACCACGGCGTCGCTCTCGATGCCGGTGATGGCGGCAGGCACGCAGACAGCCACACGGGGCTTGACCATGTGGGAGCTGTAGACCTGATTGACGAAGCGGCAGATGAGCTCCCGGGTCATGGTGTGGTCGCTGATGACGCCATCCTTCAGCGGGAAGATGGCGGAGATGTAGTTGGGCGTGCGGCCCACCATTGCAAGGGCCTTGTCGCCGGCCTCAAGCACGCAGTTCTTGCGGGTATCCACCGCCACCACGCTGGGCTGGTTGAGCACGACGCCCTGCCCCTCCTGCGCGATGATGATGGTCGTTGTACCAAGATCGATACCGATGTCATTCTGTGCCATAGTCGTGATATTTCCTTTCTCTGCTGCCCATTCTCTATTTCTATCGCCCATCTCCGGGCGCGGGTCATCAAAACACATTATAGTATAACACAGGTGTATCCAAAAAGAAACCCTTAAAGACCCTCCTGCTCCGGGGGCAGAGCCTGAGCCAGCAGAGCGGCCAGACCGCTGTAGCGCAGGTTCTGGCGGATGTTGGACATCATCCGGTTCACCACGTCCCGCCGGCCCACCACGATGCAGAGCTTCCGCCCGCGGGTGACGCCGGTATAGAAGAGGTTGCGGTAGCATAGGCGGGGCGGCACCTGTGCCGCCGGGAGGATGACCGCCGGGAACTCGCTGCCCTGGCTTTTGTGTACCGTGATGGCATACGCAATTTCCAGCTCGTTGAGGTTCTCCGCCGGGTAGACCAGCCGCCGGTCGTCCATCCGCACCACCATGGAGCGGCTGCGCACGTCGATGGACTCCACGATGCCGATGTCGCCGTTGTAGGCACCCACACCCTGTTCCCCACCGATGCGCTGCCACGTTATCTCGTAGTTATTGCGCACCTGCATCACTTTGTCCCCCACCCGGAAGACCCGGGCCGCGCTCTGCAGCTCCGGCTTGCCCTTCCTGGGCGGGTTGAGCATGGCCTGCAGCTCCGCATTGAGGGCCTGGGTGCCGGTGGGGCCGAGCTTCGTGGGGCAGAGCACCTGAATATCCTTCACCGGGTCGAACTGATAGCTGCGGGGCAGACGGGTGGTCACAAGGTCGCAGACCAGCTTCTGGGCTGCGTCGCCGTCGGCTTCGAGGAAGAAGAAATCGTCCGTCTTTCCGCCCTTTTTCAGCGGTTCGCCCGAGATGATGTGGTGGGCGTTCTCCACGATGAGGCTCTGAGCGGCCTGCCGGAATATCTCGTTGAGGCAGACCGTCGGCACCAGCCCGGAGCGGATGATCTCGCCGAGGATATTGCCCGGGCCGACGCTGGGCAGCTGATCGGCGTCGCCTACCATAATAATACGGCAGCTGTACCGCAGTGCCGCAATGAGGGCCTGGAACAGCTTGACGTCCACCATACTCATCTCGTCGAGGATGACGACGTCGCACTTGAGCAGGTTCTTGTCATTGTGGATGAAGCTGACCACGCCGCCGGTGTAGTCCACTTCCAGCAGGCGGTGGATGGTGGAGGCTTTCCGGCCCGTCAGCTCGCTCAGACGCTTGGCGGCGCGGCCTGTGGGAGCACAGAGGGCTACCCGTTCGGCCTCGTTCTCGAGCAGCTGCAGGATGGCGTTGACCGTGGTGGTCTTGCCGGTGCCGGGGCCGCCGGTGAGGACAAGGCAGTTCTCAGTCATGGCCTTACGGATGGCTTCTTTTTGGAGCGGCGCGTAAGCAAAGCCCTGCGCCAGTTCCAGTATTTGGATGTTCTTGTCGAGGCCGTGGGCCGCCTGCTTCCCGCGCTTGGTCAGCATGGCCAGACGGTCGGCGATGTCCTGCTCTGCAGCCAGCAGGTCCGGCAGATAAATATACGGTGTGCCGTCGAACATCCGCACCGCCAGTTTCCCGGTCTGGATGCAGCTGTCCAGCGCCGCCGCCAGCTTTTCGGGGGGCTGGTGGATGAAATTCGACGCCGTTTCCAGCAGCTGCGCCCGGGGCAGACAGGTGTGGCCATTGCCTGCGTTGTGGCGCAGGGTGCGCAGAAGGGCGGCTTCCAGCCGCTGGGCGCAGTCCCCTGCCATCTGGTAATACTGGGCGATGCTGTCGGCATGGCGGAAGTCCAGCTGCAAAGGTTCGCCGCAGAGCAGGTAGGGGTTCTGCTGGATGGCCTGCATTGCCCCCGGCCCGAAGGTGCGGAAGACCTCCATCGCCCGGCGGGGGCTGATCTCGAACTGAGCCAGATAGGCGATGAGTTCCCGCATTCCGAACATCCGCTTGAACTCCTGCTGGATACGATCGGCCTTGTCCGCCGAGATGCCCGGGATGAGGGTGAGCTGGGCGGGGTCGTTGGCGATAACTTCCAGCGCCGCCGCGCCGAATTTGTCAATGATCTTATCCGCCGTCCGAGCCCCGATGTAGGGCAGCGACCGGCTGGCGAGGAAGGCGTAGACGGCCTCGAGGTCTTTGGGCATATCCGTCTCGCACTCCTGTGCGTGGAACTGTCGGCCATAGGTGGCGTGGTTCTCGTACCTGCCCCGGCAGACGACACTCTCACCGGCGTGGAGCTCTCCCACCACGCCGCACACAACGGTGACGACACCGCCGCCCGACACCTCGAACACGGTGTAGCCGTTGTCCTCGTTCAGGTAGATGATGTCCTCTACCGTGCCTTCCAGCCGTTCCAGCTCCTGCTCCATCGTCCCGCCTCCTCGTTTTGACACAACTATATATAGTATAGCGGTTTTGGGGGGATTTGTAAATACAACAAAAGCTCCCCCGAAGGGGAGCTGTAGGCGAGGTTTAATCCCCCACCCCATATGCATTTTCTTTCATCAGCCGATTGCGCACTGCAAAGTACGCCGGGATGAGGAAGAAACAGGCGAAGAACCATGCCACAGGGTTGGCGATGCAGGCCGCAAAGTAGCCCCAGAGCGGCACGAACCAGAAGCCCACCATGGCACGGGCGACCATCTCGGCCACGCCCGCGAACATGGCAAGGCCGGAATAGCCCAGGCCCTGGATGGTGTAGCGGTAGATGATGAGGACGGCCAGCGGGATGTAGAACACGCTGTTCCAGAAGATGAAGCTTCGGGCATTCGCCATGATCTCCACCTCGCTGCTCTCGAGGAAGAGGCTGATGAGCGGCACATCCAGCACACGCAGGATGAGGAAGGATGCCACGCTGTAGACGCAGCCAATTCCCAGCGCAGTATTGACGCCCCGGTTCACACGCTTGAGGTCGTGAGCGCCCATGTTCTGGCTGGCGTAGGTGGTCATGGCGGTGCCGATGCTCTCCAGCGGCACCGAGAGGAACTGGGCGGCCTTGCTGCCTGCAGTCTGCGCGGCCACGATGCTGCTGCCCAGACCGTTCACCGCGCCCTGCAGCACGACGCTGCCGATGGCGGTGATGCTGCACTGCAGGCCCATGGGGATGCCCATGTTGCAGAGCTTGAGGCAGTGGCTGGCGCTCAGACGGCCCTCTTCCCTGCTCCATTTCAGCTCCGGGTAGTGGTGGCCGATGTAGATGAGACTGCCGATGCCCGCCACCGCCTGACTGAACACGGTGGCGAAGGCCGCACCGAACGCCCCCATCCGGAAAATGAGGATACAGAGCAGGTCGAGGCCGATGTTCAGCACGCTGGCCACCAGCAGGAAATAGAGAGGCCGCTTGCTGTCGCCCAGCGCGCGCATGAGGGCGCTGGTGACGTTGTACAGCAGGGTGAAGGGGATGCCCCAGAAGATGGTGCGGATGTAGATGTCCGCGATGTCGATGATGTTGTCGGGGGTGTTGGTCCAGACCAGCACCGCCCGGGTCAGGGCCACCGTCACCACCGTGAGCACGACGGCGAAAAAGAGGCTCAGCCAGACGGTATTGGCGGTGTAGCGCCGCATCTCTCTGTAGTCCTTCGCGCCGAAGGTCCACGAGATGGGGATGGAGAAGCCGCAGGCGATGCCGTTGACGAAGCCCAGCACCAGATAGTTCAGGCCGCCCACGCTGCCCACCGCCGCCAGCGCATCCACGCCCACGAAGCGGCCCACGATGATGGTATCCGCCAGATTGTAGAACTGCTGGAACAGACTGCCCAGCATCAGCGGCACCGCAAAGGCAAGGATGAGCTTGAGCGGGCTGCCCTGTGTCATGTCTTTTGTCATACAAAGCCCCTCCCCGGGCGGTCACTTAACATTTCTTTGCCAAATTTTTACCGACAAAAACGCCCTGCCGGACGAGGGGCAGGACGTTTTGCGTTTCATGAGTGGTATTATACTCAGCTCATCGTGATTTTGCAAGGGGTTTTTCTCAGATTTCTTCGTACAACATTGCTATTTTCTATCGGTGGTTTTTGGTGATTGTGCGCAGGGGGCGGCAGGGCTGCCCCTGCGCAGGGCCCTCCTGCTGCACTCCCTCTCAGCCCACGCTCTCAACCTTCATAATCGAAATCCCATGCAGAGTCATAATATGCGGAGTCATAAAAGGGATCCCACCCCACAAATTATCGTCGCTGCTCCCTATCCATTTTCTTGTCTCCCAATTTCCTCTCAAATCCGGCGGCTGACTGTCCCTTATCCATTTTCTCGTCTCCCAATCTCCTCTCAAATCCGGCGGCTGACTGTCATCCTTGCCCGGCTTCCACACCCAGTCACCCTGACTGTCCGTTACCCATCCGCCTGTTTCCGGCTGCTGGGTGCTTGTCTCCGGCTGCTGGGTGCTTATTTCCGGCTGCTGGACCGTGGTGAGGCTGTCCGGCGAGAGAGTCGTCGGCCCGCTGAGGCCACCGACGGAGGGGGCCGGGTCGTCCTTCTTGCTGTCCTGCTTCCCGCCCACGAGCTTCACGATGTTACCGGTAAATGTCTTCCACACCGTCGGGTCGGAGGCGGGCTGCTTCGGCTGCTGGGCCGTGGTAAGGCTGTCCGGCGAGAGAGTCGTCAGCCCGCTGAGGTCACCGACGGCACCCGTTCCCGGCTGAGTCAGCTCGGGCAGTCCGCTCAGGGAGCTGCTTTCTCGACCGGAGAGGACCGTTCCCCATTGCTCTTTCTCCTGCTTGCGGCGGGCGATCGCCTCTTCCACCCGGGCAGTCTCCTGCGCTTTCTGCTCCTCATCGCCAACGCGGTACACGAGGACCAGTTCCTTGCCGTTTCGGCGCAGGGCGGTCTCATCCGAGAATGTTTTTCTATCATATCCCGTCTGCCCGACAACATAGAAGCGATAGAGCCCTTCCTGGGACAGCTCGAGTTCGAATGCGCCATTCACGCCGACCAGATCTTTGATCCGGGCCAGCGGAATGACGGCCTCCATCTCCCGCCCTTCCCCATCAAGGAACCGGATGCGAAGCTCATGGACTTCCTTTGCAAGCTCCCGCAGCGAGTCGCCTGTCATCCGAAAGAGTGTGCTGTGGGCATCGAAGCTCAGGACCTTGTTGACCGGGTCATACTCCGCCGTGGCCACATTACCAAGCTCCTGTGTGCCATCCAGATGGGTGATCACGCCGACGGTCTCGTACATCTGCTTCACACGGTCCGGCACCACGCCGGCCTGCGTGTTTGGAGCGTCGTCCTCGTCGTCGTCCTCGTCGTTCTCGGTATCATCGGGCTGTTCCGGCTTGTCCGGCTGCTCCGGCTTGTCTGGCTGTTCCGGCTTGTCTGGCTGTTCCGGCTTGTCCGGCTGCTCTGGCTGGGAGGGCGTCCGCCGGTCGTAGCTGTAGTCCTCCATCTTCTTCCCGTCGGGGTCGTAGCGGGTCAGACTACCGCCCGTCACCTTGTGGTCGTCGTCGGAGAGGGCGTCATTGGGGATCTCGCCGACGAGGCCGCCGCCGATGGCCGCAGTTTCTCCGCCGGTGCTTGCGCCTGCCTTGGCCTCCACCTCAGCGTCGCCGGAGATGATGATGTGATTGGGGTTGCTGGGCGGCGCATCCGGGTCTATCTCAGACCACGCACCCGCGCCGTCGCCGATGCCTGCCGCGCCGGGGCGGGGATCTTCTTCAGGGCCGCTGTAGCTGCCGCCCGTGGCCGACACCTTGCCGCCGGAAATCTCGATGTCGCGGCCCGGGCCGTACACACCGCCGCCGATACCGGCAGCACCCTCGCCGCCCACGGCTTCTACCGTGCCGCCGGTGATCTCGATGTTTCCGGCACCGCTTTCGTAGCCGCCGCCGATGCCTGCGCCGCCGTCGCCGCCGTCGGCGGTGAGGGAGCCTTTGGTGTCGTTGTCGTCCTTGATGGTCAGCTTGCCGGAGGACTCATGGCCGTTCTTCTCAAGACCCGCATTGTGGCTGCCGCTCTTCAGCTCGTTGTCGCCGTCCAGCTCGATGGCGGCATCGTGGTCACCCTGCACGGTGACGGCGGCTTTGCCCGCATCGACTGGGCTGTCACCGCTGCTATCCACCTCGGTCTTGCCGCTGCCATCCACCTCGGTCTTGCCGCTGACGTCGATTTTCAGGTCGTCGAAGGTGACGTCCACGTTGCCCTCGGAGGTGTCGATGGTGACGGTGTTCTTATCCGACTCGCCGGTGATGACGGTCTCCCCCTCATCCTTCTCGAAATCCTTTTCACCCTGCTTGACATTGTTATAGTTTCCGCTTTCATCGCTCGCACCTTTGACCGTAATGTCGCCGTCGGCGATGTTCCATGTTTTCGCATAGGCCGGGATGCCGGAACTCACCACGATGCCCGCGATGACGGCGGCGGCCACGCCCCGCCGGAGTGCGCTCTTCAGTCTCATAGTACATCTCCTTTCGTTTTGTGTATCATGCAATGCCGTCGATGCGGCTCAGGCTCTCCTTTGAGGGGCTTATGAGATGCTCCAAGTCCTCCGGCAGCCAGATCTTTATCTCACCCTGGGTATCCGGCAGGTCGTCCCAGTCGTCACCAAGGTCGGTATAGCTCCGCAGGTCACTCTCCAACAGATTGGTATACTTTGTGCCATCCGGGACGGTGGTTTCCAGCAGGAAAAGCCGTGGCTTATCCTCCTCGGGAGCGATGGCCTCAAATCGGGAAGCCAGCTGTTTCAGGGACTCCTCAAGCCCGATTCTCGGCGTTTCCGTTCTCGCAGGCTCGAGCCACCAATCCAAACTCGGGAGGTCGTCCCTTTTTTTCGCGAGTTGGAAGTCCATCATATCCAGCTCTTGTTTCAGTAATTCGTCGCGTTCACGTCTGAGCTCTTCACTCGTTTTTTGCTCTACCCCTTCGTGGGTCAATATCAGCCGCTCCTGCGGCTCTGGCGTCTGCACCGGCACCCACTCCTGATAGCGCTCCGACAGGTCGTCCCGCGTTTCGCCGTCCAGCCGGAGGCTGATGTCCTCCCTGTTCTGCTTCAGCTCCACGTCAGCGTCCTCGCCCGCCGCGTCGGCCATCTTGTCCACGCTATAGTGGGTCATGGTGTCCTCATAGCGGAAGAAGATGTCCTCCACGCCGTCCTCCCGGAGGCTGGGGATGTCGGTGGTGACGGTGGAGCGGGGAGCGGCGCTCTCAATAAGCACCACACCCCCCGGGGTGAGGACCTCTCCGGCGTCGCCGGCCTTTACGCTGCCGACCATGGGGTCGGTGCTCTCAATAATGGCCAAAGCAGAATCCAACCGCTGGATGGTGACCCGGCTGGAAAAGAAGCCGCCCACCACCATGCCGCCGGGCAGGGGTTCGGGAGCGTTCTCCTGTGCCGGGGGCGGGACGTCATCATCATCGTCGTCCTCGTCGTCGTCCGGCTGGGGCTTGGGGGTGGAGGTGTAGTCGTAGCCCATCCCCTCCATCACGGTGCCGTCCGCGTTCAGACGGGTCAGCCGTCCTCCCGTCACCTTATGTTCATCGTCAGAAAGGTTCTCCGTGGGTACTTCGCCGTAGCTGCCGCCGATGGCCGGGGCCTTGGCGTCCGTCATCTGGCTTCCCGCCTTGGCCGTCACCTCGGCGTCGCCGCAGATGTAGAGGTCTCCCGGGTTCGGGTCGTCGGTGTCGTCCGACGCGCGGCCTGCTCCGTCGCCGATGCCTGCCGCGTTGCTCCCGCCCACAGCCTCGATGGTGCCGCCCCGGATGGTGATGTTGCTGCCGGTGCTCTCGATGCCGCCGCCGATGCCTGCGCCGCCGAAGCCGCCCTCAGCGGTCAGCGCGCCTTTGGTATCGTTGTCGTCCTTGATGGTCAGCGTTCCCTCCGACTCATGGCCGTTCTTTTCGAGGCCCGCATTGTAGTCGCCGCTCTTCAGCTCGTTGTCGCCGTCCAGCTCGATGGCCGCATCGTGGTCACCCTTCACGGTGACGGCTGCATTGCTCTCCCGGACAGGGCTGTCATCGCTGCCATCCCCCTCCTTCTTGCCGCTGACGTCGATCTTCAGGTCGTCGAAGGTGACGTCCACGTTGCCCTCGGAGGTGTCGATGGTGACGG
>ERZ835109.2813-NODE-2813-length-10346-cov-2.941308_pt1 | contig 10346 bp, 3 predicted proteins | sample MGYA00519946_ERZ835109 | MGnify/ENA primary metagenome ERZ835109 (study PRJEB31850, sample SAMEA3708771) | human gut metagenome | biome: human gut; feature: human-associated habitat; material: faeces | place: China | collected 2014 ...
TAATTCTGATAAATATGTTAAGGTGTAAGTCATATTAAAATCTGATTTTTTAATAGCTTTTGCATATTGTTCTGTAAACACTTTCTTAGGCATGAGCATTTCCATTGAGCATTTATGTATTATGTCAATTTCACTATTATATGGATGCGAATATACATTATTTTTATCATTATATTTTGGCATATATTCAATTAAGTAACATGCTAATTCATGAGCAATAATGACTCTTTGAAACTTATAATCTTTATTAGCATCTACTATTATGACCATATTTGTTCCGTAGTCCATTTTAACCTTGCTTCCTACAAATATATTTCCAAGCATACCTTCAGGCATATCAGAAGCTTTGTATATGGCGAATCCAAAATCTTTTGCTATTTTAACAATAGGTATCGCTCCAACTTTATTCGTAAAATCTTGTTTATTTAATATTTTATCAAACATCAGATCGGTATTTATGAAATTTCCATTGAAAATATTATCAAAAGTATCAGGATTAGCACTCTCTTTTGTAGAAATATCACAATTATATTCTTCTTTTACATATTTTTTAAAATCTTCTAATTTTAGTTTTTCCATTTTTTACCTCACTTTTTCACTATTACTGAAAAATTATATCTTGCTTTGTTATAGTAACGAGATCCGTATATGGGACATCTCCGAATTTCTTTGTTAAATCCGCAATACGCATTGACTGGGCTACAGTAATCTTTTCAAAAAACTTTCTTACTTCTCTTGCATTACCAAAATTTTCTGTCTTGCCCTTAACAAGCTGTTTAAAGTATTCTGTAACACATTTAGCTGCTTCATCATCCAAGAATAAATTATATTTATCACATAGCCCTGTAAATATTTCATAAAGCTGCCCTTCATTATAATCATCAAAATGAAGTACTCTTGTAAATCGTGATTTAAGTCCAGGGTTGCTTTCTATAAATTCCTTCATTAAACAATCATATCCTGCAACTATTACAATCAGATTATTTCTATGATCCTCCATCATCTTGAGTAATGTATCTATTGCTTCTTTTCCAAAATCATCTGACTTAGAAGTATTTAGCGTATATGCCTCATCAATAAATAAAATGCCACCTAATGCGCTATTTATGACTTCTTTTGTTTTAATAGCTGTTTCTCCGACATATTTACCGACTAAATCAGCTCTTGTTACTTCTACGACCTTATTTGAATCTAATATATCAAGTCCTTTGAATATATCTCCTAAAAGCCTTGCAACAGTTGTTTTTCCTGTTCCAGGATTACCCGTAAATACCATATGCAATGACATTGGAATTGGAGTTAAGCCTAATTCCATTTTCTTTTTATTTGTTATTGTATAAGCTACCATTTCATCAATACATTTTTTAACTGAAGTTAATCCTGTTAATTCCTTAAGCTTATTGATTGCATCCGCATATGTCTGTTCATCTGTATCTGCAGGTAATCCAAATGCGTTTAAGATATCCGATTCTGAAAGTACAGTAATTTCATCTTTAGTTACGCTTTCAAATAAAGATATTCTTTCTGACTGAGCCTGAATAGTCTTTTCATAATAATTTCTTATAGTTCTTGCATTTGCAAATGTATCTGTTTTTCTTAAGCATATCCTGTTTATGCATGTGTTTAAGGCTTTATTAGCATCTGCAGTAATTGTATATCCACTCTTATTAGCCATTTTAGTGAATATCTCACTCAACTGAGCCGGTGTATAATCATCAAATTCAATTGTGGTCTTAAATCTTGATTCCAGTCCCATATTACTTTGTATAAACTTAGACATTGGTGTTCTGTATCCTGCTACAATACATACAAATTTATCCCTATAATTTTCTAATGCTGCTACAAGAGTATTAACAGCTTCTTTCCCATATGTGTCTGATTCATTGTTAATTAAGGCATAGGCTTCATCTATAAACAACACTCCACCAAATGCTTCTTTTACTTTTTTCTTAGTTTTAACTGCTGTTTCTCCGTTATATTCTCCGACTAAATCAGCTCTTGTTACTTCTACAACATGACCTTTTTCTAATAGTCCAAAATGCTTATATAATTCTCCTATAAGTCTTGCTACAGTAGTCTTACCTGTTCCTGGATTACCTAAGAAAATAAGATGCTCAGACATTGTGTTATCAACTACACCTGCCTGCATTTTTATTTCTTTTGCTTCCATATACGCTTTTATGCTATAAACTGATTTCTTTACCTTATCTAATCCTGTTAATGAATCAAGTTCCTGCAAAATTTCTTCTAATGATCTATCAGGTACAGGTTTATATTTATCTAATAGTATATTATCTGAATTATTCATTTCATTATTAATAACATTATTAGAGTCTTTATTAGGTAATTCTGCTGATTTATTATTTAATGACTTTCGTTTTTCTTTTTCATATTGTTTTTTTAATTGTTTTCTTTTATACACATCTTGTCTTTGTTTGATAATCTGATCATCAATTTTAGGATGTGCTAATGTACATTCTTTATCTGGCATAAACAAAAAGCTGTCTATTAATTTATCATTTGTTAAGTTATGTTTTTTAAAACCAAATGCGTTTATTATAATCTCAAGGCACTTAGTACCATAATACATTAATTCCCGTGACTGTTTTGCTCCCTTATCACTTCCAGATACATTACTTGCTATAACGCCTATAAAAGATTTGCAGTAATTAGTGAAGTAATATCGTAAACTGAATAATATGTCATTTTGATAGTAATGGGATTTATTCATTGTTTCAATAAATGCTGTTGCCGTTACCTTAAGAATAAATGCTGCGGTAACGATAAGAATTAAAAATAATAATACATAGAATCCGCTTTTAATGCCTTCAGTTAAAATTGCAATATTATGAGATATTAAAAAAGCTTTAATTGATATAAATCCAAAATAAATTACTGCTGCTGCTAATAAAATGAATCCAGGATATTTACTAAATTTGTTTTTTTCTGCTTTTGGATTGTAAATAAGATAAGTAATTGCATGGGAAATAATACTTGCTATATTTGATATAACATAGAACAAATATATAAGTGTTTTAACAGGGTACACACATAACCTTCTTAAGCTGATTAAAATAATACGCTTCATACGTTGTCCTTTCTAGTTTATTTTTTTTGTTTAACCACAAAAATTCTTAACTAAAATATGACAGATAGAATATTTTAAAATGAGTTTAATTACTTGCAACAAAAAAATCTTTTGAAATTTAAAAAGCCCAAGGATTTTACTCCCTGGGCTTCTGACTTTTACTATACAGTATTTAATTGTTATACTCAGCTAATTTTTGTTTAGCTTCATCCTTTGTGAGGTCGCAATTCTCCATCAGTGCTTTGATAATATTAGAATCAGATGCTCCGAAAGATTTTGCTGTCTTTATTGTTGCTTCAATCTTTCCTTCTTTCATGTATTTTTCCATTAATTCACACATAGGATTTACCTCCCCTCTAGGATTCTTCAGTTCATTTACTTTACAGGACAGCTTCGGAAACTTATCATTATTAACATCGGTTGCTAAAAAACATGACATTAAATCTGATATATCTGATCCATCATTTACTGCAGTATTGACGAAAATCTCATGCAGCCCATCATCAACTGTTGTACCTGATTCTCTTATAACTTTATCAATGTGGTAAATACAGCGTCCTTCTTTAAGAAAATCAAATTGTGATATATAGACTATGTATAAGTCTATAATATCTCTAAATTTTTCTCCTGTATTAGACTCTTTAACTGTAATTGAAGAGGCGTTAAATCTTGCTCGCTTTAGGTGATCATCGTTATCTGACTTCTGCACCTCAATATTACACTTTGTCCCATCACCTAATGTACACAGTGCATCCAATCTTACGGATCTGCCATAAATATTCTTTTCACTGCTCTGCGTAATTACTTCCAATACAGTAAGCTTAGGATCTTCTAAAATAACTCTTAAAATTTCTTCACAAACTTCTGGATCTTCTGCAATAGCTTCAAAGAAAATATCGTCAATTGGTCGTAAGCGCTGAACAATTTTAAGTTTTTCTTCATTACTAAATTTCTGCATAAATATTATAACATATATGATTATATATGTTAATCCTCCTTTCTTTATGATTTGAAAGGAATATGACAGAAAATTAGTTTGAATGTGTTTAATCCTTTATCCCTATCACAATTTATTATAGCAAAAGCCTCAGAAATCACTTTCTGAGGCCTTGCAATTATTTGTCTTAAGTATATTTAATTTTTTATCTTATGTTTTTTAATATCATTATTTAGCTTGCATCTGTTCCTTGTATGATACATGATTTATACTTGTTATAGAAGTTTGTAAGTTCTCCATCTTCGACTCCATGTGGTGTATCTTTGTGTTGCTTTGCATATTCCTGAATACTTAATACATCGTCATGTGTAAAGTACCATGTCTGTTCCGGTGTATTATTATCAAAATTATCAAAGCATTGATTAATTGTCTTTACATACTTTTCATTTTTATACCAGATAGAATTAGGAATAAGTCCTCCATAGTTCTTATATGTTGCTGCAGAATAATCAGACTTATAATCTGAACTTCCTTCGTATCCTGTATTATAAAATTCTCTTGTTATAGATCTTACTTTTGCTGAAAGTATTCTTGTATTAATCTCTTTGCCATCTTCATCAACGGTAGGAATAATAGGATCATCCTGTTTTGCTTTATTGTTAATTAATGCTACTGTAGTATAACCGTATGTAGTATTTCCAACCGAATCTGATACATGTGTCCTTATAGTAATCATTGAAGATGTCATGCCTGGAGTTTTATACATTGTCAACATCATATTAAGAATCTCGTCTAAATTTTCAATTTCTATATTGTCACGTATATTACCATCTTCTCTGTCTTTAACTGTATTTGCATTTATAATTCTGTCTTTTATTACGTCATAGGCATGTTGTTCAAATCCATCTGCGTTTTCATTTACATATGCACTAAAATCATTGATTGTTAAAACAACCTGGTCACTTTTAATTACAGGGAACTGATCCCATACAGCATACATTATTGCATATGTATTATTTTGAGTTAATTCTTTTGTATTATACAGTTCATTTGCTTTCGCTCTGATACTGTCAGCAACAGATGTATCTTTGCTGTTATATCCTGTTTCTAATGTATTCATTTCATTTGCCATTGTTTCATATGCATAATTAAATAATCTGTCTTTATATCCAACCTGATGAATAAGACCTGCATTTTTATCTCCAGCAACTGTAGCATAATTATTTGCACTCCATCCCTGGAATGAATAATAAACTGAATCTCCGGATGTATCTGTTTCTTTTGCATAAGATGTTCCTGCATTAATTACAACATATCCATATTTACTCTTTTTTGTAAAATTGCTGTATGAAGTATTTTCCATTGTTGTTCCAAATTTGTTTTCCTCTAATGTAATATCTTCTGTCATTGCCTTGAACTGATTTGTTCCATTACTGTTTATTGCTTCATATACACCAATTCCATTATTATTATAAGTAATACCGTTAGCTATATAGGCAAATGTACCTGTATTCTGCTGCCATACGGCATATAATGTAATTGGACTTGTAATTTTATATATTGTATCTTCTGTATATTCATTTCCTTTGCTGTCTACCCACTTAACAAATGTTGCTCCTGTAAGTGTTGGATTTGGCAAACTTCCAACTTTTGCATCATATGTGGCTGTTTTTGAATCAGCTCCATTTTTTGTAAGCTTTGTTGCTGCTTCTGCTTTTTCATCGTATCCAAGATTTCCGTATGGGTTACTTGAATTATGTTCATAATTAAATGTTATCTGGTATCTATTAGCTTCCCACTTTGCATACATATGAATTACATCAAGGTTTTTAGTTGTTAAATGTGATAAGTCATTATTCCATGAATTTGTACCATATTCCCATCCAAAACTATATCCGTTTGAATAGTCTTTTTTAAGACTCCATCCTTTGAATGTCCAACCTGTAAGATTATATACATTTCCTGGAAGTTTCTGATTTGCATGATTATAAATATAAAATGTATCTGTAACTGTTCCTGTTATTTCATTTGAAGCTGAACTGACTGCTCCTGTGTATGGATTAGTTACATTTATCGGCTTGTTCTTTTCAAATATTATTTTATAACTGTTATTAGTTGCATTTACATCTAATTTAACATCATGAGCTGGCATATAGAATTTAGTTGTTTGGTCTTTATATCCATATGTTTTTCCGTTTTCTGTATACCATTTTTCTACTCTGTAGCCTTCATGATCTGACCATCCTGTAGGATAAAGATTTCTTTTAATTGTTTCACAATCATCATTTACATGCCAGTGATAACCAGATAATGTATCTGTTGTGACTGTGACTACCTCTTCATACTTAAATTTCTTTTTATTATCCTTTTTATTGTTTCCTTCAGATATTACATTTGTCTTGCTTGAATCTATTCCATTGCCACTTTTAATACCATTGTCCTGATCATCCTTATTAGAATCACTATCATCTGTCTTAAGAGTATATGTGTTTCTTGTGTAATAATAATCGACAATTAATGAACCATCACCTTTGACTCTTACAGTTATCGCACTTGGACTTGTGAAGCCTTCGTATGTTTTAACTGTTGGTGTAACAAGTCTGTTTGTCTGGCCTGTTAAATTATCTGTATCTGCTAAGAAATAATTGGTTGTATTATGTTTGCTTGAATCTGCATATGTTTTAGTTCCGTCAAGATATAATTTTTCTTTCCAGTGTCTTACAATGTATTTAGTATCTTTATTAGCATTAATTGTTATAGTAACTGTTTTATCTGATGCAGGCATTGTTCCTTCAATTGTTGTATTTCCTATAATTGAATATCCTGCTTCAGGAACAGTAGTAATCTTATAGCTGCTTCCATAATAAACCATCTGACAGAAGTCTGTTTCATTAGTTGCCAGAACTTTTCCATTTACTGTTACTGTTGCCTTACCTGCTATAAATGTCTGACTGTCAACCTCTTCTGTTAAATTTGGTCTTAGTACGCTACTTATAAGACCGTTAAGGTCTAATGTATATTTGTTTCTTATGTAGTAATAATTTACCACCGTAGTTCCATCTGCTTTTACTTTTACAGTCTGTACATCAGGATAAGTAAATCCGTTTCCAAGGTTTAATCTTTTTGCTGTAACTGAAGTATCCGTAAATCCTGACAGCCTTTCTGTCTTTGTAGGTGTACTTGGATAATTACCATTTATATCCATTACATAATGATTAACGGTATATCCTATATCTGCCGCTGTCCAGTTAGCTTTATAGGATTTGTTCCCTGTACTACCTTTGTAAATGCTTACTGCTTTCTGTGGTATAGTACCATTACTGCCTGTCCATCCGACAAAAACATATCCTAATTTAGTAGGATTATGAAGTGCAAATGTAGGTGTTTCAATATTGTAACTTGTAGGATTGCTTACTACAACTGCTCCACCATTAAGGTTATAGCTGATTGTATAGTTAATAGGTGTTGTCTTAGCTGTAAGTACCGTATCTTTATTAGGCATTGTATATATAAAGCTTAAATCATCAGATACCTTAACATTTCCATTGTACCATCCCTTAAATACATAACCGGTATTAAGAACTGCACTTACCTGTACATTGCTTGCAATGTTTACAATAGTCTTATCAGGATGTGATGTTGCTTTTATTCCCACATCACCTGTTGTCTGTAAATTAGCTGTCTTAGGTGCTTCCTTTTCCCATGTAGCAGTAAATGTAACTGTTGCTCCGTCTGTTGCAGTTAAATTCTTATAAGATGTACCTTTTTCGCCTGACCATGTTGCTGCATTGTGTCCTGAAGTAGTACTGTCATACCCTGTAATAGTCCATCCTGCAAATATATATCCTGATTTTGACGGATTATCTATTGTTACTATTGTATCATAGTCTGCACTTGTCGGATGTGATTTACCATATGTACCACCATCTAAGTTGTATGCTATCTTATAATTATTTGCCTGCCATCTTGCATACAGGTCTACTGTTGCTCCATCTGTTGTTGTAAGATTCCAGTTTTTCTCAGTCCAGTCAGGATATTCTGCTTCCGTATTATTACATTGTGCTGATACTGTATTACCACCTGTTTTTTCCGTATACCAGTTACTTCTGCTTATCAGATGATATCCCTTAAGTGAATATACGTCAGGTGATAACATATCCTGCGAATCATCATATGTAAGTTCTCTTGAAAAGTATCTGCTAGTGCTGTTGTAAATGTATGATGATATTCCATTCTGATGTAGTACCTGTAATGTACTTTCTGTATCAGGTACATTTGCGTTAAGTCTTACGTTATAATTAATTCCTACTCTTGAAAAATGTGGTGATAAACTGTATGAAGTTTTACCCTGTCCGATATTATAATTATTCTTATATGTAAGCTTTCCTAATCCGTCTGTAAGGTAATTCCAGTTTTTATGATGCCATCCTACAAAGATGTATTTATATCCGTTACTGTCCGGAATACTTGCAGTTACTTTTAAATCAGGATTTGTACCTTCATAATCGTGATACGTTCCATCTGTTCCCTTGTAAAAGAAACAGCTTCCATATACCTGATATAAGTAGTTATCCATGCCGTCATTAATACTGTTGTTGATTGTTACTGTCAGACCGGCTGTATTAGCAGGGGCATTGTCTGTATAATTAAACACTGTTGTATATCCCATCCAATGCGGATAAAGATTAACAATTCCACTGTTGTCCTTTGATATCTCATACAGGTTGTTATAAGTCTTTTTTCCCCTGCCTATATCAGTACCGCCTGATGCTGATGTCCACCAGTTATACAATACCTTAGTAGGATTCTTTGTCTTATCCTGTACAAAATACTTGTCTGTTACTTTACTGCCTACTGATTCATAATTATTAGTACTGAAGAACTTATTTACTCCCGGAAGGTAATTATTTTCATTCTGTACAAATGCCTTTGAAAAATATCTGCCGTTCTCATTCCATGTCCATCCTTCAGTTGATGCTGTTTCTGTCAGTTTTGTCAATTCTGATGACGGGATATTGCCTGTGTTAAGACGTACTGTATATTCATGTGATTCTACAAGCTTATATTTATGAATTGTGTGAGTATATTCTTTTGTATGAAACTCATTTGCTCCTATATCACCATTTGCACAGCCAAGCCAGTTATGTGCTGAACCTACAATATACCAGCTCAGTGTATCCTTACAATATGCATAATAACGTCTATAATAAGCAAATCCTGCATAATCTGCATCTGCTCCGGCATCTTTATCAGGACATCTGTAATTACTTGCCAGAAGCCAGTCATTATCCTTGTCTGCACCATATTCAGGATAAAAGCCGGTTTCATTAGATACATTGTGGGTATCAACATAAAGCGTATACTTACTGACAAGCTCATTGAGTTCTACATCCGAAACTTCACCGGTGTATTTAACATATGGACTTCCAACCCTTATCTTATACCTTGAATCAGATGTATATGTCTTAAGACTTGCTAAAAGTTCTGGATTGGTTGGGTTTAATCTGTAACCTTCGTAAATGTCACTTGGGTCTGATTCTATATAGCCTATAATATCATCACCTTCAAATGAATGTGTACAGTTCCATGAATCAACTTCTACAAGCTTATAGCCTGATTCCTTATAGTTTCCATTATAAGTATATCGTTCACCGTTCTCTTCAAATACTTCTGATATTACCTTAACTGTTACTGTTCTGTTTCCGTACATTGACCATGAATCATAATATAATGTGTCAGATATGGTAGTCCAGTCAGCCCATTCAGAATCCGCTGCCAGACAATCAAGCCTGTAGCCCGGTTTTAATTTGATATATGTACCTGCACTGGTATTTTCTGCAAAGTATTTGATACTGCCATTAGTCCATCTGTTCGTTCCTGCTTCATCTGTAGCAACCCACTCTATGCCTTCTGTCCATTTAATCGTAAGACCATAATTAGAAGCTGCATGTGCTGTAATTGTAAGCTTTGAATCTACTATAAGACTTGATAAGACACTAAATACTATTGTAAGTATCATAATCAGACTTTTTAGTATTTGTTTCTTCTTCATATTCTCTCTTTCTCCTTCCTGCTAAGTCTTTCTCCTAGCTGACTTGGCTATATTAAGCCTGTATTATAATAGTGTAAGATATTATTTTTTAAGGGATAAATTTACATATCTATTCCCAAAATATCTTCCTACAACTACTACATTTTATATATGACAGACACTATAATCATTTTTAATGAATTTTATGTAAAAATATCTGCCTATAATAGTTATGTTACATTTTTTAGTATCTTTATGTGTTGCATTAAGGCTTTTTTATTATTTATGGC
>ERZ835109.2814-NODE-2814-length-10344-cov-21.155895_pt1 | contig 10344 bp, 7 predicted proteins | sample MGYA00519946_ERZ835109 | MGnify/ENA primary metagenome ERZ835109 (study PRJEB31850, sample SAMEA3708771) | human gut metagenome | biome: human gut; feature: human-associated habitat; material: faeces | place: China | collected 2014 ...
GGCCTCTTGAACCCCATTCAAGCGCGCTACCAAAACTGCGCTACACCCGGATATCTGTTTGCTTTTGTCGCTCACAGCTTGATTAGTATACCCGACTTTTCCCGTTTTGTCAAGCGCTTTTTCCAAATTTCTGATGCAGTTTTTACATTTTACTGTCCCGGCTTTTGCCCGCCAAAAGGATGCGCGAAAGAGCGTTATTTTCAAAAATCGCGATACACATCTTCCTCATCGTCCTCATGGATGGGGGTGGTGTCGTCCGGCGGTGCGCCAAACTCCACCGTGGCAAAGGCCAGCGCGAATACGCTGTCTGCCCCGGCGTGCAGCAGTGCCTGTGCGCAGGCAGCAGCCGTTGTGCCGGTGGTGATGACGTCATCCACCAGCAGGATGCGCTTACCCTCCAGCTGCTGCGGCTGCGCCGCCCGGAAAGCACCTGCCACGTTGGCGATGCGCTGTTCCAGCGGCAGACCGGCCTGATGCCGTTTTGCCCGGGTGCGCTCCAGTGCCTGCGGTGCCAGCGGCACCTCCATAGCCTTGGCCAGCGGCAGCGCCATCAGTTCCGGCACATTGTAGCCGCGCCTTTTACCGGAGGCCGGCACCGGTACGATCAGGTCGTACCCGATGGCCGCCCACGGCACCGGCTGCGGGAGCAGCTCGCCGTACTGCACGGTCAGTTCACCGCCAAAGGCCAGCTGTACCAGACGGTTGCCCATCTCCACAGCCCGCCACGGCTTGCCCTGATACTTCGCGTTCAGGATGCCGCGCCGCACACAGCCGTTGTAACGGTAGGGCGCAGCCGCACCGGCCAGATTGCTGATATAGTGCTGCGCCGGGTCCAGCCGGATGCCCGGCTTGCGACGCAGCGTTTCCAGCTGCTCTGCACAGTCCGGGCAATCTCGTACATCCCCCAGCACCCGGCCGCAGAAAGGGCACTCGCGCGGGTAGAGCAGCTGCCGTACCGCCCGCAGCGCCCTGCGCCGGGGGTCATAGTAGTCCATCAGTCCTTTTTGACCGCCACGATCACCCGCACGCGCTTGCCTGCTGCGCAGCCAAAGTTATCGTACCAGCCGGTCAGGTAGTAGCCCTCAGAGTTCACCTCAGAGAGCTTGGTGGCGTAATACTGCCCCTTGTACCATAGGTACACCTGCATATCGTCAGCCGTCTCGTAGCGGGTGCCGTTGCTCATCACCGAGGCTGCACCCACCTGATCGATCTTCATAGGCATCAGCTGGATCATGGCCTTTACAGTGCCGTTCACGTTTTGCCGCACTGCCAAACCGCCCGCCAGCACCGGATACTTGATGGAGGTGGAAAAGCTGGCCTGACTGCCGTTGACGTAGCAGATGTAGGTAGCGCCGCCGCCCACAAAATTGAGGATGGTGCTCATAGGCTGGCCGGTAATGTTGGCCAGCTGCTTGAGACCGATGCTCAGCAGCGAGCCGGAACTGCTGGTGATGCGGTTCCAGACCGTGCTCAGCAACGAGCCGTCAATGACGCCCCACAGGATCTCGCTGGTGGTGGGCACCAGCACACTGCGCAGATCGTCCACCACCGTGGTGGTGTTGGTGGTGCCGCCGGTAGAGCCGGAACCGGAAGAGCCGTCCCCGGTGGAACCGCTGCCGGAGCCGGAAGAACTGTCCCCGGAAGAGCTATCCCCCGAGCCGGAGGAGCCACTGCCGGTCAGGGTGCCCAGAATGGAACTGGCGTTGAAGGCCAGATTCTTCACATCGTCCAGCACGCCGTATTTCCACAGATCACCGGTGACATCGTTCAGGATCAGGCGGTCGATCTGTCCCTGCTCATTCAGCGTATAGTAGCGCACGGCCAGTGCATTCAGCTTTGTCCCCGCTATTCGGCTGGGACGAACCGTCCCAGCCAACCCCTCCGATGTCGTATCCAGAATTTGTACGTCATCGGCCAGAGCATAGTCCCCCAGCGCGGTGGCGGTGTCGTTGATGGTGCCGCTGACCGATTTGGACTCGATGGCGGTCACCTGTTCCCCTTCGGGGGTCACGCTGATCTCCACCAGCCAGCCGGTGGGGTAGTTCAGGCTTTTGTCGATATTTACGGTGCGGGTGATGCCGTCGGTGCACATCACCGAGATCTTTTGCAGCACGTCTGCGCCGTTATCCTCTACAAGGCTGCGGGTAGCGGTCTGCACCACGCCGTAGAACACGCTGTCGGCTTCCTCGCCGGTGATCACATCGGCTACCTCGTTGTCCATGCCCAGCAGCAGGGTGACCACTTCGCCCACGCCGCCGCCGTTCAGGGAGGAGATCTTGGATGCCACGGCAGAGCTGCCCAGCGTGTAATTGCTGCCCGCCACGGTCAGCGCGGTAGGCGCGCTGGCGCTGGGCGATACTGCCGTGATGCGGCCTGCGGCGCGGCGGGTGTAGATCCACACCGTCTGCAGGCTCTCGCTGTAATAGTACACGTCGTACTTGTTCAGCTCTGCCGAAGCAGAGGCCTTATCGTTGCGGTAGACGCTCACCGGCGTAAAGGGCAGCTGGGTGCCCTCTTCTGCTACAAAGGGACCCTTGCGGCTCTTGAGCAGCACCGAAGAGGTATCCACCTGACCGTTGGACACCGTAAAGCCCAGCGAGCTGCCATAAGCGCTGCCGCTGGCGGTGTTGGCGCGCAGGGCGTTGTACAGCAGCAGGGTGCTCTGCTCGTAGGTCATGGCCTGTCCCTGCGTGCAGGTCAGCTGATCCCGCAGACCAATCTGCTGCGCCTTGTTCAGCTGTGCCTGTGGGAAGGAGCCGGTCAGGTCGGTAGTCTTATAGCTCAGCAGCTTCAGCACCGCCGCACAGGCTTCCTCCAGCGTGACGGTGTTGTCCGGGCGGAAGGAGCCGTCGGTGTAACCGTTCATCCAGCCCTGTTGCACCGCAATGCGGATGTAGGGTGCCCACTGGGAGCTGCCGGGCACATCCCGGTACAAAGTGCCCACCGTGCCCTGTGCGCCTACGCTCTCCCGGTAGGTGGAAAAGGACACCAGCATTTTGGCAAAGGCGCCGCGGGTAATGTTGGCGCCCAGTTCCTGACCGGTGGGCACAGCGCCCAGAGTAATAGCCGTCTGCAGGGCCGTGTTGTTGATGCTGGCCGCCGAGACCGGCAGCACCAGCACCGACACCGCAATGCTGACCGCCAGCAGAAATGCGAGAATCCGTTTTTTCATTGGTCGTACCTCTTGTTCTTTGTTTATCACGCCGCCGCGATCAATCGTAGCGCAATGCTTCAATGGGGTTCAGCCGGGCTGCGCGCCGTGCCGGCAGGTAGCCGAACAGCACGCCGATGCCCACCGAGATGCCAAAGGCCACCACAATGGAGTTGAAGGAGGGGCTTACCGTAACGGTGGTATCGGTCATGAACATGGGCAGCACCTTGTTTGCCGCCATGGACACCGCATAGCCCAGCGCAATGCCTAAAACGCCGCCCAGCGCGGAGGTGGTGGCTGCTTCCACCACAAACTGCGCCAGAATGGTGCGCTCCTTTGCTCCCAGCGCCTTGCGGATGCCGATCTCACGGGTGCGCTCGGTCACAGACACCAGCATGATGTTCATAATGCCGATGCCGCCCACCAGCAGCGAGATGCTGGCAATACCGGTAAGTATCACGATGACCATGTTGATCATCTTGTTCATTTCCTCCAGCCACTCGCTGGCGCTGTACACATAGTAGCCGTTTTCGGTCTTGAGGATCGACATCAATTCCTCTTCCATGGTGGCCTTGGCCTCGTTGGCAAGGCTTTCGTCGGCCATCATGGCGGTGTAGCAGTCCACCATGCTTTGGCTGGAAAGCCGCATCACGGTGGTGTAGGGCAGGTAAACGCAATCGTCATCGCTGCCCTGCTGCATGGTGGGGTCGCTGACTTTGGCAGACAGCACACCTACGACGCGGAACTTGTTGGCACCGATCTTGAGCGTCTGCCCCACACCGTTGCCGCCAAAGGCTACGCGGTTGAGGTAATCGCCGATGACGCAGACCTGCTTGTTGTCCTGCATATCCATATATTGCAGGCCGCGCCCCTGAACGATCTGGTAATTCTTCATTTCGGTAAAGTTTTCGTCCACACCGCTCATGTTGGACCAGCGGTAGCTGGTGGTACCGATCTTCAGCGTACCGCTGGCTTTGCCGCTGAAGTTGACCTGCGGCGACACCGCCTTGATCAGGTCGGAATGCCGCTGGCAGATGTCGTACATCTCCTCCACCGACACGGCGCGGGAGCCGTAGCCCCACACCTGAATGCTGAGGGTGTTAGTGCCCAGTGCGGAAAAGCTGTCCCGCATACTTTTGGTCATGCCGTTGCCCAGACCCACGATGACGATAACCGCCATCACGCCGATGATGATGCCCAGCATAGTCAGAAAGGTGCGCAGCTTGTTGCTCCACACGTTCTGGATAGCCTGCCGGAAGGTTTCAAAGATCATGCCTGTTCCTCCTTTTCCGGCGTTTCGGGCAGCAGGGTGGGCTGCACCATGGCCTCCGGTGCGTGGGAGTCGCCGTCATACACCACCTGACCGTCCTCCAGCCGGATGATGCGGTCGGCCTGCACGGCAATGGAATTGTCGTGGGTGATCAGCACTACGGTGTGTCCCTGCTTGTGCAGCTGCTGCAAAAGCCCCAGCACCTCGCGGCCGGTATGGGAGTCCAGTGCGCCGGTGGGCTCGTCCGCCAGAATGACCGGCGGGTTGCGCACCAGTGCCCGCGCAATGGACACGCGCTGCTGCTGACCGCCGGAAAGCTGGTTGGGGCGGTTTTTCAGCTTGTCGCCAAGTCCCACCTGCTCCAGCACCTCCCGGGCGCGGACGTGGCGCTCGGCGCGGGAGATGCCCGCATACACCAGCGGCACCTCCACGTTTTCCATCAGGTTCAGCCTGGGCAGCAGATTGTATTGCTGGAAGATAAAGCCCAGCATTTCGTTGCGGACAGCGGCCAGCTCGTTGCGGTTCATCTTGCCCACATCCCGGCCGTTGAGCCGGTAGGTGCCGTGGGTGGGCACATCCAGACAGCCGATGATGTTCATACAAGTGGATTTGCCCGAACCGGACTGACCCACGATGGCCACGAACTCGCCTTTTTCGATTTTCATGGTGATGTGGTCGGCAGCCTTTACCGTGGTATCGCCCATCTGGTAATATTTGCAGACTTCATCAAACTCGATCAGAGCGCTCATTCATCCCTCCTGCGTCAATTCACCACAACTGCGCCGGCCTCGGCGGGGTCGATGCCCTCTGCGGGCTCTTCAGCGTCCGCTGCGGGGGCTTCACCGTTTTCCGTCTCCTCCGGCAGCGTCTCCTCGCCGCCCTCAGTGAGGTCTGCGTTGTTTCCGGCATCCTCGAGCTCTCCGCCGCCCATATCATCATAGCCGCCGTCGTCATAGTAGCTATCGCTGCTCACGGAGCTGGGGTCGTAGGCGATGGTATCGCTTTCGGACAGGCCGCTGGTCACCTGCGTATAGTTGTCGTCGCTGACACCGGTCTTGACCTGGACATACACATAGCCCTCCGGTGCGCTCATGGAATCATCGGCGTTCACGGCGCTGGGAGAATCCTGCCGCACCAGCACATAGCCGCCCCGCACGATGGCGGCATTGGGCACGGTGAGCGCATTTTTCGCCTGCGCCACCACGATCTCGGCGTTGGCATTCATGCCCGGGCGCAGACCATCGGTCTCGTCAATGCGCACGGTCACCGGGTAGGTGGTGGTACCGCCGCTGGTATCGCCCTTCATGGACACACGGGTGACCAAGCCCTCGTAGGTCTTATCCTTCACGGCATCTGCGGTCACCTGTACGGACTGCCCCACCTTCAGGCTGCTGACCTGCAGCTCGTCCACGTTGATGGTCATTTCCAGATAACTCAGGTCGTAGATGGTGCACAGGTCGCTGCCGGTGCTCAGAGCATCGCCCACCTTGGCATTTTTCTCGATGATGGTGCCGCTGATGGGCGAGGTGATGGTGTAGTTATCCATGGCGTCCTGCATATTTTGCATGGACAGTTCCGCGCCGCGCAGGGTCTCGGAGGCAGACTGGATGGACTCTGTCAGTTCCTCACCGCTGAGGGTCAGGATGATATCGTCCTTGTTCACGCTGCCGCCCTCCCGCACATTGATGGCGGTGACGGTACCGGAAGCCAGCGCAGTCAGGGTACGCTCGGCCTGATACTGGAAGTTGGCTGCTGCAATGGAGCTCACCCCGTTGATAGTAGCCGTTGCAGCCTGTGCCGTGGTCAGACCACCCGCATTGGACACCGAGAGGGTCACAGTGCGGGTGAGCAGGTTGCCCGTGCTCAGGGCATCGGTGCCGGTCACAGCGGTAATAGTGCCGGGCAGCACCTCAAAAGTACCGTCCAGCGTCACCTTGGCGGTCTGCCCTACCGAGAAGTTAGCAGCATCCGCAGCCGGGAACTCCAGCACCAGATTCATCTTGGAGCTGTCCCGCACCACGGCCACCTCCTGACCGCTCTTTACCTCATCGCCCTTGTTCACCTTCAGGCTGCTGACGACGCCCGCCACCTCGGCACGCACATACTGATGGTCGGCGGTCTTGTCGTAGCTGCGCTGCGCCTGCTGCAGGGTGATGGCTGCCTGCTCCACCTTGGTGGTTGCATCGGAGGAATCCACCGTGTAGAGCACAGTGCCCTCCTCCACGATATCGCCCTCCTCAAAGCCGCCGGTCAGCACCTTGCCGGGCACCAGCGATTTGACGCTGTAAGTATTGGCAGGCTTCAGCGTGCCAGTGCCGCTGAGCGTGTTGGAGACATCCCGGGTCTCCGGCACTGCTTCTGTATAGGAAGTATCCACGTTGGCGGGCTTTGCACCCTTGGGCTTCAGCAGCCACCAGCCGCCTGCCAGCACCACGATGGCCACCGGCACCAGCCACTTCCAGTTCTTTTGGGCAAAGGCTGTTGCACCGCCTTTTTTGGGTGCAGCCGCTGCGTCCTGCTGCGGGTCGGCGGGCTGTTTAGACTTGTTCCAGATCATTCTTGCCGTTCCTCCTAGGTTCTTTTATGACAAGGTGCTTTTTGCAAAAGCACCCGTCAGAAGCTCTTATTTGTAGTGTATCGCATTTTGCCCCGATAAACAAGCGTCCATTTTTCGTTTCACGGCATTTCCACAAAGTTTCAGACTTTTTTAACAAAGAATGGCTTTCTTTGTGCGCCGCTGAGCAGTTGCTTATCTTTATATAATACGATTCAAACTGCCTCTTCTCTGCTCTCCTTCCTGTGAAAAAGGGTTCTGAAAAGCCCGCAGGCTTTTCAGAATCTCAGATGGGGGAGATTCTCTGCAACTATCGGCTCACGCCAAAAAGCTCCCCCTTCGGGGGAGCTGGCATCGCACAGCGATGCCTGAGAGGGTTCTTTTGCCGTTTTTCCCTCAAAAAGAAAATCAGCCGGACCCGAAGGCCCGGCTGATTTATTCTTTTTTACCCTGCGTCTGTGATGGGCTCTACCACCACATACACCCCTGCGGGCACACAGGCGGCCCATGCGCCGTCCTTGTCCAGCCAGCCGAATTGCTCACAGACATGGTCCGGGCACTGACTGTCCAAAAACGCGATGGCACCATCCTTCACCTGCAGATGCACGATGTAGTCCCCTACCTCGTACAGGTAATCATGATCCTGCGCAAGGGGCAGGGTCTCGGTAACGCCGTCACCGAAATCCACAACGGCCTGTAAGCCGCTGCCCTTGGCGGGGTGCTGCGCCCGCACCGCAAGAAAAATACCTGCGGCCAGCACCAGCACCACCAGCGCAAAGATCACATTTTTCTTCCACGCGCTGCCCTTGGGGGCGGCGGTGTCAGAGATTTTTTGCTTTATGCTCATGCAGCGTACTTGCTGGCAGCTGCACCGGCAATGCGGCCAAAGACGGTAAAGTCGGCCACAGCGTTGCCGCCCAGACGGTTTGCACCGTGCACGCCGCCGGTCACCTCACCTGCTGCGAACAGGCCGGGGATCACAGAGCCGTCAGCCTTCAGCACCTCGGTGTTGGTGTTGATCTTCAGGCCGCCCATGGTGTGGTGCACACCTGCGGTGACCTTGATAGCATAGTAGGGAGCAGTATCCAGAGCCTTTGCAAAGCTGGTGCGACCAAAGTCGGGGTCGTTCTTGGCGGCAACGTAGCCGTTCCAGGTCTTCATGGTCTCGGCAAAAGTAGCCTCGTCCACGCCCATGGCCTTTGCCAGCTCCTCGTAGGTCTGGCCGGTCACGGTGTAGCCCTTCTTGATGTAGCCCTGAATGACGCTGGAAGCATCGACCATAGCCTGATCCACCACCAGCCAGCTGTAGCTGCCGGTCTGAGCGATCTCGGCGGCAGAGACCACATCACGGGTGCCCACTTCATCAATGAAGCGCTTGCCCTCGGCGTTGATCAGCACAGCGCCGTCGCCGCGCAGACCCTCGGTGATCAGGGCAGCGGTGTTAGCCTCCACGGTGGGGTGGATCTGGATCTGATCCATGTCCACAGTGTCAGCGCCCACAGCGGTAGCCATCTCAATGCCCTGACCCTGTGCGCCTGCGGCGTTGGTGGTCATAAAGCCCTTCAGCTCGGGCTTGTACTCGGTGACCATGTCCAGATTTGCGCCGAAGCCGCCGGTGGTCAGCACCACAGCCTTGGCATTCACAGTGATGGTCTCGCCGGTGGAGCCGGTAGCCTTCACGCCCACAACGGCACCGTTTGCATCGGTCAGCAGCTCGGTAGCAGTGGTGTTCAGCAGGGTCTGCACGCCGGCCTTGTCGCAGTTCTCCTGCAGCAGGGGGATCATGTAAGAGCCCACAGAAAGGGTCTTGCCCTCAGCATCCACGGGGCGATGGATACGCTTGACGGATGCGCCGCCGAAGCTGGAAACGCTGTGCAGGGTGATGCCGTGCTCGTCCAGCCAGTCGATAGCGTCAGCGCTGTTGGAGCACAGAGTCTCCACCAGAGAGGGGTCGTTGATGCCCTTGCCGCCGATCATGGTGTCCAGCTCCATCAGCTCCACAGAGTCGAAGTAGCCCTTGGGGTCTGCCTGATAAGCAGCCCACTGCTCGGAGACGGTCTTTGCCAGAGCGGTGATGGTAGCGTTGTCGGCATACTTTTCAGCAGCGGTCTTCAGGGTCTTTTCCACGCCTGCGGACTCGCCGAACTCGTTCTCATCCTGATACACGGTCTTGCCGGCGTTCATGCCGCCGGTAGCGCGCACGGAGTTGCCGCCCACCATGGGCTGGCTTTCCAGAATGACCACGCTCTTGCCCTCGGCAGCAGCCGTGATGGCAGCAGTCATACCTGCACCGCCTGCACCCACGATGGCAATGTCTGCGTCAATGGTGGAGTCCTCGGCCTTGTTCTCCTCAGCCTTGACCTCGGTCTTGTAGTCGTCAGCGTTCAGGCCGGCTGCGACCAGAGCGGCAGCAGCAGCTTCCTTGATGGCGTCAGAGGTGATGGTTGCGGTGGCCACACCGTCCACGGCAATGCTGCCGCTCTCGGCAATCGCGCCGGGCAGCTGCTCCAGAGCCATGGTGCCGATGCCGGGGGTCTCATCCTTGCCCTCGGCGGTACAGCCGGTGATCTTGCCGTCGGTCAAAGTCAGAGTGACGGTAACATCGCCGCCCATGCCCTTGGCAGTACCGGTGAACTCGCCGGACACGCCTGCGGTGGAGGAGGCAGGCTTGCTGCCGCAGCCGTAGCCCAGCAGGCTGACGCTTACAACAGCCGCCATGGCCAGCGCAGCCACGCTCTTGCGGATCTGATTCTTTTTCATTGTTTCATCCTTCTTATTTTGGGTTGCTTGTGTTCGGATATCTATCAGCAAAAAAGGGGAGCTGCTCATTCGGAAAGCAGCTCCCCCTCGCTGAAACTTAGGAAAGACTTAGGCGTTGGCCTGAGCTGCAGCAACAGCGCAGGCAACGGTAGCGCCGACCATGGGGTTGTTGCCCATGCCGATCAGACCCATCATCTCAACGTGTGCGGGCACAGAAGAGGAGCCTGCGAACTGAGCATCGCCGTGCACGCGGCCCAGAGAGTCGGTCAGGCCGTAGCTTGCGGGGCCTGCAGCCACGTTATCGGGGTGCAGGGTACGGCCGGTGCCGCCGCCGGAAGCGACGGAGAAGTACTTCTTGCCGTTCTCGATAGCCCACTTCTTGTAGGTGCCGGCAACCAGATGCTGGAAGCGGACGGGGTTGGTGGAGTTACCGGTGATGGAGCACTGCACGTCCTCCTTCTTCATGATGGCAACGCCTTCCATAACGTCGTTAGCGCCGTAGCACTTAACGGCTGCGCGCTCACCCTCGGAGAAGGGGATCTCCTTGACCACAGTCAGGGTCTGGGTGGGGATATCGTACTCGGTCTGCACATAGGTGAAGCCGTTGAT
>ERZ835109.2818-NODE-2818-length-10321-cov-3.402494_pt1 | contig 10321 bp, 10 predicted proteins | sample MGYA00519946_ERZ835109 | MGnify/ENA primary metagenome ERZ835109 (study PRJEB31850, sample SAMEA3708771) | human gut metagenome | biome: human gut; feature: human-associated habitat; material: faeces | place: China | collected 2014 ...
GCGGCGGCGCATGGGCTGACCCCCATTCAGGATGCACATTTCAGAGAAATCAACTTCGGCGAATGGGAAGGACATACCATTGCGGAGCTGAAGGAAAAATATGGTAAGGCATATATAGATTTTTTTGAAAATCCCTTTGACCATCCTGTGCCCGGAGAAGGTTCCTTTCAGAATGCGATGGATCGCGCATTGGAAGGCTTTGAAGCACTGGCAGAGCGCCATAAGGGGCAGAATGTCGCGATTGTTTCACATGGCGGACTGCTGCGCGTGATGCTGGTCGGTCTGCTTGGCATGGGGGATGAATTTTACCGTAAGACATGGATGACAAATACCTCTGTGACGATGTTGGATGTGATGGAGGACGGCAGAAAGCTGCTCATGACCTTAAACGATAAGGCGCATCTGGAAATGGCAGAGCTGTTTGAAAAGGGTGAAGAAAAATGAAGAAGAAAATTATCGTGGTCGGCGGCGGTGCGGCAGGGCTGATGGCGGCAGGACGCGCGGCAGAACGGGGACATGAGGTACACCTCTACGAAAAAAATAACCGCATCGGGAAGAAAATCCTGATTACGGGCAAGGGACGCTGCAATGTGACGAATGACAGCGATGTGGAGGGGCTTCTGGAAAATATCCCCGGCAATCCCTATTTTTTATACAGCGCCTTTTACCAGCTGGACAGCTTCGGCTTGCAGGAATTTTTTAAGGAGCAAGGGTTGGAGCTGAAGGTGGAGCGCGGCAAGCGTGTATTTCCTGTGTCTGACCGTTCTCTGGATGTGGTGCTGGCATTGGAAAAATACCTCAAGAAAAATGGGGTAAAGCTGCATCTGGAAAGTCCTGTGGAGGGTATTCTGATTGCAGACGGCAGGGCAGAAGGGATTCGGCTGAAAAACGGAAAGGAAGAAAGGGCAGACGGCGTGATTGTCTGCACGGGCGGTCTTTCCTATCCCGGTACAGGCTCTACGGGGGATGGCTACCGCTTTGCGAAGGCGGCAGGACATCATGTGACGAAGCTGTACCCCTCTCTGGTGCCGCTCAGAACAGAGGAGGACTGGTGCCATGAGCTGATGGGGCTGAGTCTGAAAAATATTGAAATTACGATAAAAAATAAGAAGGGCAAGAAGGTTTACAGTGACTTCGGGGAAATGCTGTTTACGCACTTTGGCGTGAGCGGTCCGACAGTGCTTAGTGCCAGCAGTTATGCGGCAAAGGTTATCCGCCAGAAAAATCTTTTACTTACGATAGATTTAAAACCGGCACTTGATGAAGCACAGCTAGATGAGCGTGTGCTGCGGGATTTTGAAGAAGCAAAGAATAAAAGCTTTAAAAATTCACTGGATAAGCTATTGCCAAAGAAGCTGATTCCTGTGGTTGTGGAATTAAGTAAAATCCCACCGGACAAGAAAATCCACGAGGTCACAAAGCAGGAACGCCAGCGGCTGGTTACGCTGTTAAAGAATTTCAAGTTGACCCTTACGGGACTGCGCGGCTTTCAGGAAGCCATTATCACGCAGGGCGGTGTGAGTGTCAAAGAAGTCAATCCGGCAACGATGGAATCAAAGCTGGTATCCGGTGTGTATTTTGCGGGTGAAGTCTTAGACGTGGATGCCGTAACCGGCGGTTTTAATTTGCAGATTGCGTGGTCAACAGCCTATGCGGCGGCGGCACATTTATCGTAAAAGTTTTGATAAATGGCAGTAAGACGAAAAATTTATAAATTTTTAAATATAAAATGTAAAATATTACAATAAATGTAATGGAATGGAGAAAAAATGGCAGTATCAATAGCGATTGACGGACCTGCTGGTGCAGGAAAAAGTACGATTGCCAAGCTTTTGGCGGCAAAGATGAATTATATTTATGTGGATACAGGCGCAATGTACCGTGCAATGGCGGTATATTTTACGCAGAATCACGTCAACCCGGACGATGAGCGTGAAATCAATGCGGCAGTGTCCAATGTGGACATTACGATTGAATATATGGACGGCGTACAGCAGGTGATTTTAAACGGTGACAATGTCACAGGACTGTTACGCACAGAAGAAACAGGAAAAATGGCTTCAAAGACATCAAAGTATGCGGCAGTGCGCAGTAAGCTGGTGGATTTACAGCGAAAGCTGGCAAAGACAACCGATGTCATTATGGACGGCAGGGACATTGGAACGACCGTGCTTCCGGATGCTTTTGTAAAAATTTATCTGACAGCGAGTACACAGGCACGCGCAAAAAGAAGATTTGACGAGCTTACACAGAAAGGTGAGCAGTGTAATCTGGAAGAAATTGCGGCAGATATCGAAAGCCGTGACTATGCTGACATGCACCGTGAAATTTCCCCGTTAAAGCAGGCAGAAGATGCAATACTGGTGGATACATCCGATATGAATATCGAAGAAGTCGTTGCAAAGCTTACACAGATTATTGAGGAGAAAAAGGCATCATGAAAGAAGTGATTCTTGCAAAATCGGCAGGATTTTGTTTTGGTGTAAAGCGTGCGGTGGATACCGTATATGAACAGACAGGCAAAAAAAACGTCTATACATTTGGACCGATTATTCATAATGAAGAAGTTGTTAAAGATTTAGAAAAAAAAGGCGTCTTTGTTATTAATACAATGGAGGAATTAGACGATATTACAGAAGGAACGGTGATTATCCGTTCACACGGAGTATCCAGTGCGGTTTATGAAGCATTGCAGAAGAAAGGCGTGGAAATTGTAGATGCCACCTGTCCGTTTGTATTAAAAATTCACAATATTGTGAAACAGGAAAGTGCAAATGGCAAGCAGATTGTTATTATCGGCAATGAAAAACACCCCGAAGTCGAAGGAATTATGGGGTGGTCCAAAACACAAGTACATGTGGTTGATACCGCAGAAAAGGCACAAAATCTGCAATTAGACCCACAGCGGGAAGTGTGTATCGTATCCCAGACGACATTTAATTACAATAAATTTAAAGAATTAGTTGAAATTATATCCGAAAAGGGGTACAATATTATTATTCGTAATACAATTTGTAATGCAACTGAGGAACGTCAGACAGAAGCACGGGAGATAGCGAAGCGTGTTGATGCAATGATAGTAGTCGGAGGCAGCAGCAGTTCCAATACGCGAAAACTGTATGAAATCTGTAAGAACGAGTGTAAAGATACATATTACATTCAGACGCTTAATGACCTTGACATGACAAGTTTGGGCAAGGCAGACTGCATAGGTATTACAGCAGGGGCATCGACCCCAAACAATATTATTCAGGAGGTTTACACTAATGTCAGAACAGAGCTTTGAAGAGATGTTAGATGAAACATTTAAGACAATACATACAGGAGAGGTAGTTGACGGTACTGTTATCGACGTTAAGGAAGACCAGATCATCCTTAACATCGGCTATAAGGCAGATGGTATTATTACACGTAATGAATACTCATCTACACCGGGCATTGACTTAACAACAGTTGTATCTGTTGGTGATACAATGCAGGCTAAGGTCCTTAAAGTAAACGACGGCGAAGGTCAGGTATTATTAACATACAGAAGACTTGTAGCTGATAACGGTAATAAGAAGCTTGAAGAAGCTTTTGAAAACCAGACAGTATTAACAGCAACAGTAAGTCAGGTTATGAATGGCGGTCTTGGTGTTGTCATTGACGAAGCAAGAGTATTTATTCCGGCAAGTCTTGTTTCAGACACATATGTAAAGGATTTATCTGTATACAAGGATAAGGAAGTTTCTTTCGTAATCACAGAGTACAATCCAAAGAGAAGAAGAATCATCGGTGACTGCAAGCAGTTAATCGTTGCACAGAAGGAAGCAGCACAGAAGGAATTATTAGAAAAGATTCACGAAGGTGATACAATCGAAGGAACAGTTAAGAATGTAACAGACTTCGGTGCATTTATCGACCTCGGCGGTGTTGACGGACTTCTTCATATTTCAGAAATGTCATGGGGCAGAACAGAAAATCCTAAGAAAGTATACAAGGTTGGCGATTCTGTAAAGTGCTTCATTAAGGAAATCAACGGCAATAAGATTGCTTTAAGCGTGAAGTATCCGGATTCTAATCCTTGGAACGATGCAGCTACAAAGTATGCTGTAGGTAACGTTGTTAAGGGTAAAGTTGCAAGAATGACAGATTTCGGTGCATTCGTACAGCTTGAAGAAGGTGTTGACGCATTACTTCATGTTTCACAGATTGCGAAGGAGCATATTGAAAAGCCTTCAGATGTTCTTTCAATCGGTCAGGAAATCGAAGCAAAGGTTGTTGACATGAACGAAGCTGAAAAGAAGATCAGTCTCAGCATGAAGGCTCTTGCATCAGATAACGCTCAGGAAGAATCAACAGAAGAATAATTTAGAACGGTCATCAGACAGTCTATATTCATAGAAGCTGCCGCTGCCACATTTCATATGTGGCGGCGGTAGCTTTTTTACGTGGTTTGTTTGTCAGTTCTTTGCCGGAAACAAGGACAATTATTGTTTTCTGACAGTTGAACTCCTGAAAGTGACAGTTGCGGGGCAAAGCTGAGGTATTGCGTGATTATGTCTTCTGTTTTGGAAAATTTGGTATATACTGTAATCAGAACAAGGGAAAGAAATTAAAAGGGTTAAATTAAAAGAACGTGAATGACAGCACGGGCAGAAGGGCAGGAAGCAAATGTAAAAGAGAATGTGAGGAGGTGGCAGATATGTCTGATTATGAAAGCTGGCTGGTAAAAAAAGAAGAAAAGGCAGAACAAAAGAACGCAGTATTCTGGCTGATTTTTTGTATCATAATCATTGGTATTGCAATGTGGTGCTTTGTTAATACAATCCAGGAGTATCAGTTTTCTGAAAAACTCCGACGGGAAGGAACGTGTATTACGGCAGAGTACTATGAAGGACATAATGCATATCAGTATTTTGAAGCAGGAAAAAGCCGGTTTGCTGTTTGTAAGAAAAGTATCATCTACAAAGACCAGGGTGATACCGTGAAAATGTATTATACAGGGGACGACTTTTCACAGGCAGTTCCATTGCTGGCAGACTGGGTATGGATAACGGGATTTGGCATTGAAATTGCAGTTATGGGAGCTGGTCTTATCGGTGTGATACGGCAGGGAAAGCGGATACACAGAAATAATCTGCGGAAACAAAGTAATCGTGTGAAAAGTGAAAGTGCATTTTAGGCAGATATAGGAAGTATGAGGGTAAAGTAAAGACGGTCAATAAAATGGAATGAATAAGAGCAGGAGAACAGCTTATGGACAGGTCAGCCGCAGGGGTGCGGCAGAAATGGAGGGTATTATGTTTGGAGAATTAAATGGCGGCGACAGCATGATGGAAACACTCGGTTTGCAATTTAAAGACAAGATTTATGACGATATGAAAACAGACGAACACACCGATGAACGCATGGAAGCACTGCGGGAGCAGGAACTGCGTACAAAGCCTAAAAGAAAAGGGCTGTTTTCTATATTCAGAAGAAATAAGAAGTAGTCAGAAAATCTAAGTTTAAACTTTAACACTTTGAAACTCAACAATGCAGATACCACAAAAGAAATGGTTGTGCCAAAGGGTGCAGAAGGTTGGGGCAGATTAAATCTGTTTGAAGCCTCAAACGGCTACGGTGCATTTGCGACAGATGTTACAGTGGATATGGACGCGGACAATGGATTTGATTTACTCAAAAGCACATCACTGACCTCGCAGTTTGATGAAATTGTGGTCAATGCACCACAGGATTTTGATGGAAGCATTGTATACACAGACACCGGTGAAGACTGCTGATACTGCAAATATCTGGACCGGTCTGCTGCTGATGGCATCGTCTGCAGCAACGGCAGCAGGCATTGGCACAAAGCGTCTGAACAAAAATAAGAACAAGCAGTAACAGGATAAAAAAATAGTATAATAAAACAGTATACAGGCAGGGAATGTCACACGTATTTTTGCAGGCGGACATAGACCCTGCCTTTTCGTGTTTCATTTCCACAGCCCTTGTAAATGAATTTGCCTATGCCACGGATAACAAGAATATCGTCCGGTTTTAACGCATAACTGTTGTTTTCCATACATTTTCCGTTGACAAAGATTTTCTGGGTGCGGAAAAGCTCTACCGATTTACTGCGGGAAAGCTTGGTGATTGAAGCGGTGACGGCATCAATGCGGGCAGAAGCACAGATGAGTTCAAGGTTTTCTAAAACCGGTGCAAAGTCATCGGTATCCGGTGCGGCAGGTTCACATTTTACATTGGTGTGTTTGATTTTGATAAGGTTTTCCATAATAAATGTGCTGATGTGGGACAGGCAGAACAGATACCCTACATTGTCACGAATCAGAATGTCGCCGATGAGGCTGCGTTCAATGCCCAGATTTAAAACAGCCCCTAAAAAATCGCGGTGGGTAAGGTCATCGGCAAATTTGCGGAGCAGGGGCGAGATTTTGATACAGTCAATCGGATACGGCTCGTCAAATCCAAAGTCGTCCGGGCTTCCGAAACGTACAATCTGCCGTTCACAGGAAGCACTGCCACCAAAGGCTTCCGAGTGGATAAAGGATAGTTCGGGCAGTGTCCGGTAATACGTGTCCAGCTCAGACATGCTTAAAAAATTAGTATAGGTATAGATATTCTGACGGTAAGCCTTATTGGCGGTATCAATGAGTCTGCGTTTTAAAAGAATTTCTTCGTCCATATTGTTTCCCCTGTTCGTATTTATTTTAGTTTTATTTCAGAATTTTTAAGGCATTTTATAAAATCAGACCCCGGCTGCCGCATAAGACTGCATGATTCAGATATGGCGGCGCCGGTGCGTGCCAAAAGTATATCATATTTTGTAAAGAATTTTTTAAAAAGTTTCAAATAATTTCAAAATAAGGAAGATTTCCATGGTGAAATGTGGTAAAATATATGCAATACATATGCAAGATAGACATGCTGCACTGGATGATTGGCAGAAGTCATAAGATTTGCAGGAAAGAGGGCAACATGATTAAAGATTATGAAGACTTTAAAAAATTTATTTTGCAAAGCACAACGATTGATTTAAATGCCTATAAGGAACGTCAGATGAAGCGCCGTATTGATACGCTGATTAGTAGAAATAAGTATGACGGCTACGATAGTTACAGTCAGGCCATTAAAAAAGACAAAAAGCTGATGGAAGAATTCATCAATTATATTACGATTAATGTATCTGAATTTTACCGCAATCCGGCGCTTTGGAAGACGCTGGAAGATGTAATATTACCGGACTTAATCAGCAAGTTCGGGGAAAATTTAAAAATATGGAGTGCGGCATGCTCCACAGGGGATGAGCCGTATTCCCTTGCAATGGTCATGGCAAAGAAAGTGCCGATGAACAAGATCCATATTTACGCAACCGATATTGATGAGCAGGTACTTGCAAAGGCAAAGGACGGCGTATACGGTGCGAACAGTCTGAACGGACTGCCGGATGAATATAAAAAGAAATACTTTGAGAAAATGGGCGACCGTTATTACAAGATTTCGGATGACATCAAGCGGTGTGTAGAATTTAAAAAGGCGGATTTGTTAAAGGATAAGTATCCGACCGGCTGCCATCTGATTGTATGCAGAAATGTTATGATTTATTTTACAGAAGAAGCAAAACTGGATATTTACAAGAACTTCAATCGTGCATTAGTTAATGACGGCTGTCTGTTTGTAGGTAACACAGAACAGATTATCAATCACAAGGATTTGGGATACACCTTTGATAAACTGTTCTTCTACCGGAAGGTACAGGGCATCTAAACGTTAAATGTGTACAAGCTGTAGGTATTTGTTTTCTGATGAGTGCAAATATCACAAAGTCAATATAAACAATAAATCAGCCGGGCGGGATTTTCGTCCGGCTGATTTCATAGATTTATTGTAACAAATGCCATAAATAGGCAGTCAGAAAGTGATACAGTGCGACAGGGGTGTTTAGGGTGTGCGGCTCAACCCATGTATAGCAGGTGTTTTTAGTTGCGGCGGTGCGTCTGGATTTGTCCACGTAGGCGGCAACGCTTTTATGTATGGCGCAGTTCTGCTCCGGTAGATAGTAATAATTCTTATAATCTTTGTAAAATAACTTGACACGGTCATTGACAACCGGAACGCACAGGCGCAGTTTATCCGGGAAAATCTTGCAGTATCCGTCCGGCTGTTTACAGTCGAGTGCCTTTGGGAAAGGAAAAACAGGCGCGGTTTCTAAAATCAGTTCGGTAATTTCATTCCCTTCATAATCAGAGGCGTAGTTGAACTCCATTGAAATATTTTCAAAAACTTTTTTAAAACTATCTACAGAATCCTTTTTTAAGGCGGTATCGTAAAGCTGTCCGTAGGCGAGGACAGCACAGATTTCATGCAGTCCGGCAAGGTCGTCGCTGTTGTGTAAAAGTAACAGCCGTTCAGAATCGGTATCTTTAGAGAGTACGTAGGATTTGTACAGGGCAATCAGCTTTTTGCCGTCTAATTTATCCGTGCGTGGAAAATTCAAAAAACTTTCAATGGTTTTCTGCTTATAATTGGTCAGATGAAGCAGGCTGTCATAAGATTTTATCATTTTAAAAATGTCAATGCTGTCACAGTCTGTAAGCTTTGCAGCAAGCTGTGCATCACATTCTAAAAGAGCCGCGCGTTCCTGTAAGAACGGGATATCAAAGCGTGTGCCGTTAAAATGCACCAGACAGCTTGTGGCGGAAAGTGTTCCTAAAAATTGTTCCATCAGTTCTTTTTCATCGGACGGTGAATCTGCAAAATACTGTGTCAGAATCAGGGAATCATCCTGTAAAACCAGAGTGCCAATCAGCCAGCACATTGAATTGCCTGCGGACAGTCCGGTTGTTTCAATATCAAAAAATATAAAATCTCCTGCGGCGTGCGCGGTATGAAAACAGGCACATAAAAGCGCCGCAGTCTGTGACGGTGCGGCAGTAGCAGGGATTGTAGATGTAAGCACTTTCATTGTAAACCTCATTTCCGGAGTCTGCTGTATAAAACCGGTAAAAAGCAGGTTTTTTGCACAAACTCCTGTTTTTGTGAAAAACTGTTAAAAAAATATCAGATACTGTTAAAAATATGTCATGAAATGTTAAAAATGTATCAGCTTTTGTTTATTATATATTAATATATACACAAAAAAAAGTAGATTTTTTGTCGATTTTGCGATAAAATACAATATAAGATTAAATTTATAAGGAGATTTATGTCATGGGAAAGTGTACATTTAAAGGTGGAGTACACCCTTATGATGGTAAGGAATTTTCTAAGGATAAACCTGTAAAAGAATTATTCCCTGCACAGGGTGAGATGGTATTCCCACTTTCACAGCACATCGGTGCACCTGCAGTCCCGGTCGTAGCAAAAGGCGACTACGTGCTTGCAGGACAGTTGATTGCAGAAGCGGGTGGATTTGTTTCAGCAAATATTCATTCGTCCGTTTCAGGTACTGTAAAAGCAATCGAACCAAGAACACTTGCAACAGGCGGCAAGTGCAATGCAATCATCATTGAAAATGATGGTGAGTACAAAGAAGTAGAATACACACCGGCTAAGCTTGAAGACCTTTCAAGAGATGAAATCCGTGAAAGAATCAAGGCGGCAGGCGTTGTAGGTATGGGTGGTGCAGGCTTCCCGACAAATGTGAAGCTGACACCGAAGAATCCTGAGAACATCGATTACATTATTGTAAACGGTGCAGAATGTGAACCTTATCTTACTTCAGATTACCGCAGACTTTTAGAAGAATCTGATAAGGTTGTGATGGGCTTAAAGGTTGCCTTAAAGCTGTTCGACCATGCCAAGGGTATTATCGGCATTGAAGATAATAAGCCGGAAGCTATCAGAATCATGAAGGAAAAGACTGCAAATGAACCGGATATTGAAGTTAAGGAATTAAAGACAAAGTATCCGCAGGGTGGTGAGCGTTCCTTAATCTACGCTGTTACCGGCAGATCTGTAAATTCCTCCATGCTTCCAGCAGACGCAGGCTGCATCGTGGACAACATTGGTACTGTGATCGCTATTTATGATGCAGTATGCAAGACCACTCCTCTGATCGAGCGTGTATTCACCGTAACCGGTGACGCGATCGCAGATCCGAGAAACTTCCGTATTAAGATCGGAACCAACACCCAGGAACTGATCGAGGCAGCAGGCGGCTTCAAGTCCGAGCCGGAGAAGGTTATTTCCGGTGGTCCTATGATGGGCTTTGCTATGTTCGATTTAGACGTTCCGGTCATCAAGACCAACGGTTCCGTCCTGTGCATGACCAAAGACCAGGTGGCAGCAAGCGTGGAGACTCCGTGTATCCGCTGCGGTAAGTGCGTAAGCGCAT
>ERZ835109.2823-NODE-2823-length-10290-cov-2.780557_pt1 | contig 10290 bp, 10 predicted proteins | sample MGYA00519946_ERZ835109 | MGnify/ENA primary metagenome ERZ835109 (study PRJEB31850, sample SAMEA3708771) | human gut metagenome | biome: human gut; feature: human-associated habitat; material: faeces | place: China | collected 2014 ...
TAAAAATAAAAAAAATAATATATTTTGCAAATTAATGTATAACTTGTATATGAATCTTGAAACATTTATAATGTGTAAAAATATGAAAAAATTATTGAATAAATTAAATAAAGTTGATTTATTAATAGATTTTGATGCAGGAGCTTCAAAATATATTGAAAAATTAAAGGTGAATAAAAAAGTTGTGTGGATTCATAATTCAATTCCTAAATTGAAAAAAAAGAAATCTAAAATAGAGAGATTTGGAAAAAGATTAGAAAATTATGATAAAGTAGTTGCTATTTGTGATGAAATGAAAGAAGAGTTAGGAGATGAATATGTCATCCTACTTAGAACACATCATTATATTGCGGACGCGTTAGATGTTACAGGAGTTGAAGATTTTGCCTATAATCTATCTAAATATGATGATATTACTGAAATTTATTTAATTTCTGATATTTGTATTACAGATTATTCAAGTGTTTTCTTTGATTATGCTAATTTAAAAAGACCAATGTTATTCTATACTTATGATATAGATAAATATCGTGATGTTTTAAGAGGTTTTTATATTGATATGGAAAAAGAACTTCCTGGTCCACTAGTTTATTCGACTAAAGAAGTGATTGATCAAATTAAACATCTTGATGAAATGAATCAAAAATATGCTCAACGTTATGAAGTATTCTATGATAAATTCTGTTCTATTGATGATGGAAATGCCTCACAAAGAGCAGTTGAAGCAGTTTTTAAATAAGGGGGGGGTTACCCCTTATTTTTATAAGGAGGTTTAAAATGCTTAGATTAATAAAAAATATCTTAGGTAAAACAATTAAGTTTATCTATCGAATGACTTATAAGTTAATACCAACTCATAAAAAAACAGTCTTGTTTATTGCCTTCCATGGTAGGGGGTATAGCGATAATCCTAGAGCTATTTATGAATATATGAGACAACAAGATCAATTTAAAGATTATCGTTTTATATGGGCTATTAAGCATCATAAAAAGAAAAATATTACTATTGAAAATGCTAAAGTGATTGAATATTTTTCAATTCCTTATTTCTTTTATCTTGCAAGAAGTCAATATTGGATTGCAAATTGTAAATTACCAATGTATGTTTTAAAAAAGAAAAATCAAATATATTTACAAACATGGCATGGGACACCGCTTAAAAAATTGGCTTTCGATATAGAAGTTCCTGCAGGAACTACTTTTTATCGAAGTGGCATGAATGAAGAAATGATGCATGAAACATACGCACAAGATGTTAAAAAGTATAACTATATGATTTCTCCAAGTGCTTTTACAACTGAGGTTTTCCAAAGTGCTTTTAGAATTAATAGAGAAAGATTGATTGAAACTGGCTATCCGCGAAATGATTTTTTAACAAATTATACAGAAGAAGATGTTTTAAATATTAAGAAAAAATTAGGAATTCCTCTTGATAAAAAGGTACTTCTTTATGCACCAACGTGGAGAGATAATTCTTATATAACCAAAGGGTATACTTTTAAATTAGAAGTTCACTTTGATAAATGGCAAAAAATATTAGGGGATGAATATGTTATTGTATTTAAACCTCATTATTTAATTGTTAATGATTTTGATATTGATCAATATCAAGGATTTGTTTATTTTGTAGAAGCTAATGAAGATATTTCTAATTTATATATTATTGCAGATGCTTTAGTTACTGATTATTCAAGTGTTTTCTTTGATTATGCTATTTTAAAAAGACCTATTTATTTTTATATGTATGATTTGATTCATTATCGAGATGAATTAAGAGGTTTTTATTTAGATATTTATCATGATTTACCTGGAGATATTATTGAAGATGAAAATCAACTATTAGAAGAAATTAAAAAAGGTTACGATTATCAACGTTTAGATAAGTTTAATCAACGTTTTAATAATCATGAAGATGGTAAAGCTTCTAAACGAGTAGTTGATATTGTTTTTAAGTAGGTGCTAAGATGGGATTACAAAAATTAATATTAAATATTATTTTGGGATTTTTAAATATTTTTGTTAAGAGATTTAAAATAAAAGAAAATCAAGTTGCCTTTGTTTCTTTGGAATCTAAATATTTAGATTCTGATATGAAATTGATTTATGATGTTTTAAAACAAGATAAACAATTAAATCTCAAAAAAGTTGTTATTGAGTATGATCAACAAGGAATAAAACAAAACTTTTTATATATGCTTAATTGTATTCAACAGCTTTTTATAATTAATACATCAAAAGTGGTTATTATAAGAGATAATAATTATGTTGTTTCTACGTTTAAAAGAGAAGGAGTCAATGTGATACAAGTATGGCATGCTTGTGGTGCGATAAAAAAATTTGGGAATGCACTTGCTAGAAAATATCCAATTAAAAATTATGATTATGTGATAGCAAATAGCTCTTATTGGAAAAAACCGTATAGTGAAGCTTTTTCTGTTAAAGAAGAAAATGTGGTTGTTACTGGTATGCCAAGGGTAGATTGTTTATTTGATGATAATTATTTAAAAGTATCTAAAAATAAATTGTTAGCTAAGTATCCAATGCTGAAGGATAAAAAAATTATTTTATATGCTCCTACTTTTAGGGGAAATATTTACCAAGGTTTTTCAATGCTTCCATTTGATGGTGAAAAGTTAATAAATTTTTTTGATGAAAATACGTATCTCATTTATAAATTACATCCATTGTTAAAAAATATTTGTCTTCCGCAACACCCTCGTATTATTGATATGTTTAATGAAGATACACATGAATTGTTTGCTTTAAGTGATCTCTTGATTTCAGATTTTTCATCGATTGTTTTTGATTATTCTATTTTAAATAAAAAAATGTATTTTTATGTTCCAGATTTAAATGATTATTTAAAAGATGTTGGATGTTATGTAAATATAGATTTATTTCCAGGAAAGATTTGTAAAAATATTGATGAGTTGATTCAAGGAATACAAAAGAATGAAGTGGGAAATTTAGAAGCTTTTAAAAATATATTTTTTGAATATCAAGATGGTAAAAATACAAAACGTGTTGTTGAATTGATTTATGATATATTAAAAAAGTCTCTTTAATTAGAGACTTTTTAAATACACTGTAACTTCAGTTAAATCTTTTAAAATTTTAAATGTTTTTTCTTCATATTGTTTTTCTGGATATTTCATATCAGGAATGCAAATTACTTTGATGTTTGCATCATAGCTTGCTTGAATTCCTGCTTCACTATCTTCTAAAACAATAGCTTCATCAACATTAACGCCAAGTTTTTGACAAGATTTTAAGAAAACTTCAGGATTTGGTTTTCCTTTAGTAACTTCGTCACCACAAATAGAATCATCGAAGAATTCTGTAATTTTAGCTTGTGCTAAAATTTTATCTACACGATCACGATTACTTGAAGTAGCAACGATTGTTTTATAATTATTATCTTTTAAATAATGTAATAATTCAACAAGTCCTTTTTTTACAGGAACTCCTTCTGTTTCAAAACGTTCAGCCATTAATTGATGTACATCTTGAATCACGTTTTGAATAGGAAAATCATTTCCATAAACATCATAAAATCTTTGATAGATTCCTTTAATAGGTTTCCCTAATAATGTTTTATAAAATTCTTCATCCATTGTTAAATTCATATCTTTTAATCTTTCTTGATAACATTCAAAAGTAACACGTTCGCTATCAATCATTAAACCATCCATATCAAATATTATTGCTTTAATCATTTTAGTATCTCCTCTTTTTATTATTCGTGATATATCATAGCATAAATCAAGGTGTTAAAGAAGCGATTATCATAATTTGAAAAACGACTCATAAAATTCAATAGGAGGTTATTTTATGATTAGTAGGGGAGATATTTATTATGCTGATCTTTCACCGGTTATAGGAAGTGAACAGGGTGGAATAAGACCTGTTTTAGTATTACAAAATAATAAAGGAAATAAATTTTCAACAACTGTTATTGTTGCTCCGATTTCGTCAAAACTCACCAAAAATCCTATTCCCACGCATGTCATTATTCGTTGTGATTCTTTAGAAAAGAAATCTGTTATTTTACTTGAACAAATAAGGACGATTGACAAAGTTCGATTTCAAGAAAAATTAGGTACTTTAGATGATTATTTTATGAAGAAAGTCAATGAGGCTATTAAAACAAGTTTGGATTTAAAATAGTTTTCATCAAATATAATATTTGTTATAATGCCTTTATAGGATGGTGAAAGAAATGAATATATATGATATCAAAAATAAAGCAAATGAAGTATTAAGACAACCTAATCAGTTATTTAAGGTTATTTTATATGTTGGTATTATTCAAGCTTTATTTTCGGCTTTATCAGGATTATTTGATGGCATTTTAGGAAGTATTATAAGTTTAATTTTAAGTATTTTAACAGTTACTTTGGGACATGGAATTATTGTAGCGTCTTTAAAGGTTGTTAATAATAATGGAAATTTAGTTGATGAAAAAGAAGATTCACTTGTAGGAATTAAACGATTTGGTCAACTTTTTCCAACATATTTTTTGTATAGAGTTGTTGTTGCCTTAGCGGGTATTGTTGTAGGGGTTATTGGAATGCTTTTGATGTATACAATGATTACAGATGCACAATTTTCAAATTTATCTCAACTTGTTTTAATGTATGTTAATAAATCAACGATTTCTCAAGATGAAATTGTTAATATTGTTGCTTCATTATCAAATGTGTTTTCATTTGTTTTTATACTCGTAATTATTATTTCGATTTTATCTGTTTATTTATCATTAAAATTTGGATTATTTAACTACATTTTACAAAAATATAATTATACTGGATTAACAGCCTTAAAAGAATCCAGTCGCTTAATGAAAGGAAATAAATGGACTTTGTTTAAATTAGAATTTTCTTTCTTTGGATGGATGATTTTAGCTGGTTTGGTTTCAGGTGTTGTGGTAATGTTTGTAGAAACGATTATGCCTATTCCTTTTTTAGCAACATTTATAACAGTGGTTGTTTCTACTTTCTTTAGTGCTTATTTTTATGATGTAAAGCGTAATACATGTTTGGCTGTTTTCTATGAAGAATTAGATTATGCTGATAAAAATAGTGTTGAGCTATAGTTGAAGGGATGTTTATGATGACTGAAAGCTTTGCAGGAAAGATTAATGGAAAACAAAAAGCAATTGGATTTATTCTTTTGTTTCCGTTATATTTATATGTCATACCAAGGTTTGCTAATTTTGGTATTTATCTTTTATTAAAGTATACAAATATTACAAGAGATACGACAGTTTTAGGAATCTACTTAAATTTGATTTGTTCATTATTGAGTTTTGTTTTGGTTGTATGGCTTTTAAGAGATTTTTTGATAGATAATATAAAAAGATTTAAAGAACATTTTACAGATAATTTTGTTTATTCTATTACAATTGGTATTGTAATGATTTATGGAATTTCAATTGTTGCTAATATGATTATTAATTTTGTATTGGGTGGAGGGTCAAATGATTCTGCCAATCAATTATTATTTGAAGATTATCTAAATAATGGTGCCTTATTGATGGCTTTTCAATCGGTTATTTTAGCACCTATATTAGAAGAACTTTTATTTAGAGGACTTGTTTTTAGAAGCCTTAGAGATAAAAGTAAATGGTTAGCTATTTTTGCAAGTTCATTCTTATTTGGTTTTTTACACATTTATTCTGCTTTATTTGCTGGTGATCTATCGCAACTAATTTATTTGTTTTCCTATGGTGGAATGGGGTTTGCTTTTTCCTATGCTTATGAAAAAAGAAAAACAATTTGTGTACCTATTTTAATGCATATGATCAATAATTTGGTTGCTATTATATTATTAGTTTTTATGTAAAACTCCGTATAGGAGTTTTTTTATACTTTTATACCTTTTATTAGATAAGGCCATGTTTTTTTACCAACGATGCCATCTACTTTTAAATTTCTATTATTTTGAAATTTCTTAACAGCTTTTTCGGTATTGACACCAAAGATACCATCAATTTTTAAGTTGAATCCTACAAAGTTAAGGCGTTCTTGAATGAGTCTTGTAATTTTTCCTTGGACATCTCTTTTAACAGTAGGATACGTGCGAAAACCTTGTTTTTTAATTTCTTGATTTAAACGTTGCAACCAAGTATCTTCTAAAACAATATGATTTGAAGAAATAATTGTAGAAAATGGAAAATGGGTTCCTGGGCAATCTGTAGAAGCAACATCTTTATGTCTTTTAATGCTAGAAAGGTGATATTTATTTTTTATATAAGAAACTAAATCAATTAAGGCATTGAGTTGTAAAGGATTCATTTCTTCTTTCATGAAATCTCCTTCAGCACAAATACCGATTGAATCATGATTTGCACCTTTAGCATGCGCCCCGATTGTATCTTCAGGTCTACCTTGATAAATCGTACCATCTTTTCTTACTAAGAAATGATATCCAATTCCACTCCAATCTTTTTTTAAATGCCACTGATGGATATCTTCTACACTACATGTTTTTGCTTGTGCATGATGCAAAATAATTCTATTTGTTTTATTTCTTTTGAACAATGGAGAAGCCCAGTTGTATTTTTTACGAATGATTTGCATAGTTCACCTCCCTATAGTACTTATATGCTTAAGATATAAGATGATATAGGTAAAATAAAAAATAGTTTATTAAAACTATTTTTGTACAAAGGTAATTACATCATTAGGTTGACAATCAAGAATCAAACATAATTTCTCAAGAGTGAGAGCTGTAATATTACTATTCTTTTTTAATCTGTCTAAAGTTTTATGATCAATACCACTTTTTAGAAGAACATATTGAGAAATCTGCTTTTCTTCCATTGTATGCCATAACGGTGAATAATCAATCATTGTTATGTCCTCCTTATATGTATAATTATATAGAATTATTCTTGCAAAAATATTGTGAATATATACACAATAACGTATAATATGATTTAGGTGATCAAAAATGGCAATGTATACTTTAAAAGGGATTGGTGAAATATCAACAGATGCTTTTGATGAAAAAATTACTTTAAGAAATCTATTACAACATTTTAGTTTTTATGATTTTATTATTGTAGATACAAAACAAAATATTCTTTTTCAATATAATTCAAATGATGATTGGTTTCATAATCTAATTAGTTTAAAGAAGTTTTATAATCAAGAAGTTATTACAATATATAAAAAAGAAAATCATTTTTATATTTCAATAGATTTTTAAGAAATTTAATGATTTTCCTTGATTTTAAAAATAGATTGTATTAGAATATCATTGTTATCTCTCCGTAGCTCAGTTGGTAGAGCATCTGACTCTTAATCAGAGGGTCCACGGTTCGAGACCGTGCGGGGAGACCAATTGATAAAATGGCTTAAACACTAGGTTTTACTAGAGGTTTGAGCTTTTTTTATATCTTGTTTTAGGTGCTTTGCTTGGTTAAACTAGGGCATATTAGGTTGAACTAAAAGTGTGCAAAAAAATGAAATATAATCTTATAACAAAATATTTAATGAAAAAAATGTAATTCTAAGTGAAAGTTCTACATTTTTTTATCATATATTTAATAAAATGTATGCTATAATTACAAAAGAGAGGGTGATTTTATGTTTTATAGTCAAACATGTGAAAATATAAAATTGATTATTTTTACGTTAGATGGTGGCTTATTAGATCTCAATAGACTAAGATATAATTATTATCGAAGTACATGTGAAACCTATCATAAAGTTGCTACTCGTGAAGATTTTTCTAAAATGCTTGGAAATATGAATACGATGTATGATCATTCTTTACTGTCTGATTATATTTCTGCTAAAGATTTTAATAGAATGGTTGAAAAGGATTTATTTGAATATATTAAATTAAAACCTAATATTAAAAGAGAAGGTGTTGATGAGTTGATTCAATATTGTAAACAAAAAGATATCAAGATTGCAGTATATACGACTCATAAAACAAAAAGAGCTATTCAATATTTACAACTTGCAAAGATCTATGAAAAAATTGATTTTTTAATTGGTGGAGATTCACGACTTAAACCTTTACCTGAAGTGGATATTTTAGAGGTGACGTGTCAACGAATGAACATTGATCCTTCTCATACAATGGTGGTTGCTAATTTTGAATCAATGGTTGAAGCGGCTAATCAATTACTTGCAAATGTTATTTACATGCCAGATTTAGTGCCAGCCAGTGATAAGATAAAGGCCAGTGTTTATAAAATAACTAAAAATCATTTAGAAATTATGAATATGTTTTTATTTTCTAAGTATGATTCTGTGGAATTGTTTTCACCGCTTCTTGGAATGAATGCACAAATGGATTTGGAAACTTTGACACATACTCGAAATCAATTATTGGATAAATATAAAGATGATGAGCAATTAATTGCATTGGTTAATAGAACATATGATTATTTCAATGAAATCTTATCAAAACAATTTTTAATTAATGAGTTAGAAAAACAAGAAACAAAGAGATTTTCATTTGATGATGAACAAAATGATAACGTTCAAGAGGTTCATGATAAATTTAATGATGTTGTTTTAGAACAAGAGCAAGAAGATGAAATTTTACCTGATGAAAAGGATGATACGTTTCTATTTTCTAAGGCATCTTCTTTGGATCCCCAAAGAATGAGTGAATTAATGGATATTATAAATGGAGATGCCGTAGATGAAAAAAGTCATGAAGAGAATAAAACAAATGAAGAAAATAAAAATAATACGATAGAACAAGAACATTGGTTAAATAAAGTAATTGATGTTGTTTATAATTTATTGATTTCGGTTATTATTGTATTTTTTGCTTTAATTGTACAAATTTTATTTCAAGGAGATTCTTCTAAATTTTCACAAATTATCAATATGATAATCGATGGTTATGTAGGAATTATAAATTTTATTTTTGGTGTGTTGTTTGATATTTTACATAGTTTTATAAGTGTAATACCATCATATAAAATGTTTGTTTATCATAATTCATCGCTATCATCAATGGCAGTAATTGCGTTATTGACTATTATTTCAAATTTTATTTTAATAACTTTAATTAAGAAAATTGTTCAAATGTTGAAAAAAGACTAAAAAATAGTCTTTTTTTTAAAAAACTATTTACAAATGTAAAATTAGATGATATTATAAATGGGCACTGATGTGATGGAGACATACTCAAGAGGCTGAAGAGGCGCCCCTGCTAAGGGTGTAGGTCGGGAAACTGGCGCGAGGGTTCAAATCCCTCTGTCTCCGCCATTTTATTTGGTCTGGTAGTTCAGTTGGTTAGAATGCCGCCCTGTCACGGCGGAGGTCGCGGGTTCGAGTCCCGTCCAGACCGCCAAATAAAAAATAAACTGCTTATACAGCAGTTTTTATTTTATATATTTATCATTGTATGCTTTCATAATAGCGATGATTGTTTTAGAATCATGGATTTCATTATTCATGATTTTTTTATAGGCTTCATCTATTGGCATAGAGATAACGTCTATAAATTCATCTTCATCTCCTTCAAGGGGATTTTCAACTTTAAATAGACCTTTTGCTTCATATAAATGAATAACTTCATCACAATATCCTGTTGTTGGATATATTTCATTAATAAGTTCCATGGATTTACAACTATAACCAGTTTCTTCTTCCAATTCTCTTTTACCGGCAGGTCCAGCTTCTTCACCTAATTCTAATTTACCAGCAGGAATTTCTAAAGTATCTTTATTGTAGGCATATCTAAATTGTTTGACGAGCAAGATACAATCATCGACGACTGCTAAAATACCTACACCGCCATGATGTCTTACGATTTCTCTTGTTGCGAGCCTTTTGTTAGGACATTCTACCTGATCTTTATAGACTTTGATGATTTTTCCATCGTAGATTATTTCACTTTTAACTTTTTTTTCCATCTTTTTTACCTCGTTTATATTTTATAATTCTATTATACGTTATTTTGAAATGAATAAAATAAAAAAAGTATGCGGGGGTGCATACTTTTTTTCATCTATTATTTACGTAAGGATGATAATAGGGGGTATGTTAGAGTGAATGCGTTTCACTTAACAAATATATTATAACATGTTTATTTTAAATGTAAAGGGTTTCATAAAAATAAAAGCTAACTTTAGCTTAGTCTATGTTATAATGACGTTGGTGATAGAAATGAAAAAAATAGTAATTAAAGAAAACGATGCAAATCAAAGAATCGATAAATATTTAAAAAAATTATTATGTAATGCACCTAGTAATTTTATATATAAGATGTTTAGAAAAAAAGATATTAAAATTAATGGTAAAAAAGTAAATGAAA
>ERZ835109.2832-NODE-2832-length-10264-cov-12.868058_pt1 | contig 10264 bp, 6 predicted proteins | sample MGYA00519946_ERZ835109 | MGnify/ENA primary metagenome ERZ835109 (study PRJEB31850, sample SAMEA3708771) | human gut metagenome | biome: human gut; feature: human-associated habitat; material: faeces | place: China | collected 2014 ...
GATGCAGCTGGATGGCGCAGAAGTTGCAGCCGCCGAAGCAGCCGCGGTTCTGGATGATGGAGAACTGCACCTCCCGGATGGCAGGCACGCCGCCCATGCTCTCGTAGATGGGGTGGTATCGGCGGGTGTAGGGCAGCGCATACACCTTGTCCAGCTCCCAGCGCACCAGCGGCTTTGCCGGGATGTTCTGCACAAGGTACTTTTCACTCTGCTTCTGGACAATGATCTGGCCGCTGACCACATCCTGATTGTCCATCTGGATGCGGCAGGCTTTGGCGTAGGCCACCTTATCGGAGGCCACTTTCCGGAAACCGGCGCACTCCACATACTTTTCAGGCAGGTGGTCGAAGTCGGTCAGGTAGCAGGTGCCGTCCACATCGGTGATGGACTCCACCGGCTCCCCTGCCGCCAGCCGCCGGGCGATCTCCACGGTCTGGTGCTCACCCATGCCAAAGCTGATGAGATCGGCTCCGGAGTCCTCTGCAATGCTGGGCAGAACGGTGTCCAGCCAGTAATCGTAGTGGGCAAACCGGCGCAGAGAAGCCTCCAGACCGCCCAGGATCACAGGCAGGTCGGGGTAGGCCTCCTTGGCCAGCCTGGTGTAAACGGTGGCGCTGCGGTCAGGCCGCGCGCCGCCGATGCCGCCGGGAGAGTATTCGTCCTCGGCACGCGGAATTTTTGCCACGGAGTAGTGGCTCACCATGCTGTCCACGTTGCCGCCGCCGATGAAAAAGCCGTACTTCGGCCTGCCGAACCGCTTGAAGTCCTCGCAGTCGGAATAGCGGGGCTGGGCCAGCACGCCGACCTTATAGCCCTCGGCCTCCAGCAGGCGGCTGATGATGGCGGTGCCAAAGCTGGGGTGGTCAACGTAGGCATCGCCGCCCACCACCACAAAGTCCAGCTGATCCCACCCCCGGGCTTCCATGTCCGCCCGGCTGATGGGAAGAAATTCGGTGTAGATCGGGGAAGAGTTATCCATAGTGTTCCTCACTGGTTAAACCTCTCTGTCTGCTCCCCTGACAGGGAGCCAAGAAAAGTGTTGCTTGTGTTCTTATTCCTCCGGCTGATTCATCTGCATTTCCAGCCACTGCTGGCGGCTAATGAGGACAGCGCGGGGCTTGGCACCCTCATAGGGGCCGATGATGCCCTTCTGCTCCATCTCATCCATGATGCGGGCGGCGCGGGCATAACCCAGCTTACAGCGGCGCTGCAGCAGGCTGGTGGATGCCTGCCCGGCATCAATGACCACCTCAACGGCCTGCTTGAGCATCGGGTCGCTGCCGGTCTCCTCATCCGCATCTGCAGAGGATGCGCCCTTCTTGCCATCCTGAATGGCGTGCTTTTCCATGGCTTCGATCATGGCCTCGTCGTACTGGACGGTGGCGCTCTGCTTGATGAAGTCCAGCACGCGGCTGATCTCCTCATCCCGCACAAAGGTGCCCTGGATACGCACCGGCTTGGGCGCGCCCACAGGCATAAAGAGCATATCGCCCTGGCCCAGCAGCTTCTCAGCACCGGCACCATCCAGAATGGTGCGGCTATCCACCTGGCTGGACACGGCAAAGGCAATGCGGCTGGGGATGTTGGCCTTAATCAGGCCGGTGATGACATCCACGCTGGGGCGCTGGGTGGCAACGATGAGGTGCATTCCGGCGGCGCGGGCCTTCTGGGCAATGCGGCAGATGGAATCCTCCACGTCCTTGCCCACGACCATCATCAGATCGGCCAGCTCGTCGATGATGATGGCGATATAGGGCATCTTTTCCAGCATGGGGTCGGTGGCCGCCAGCTTGTTGAAGGATTTGATGTCACGGACATTGTTTTCCGCAAACAGGTGGTAGCGGCGCTCCATCTCCTGCACCGCGCTGCTCAATGCACCCGCTGCCTTTTTCGGCTCGGTGATGACAGGCATCAGCAGGTGGGGGATGCCGTTGTATTCAGCCAGCTCCACCACCTTGGGGTCAATGAGCATGAGCTTCACGTCCTCGGGGCTGGAGCGGAACAGGATGCTGATGATGATGCTGTTCACACAGACAGATTTACCGCTGCCGGTGCTGCCCGCGATGAGCAGATGGGGCATCTTGCACAGGTCGGCCACCTGGGCCACACCGGCAATGTCCTTGCCCAACGCCACGCCCAAGGGCGAAGTCATCCGCAGGAAGGCCTGGCTTTCAAAGACACTGCGGATAAAAACGGGGGTCTTTTTGTGGTTGGGCACCTCGATGCCCACGGCAGGCTTGCCGGGGATGGGTGCTTCCATGCGGACATCGGCCACGGCAAGGTTCAGGGCGATATCATCGGCCAGCGAGGTGATGCGGCTGATCTTCACGCCCGCCATGGGCTGGACCTCGTACCGGGTAACGGAGGGTCCCCGCGAAATATCCAGCACCCGGGTGCGCACGCCGAAGCTTTCCAGCGTATCCACCAGCTTCTGGGCGTTGGCCTTCAGCTCGTCCTGGGCACCGGGGTCACTCTCCTCGGCAGACTTTTCAAACAGCTCGATGCTGGGATACTGATACTGGAAGGTCTCCACCACCTCCGGCTCCTCGGCCGGGGCGGTGGCAGCGGCCTGCTCGCCTGCGGCGGGCTTTTCCATGGCGGCCGCCACCAGCGTGTTCAGGTCCTTTTCCTCTACCGGTTCGCTGGTAATGCTGATCCAGCCGTCCTCGTCCGGCTCACTGCGCATGGCCACCGCGTTTTCCGCGCTGACCCGCACCGGCACCACCGGCTCGTCCGTAGTGGGCAGGGTGGGGGTCTGGAACACCGGCATCTCAGGCTGCACGGGCTCTGCCGGTGCAGCCGCAGGGGCTTCCGGGGCCGCAGGCGGCACGGTGGGGTTCACCACCGGGGCCGGAGCAGACGATCCGGCGGGCGCGAAGAAATCCTCGGCGGCAGTCTCCACGGCATCCGGCACCACCGGTTTGACGATGGCCCGGGGCGGGGCCTTTTGGAGCGGGTCTTGCCCAAAGGTGCCGCCCGGCCCGATGATGATGGGCTCAATGGGCTCGCTTCCGCCCTCGGAAACAGAGGTATCCGGCCCAAGATCAATATCAAACGCCGCGCGGGGATGGTTAGAAGTCACCTTGACCGGCTCAAAGGCTGGGGCAGGCTGGGCGGGAGCCGGTTCCGGCTCCACCGGCGCAGGCGGCTCGTAGCCCAGAGAATCGTCCACGGGAGCAGGTTCCGCTTCGCCTTCCATCTCCTTGGTCACCTTGTGGCCCCAGCTGAACACGCCGGACAGCCACCCGGGCACCGGAATGCCGCCGGGCACATCTTCCTCATCGAAATTATCATCGTAATCGTCCGCAGGTTCCTCGGCGCGGTCATCCTCTTCCGCCTGCCGGGCCGCAAGGCGCTCAGCACGGCGGGCGGCGTTCTGTTCATAGACCGCCACGCCTTTTTCATGCACACCGCCGCCCACATTGCAGAGCCACTGCCAGCACTCGGCAGGGGTGATATCAAAGATATACAGGCTGGCACACAGAGCCAGCACCGCCATGACCAGATTGGCCGCAGGCCGCCCGCAGAGCAGGAGCAGGTTGCCGCCCAGCAGGGTGCCCAGCACGCCGCCGCCCAGCCAGGCGTTCGCGCCGTTCTGGTAGCAGGCAGCGATCATCTGGGCAGCGGTCAGGTCGGCGGGGATATCCGAAAACACGATGACCGTGCCGCTGGCAAAGATCAGCCCCAGCAGCAGCTTGAACACCTGCATCAGCAGGTCCTGCCCCCGGGTGTAGAGGATGGCCAGATAGCACACCGCCGCACCCAGCACAAAGCTGCCGCAGCCGAACAGCCCGAATAGGATCTGGTGGGCGCTCTTCCAGACGGAGTCCCCCTCCACGAACGCCAGCACGATGAGCAGCAGCCCCACAAACAGGGTGCCCAGCCCCGCCGGCATCCGCTCCTCGGCCCGGCTTTTTCTGCGTGCAGACGCGCGCTTTGCAGTTGTTTTTCGCTTTCGTTTTGCCATTTTCTGTTCTGACCCCTGTCCTTTGTTCCCATAGTATTCGATTCTTTCATTATACCACGGGTTGGGTCAAGTGGCAATTATAGAATGCAGACCGGTTTGAACCTTGAATGCCGCGTGCGGCATCCATTCCGCACAGATAAGGCAGCAAGCAAAAATGCAGAAAAGCTGCACGCTGTTTTTATCTGCTATGAACTCTGCCAGAAATCTCGTCAGGCTGTTGCGGATATAGAAAATGCAATGAAGATCATCATAGCAGAACAGGCATCCTGCCCGATACCGCCAAACGGTAATGCAGGATGCCTGTTCTGCTTTCTGTTTCCCGGAATTCCCGCGTATTGAACGGCGCTTTTTAATGCTGGATCTGTCCGCCTGCCCGGGTCGCTTTTTTCATCCGTAAATCTGTGAAGGGTGCCAATGCTTCGATCAGTGCGTGATCGTGATTCTGCACCAGACGGCTTTGGGGGCCGAAAAGCATGGTCTGTTCCACATCCTCCGTACTGGCAGCCCAGCCCGGCGCACCGGTACGGGCAAACTGCATCACAGCGCCAAAAATTTCCGTTTCCAGCTGCTTTGCTCCCTCAAAGGCACACACTGGCACAAGCTCTGTGTTGTGGAACACAAATGGGATATCCGCACAGTGCCACGGAGTGCTTTTTCCCATCAGAGGGAAGTCCTGATCAAACAGATAACTATACACCTTTCCGCCCGCCTTGGCACGCTCCCGGACATATTTGATCGTGGGGGCGCGGAAGCTGGTATCTGCCAGCAGCAGGTCTTCCTCCGGGCGGTGCGGGTAGGCAGTGCGGAACTGCTCCCGCAGGGTCTCTGCGGCAGACAGGCCCACTGCTTCCTCCGGGCCGACTCCTTTCAGTCCATCAAAGAAACCGTAGAACTCCGAATAAACCGTACCAATCAGCACCGGAACGTCTGCAGTCTCGGGCCGAAACCCACTGCCGTTTTGGAGCGGATCTCCAAGATAGAAGCGGTTCGGGTGGGGACTTTGGCCCACGTTCGCGCCTTTTGCTTTCAGAGCCGGGCTGACATTCCGGTAAGCCTGCGCCAGCTGGTGGTAGGGCACAGTTTCCAGCTGCTGTGCTGTCTGCACGCCAAGCTCCTGCATCAGCGCCTGCACACAGTCCCTGCCGCTGCCGACACTGTCGTTCAGCAAACCTTCCAGCACACCACTCATTATCATCGCCCTGTGGTACAGGCCATCTGCTGCCGGGGTCTGCAGCAGCGTTGTCACTTTGGCTCCGCCGCCGGACTGGCCGAATACCGTCACGCAGCCGGGATCGCCGCCAAACGCTGCAATATTGTCCCGCACCCACTGCAGTGCCAGGATGATATCATCCCCACCCGCATTGCCGGAGTTTGCGTACTCCTCCCCAAAATCGGAGAGATCCAAGTAGCCCAGGATGTTCAGCCGGTGGTTCAGTGACACCACCACGCAGTCCCCTTCCCGCGCCATGTTTCCGCCCTCGTAGGCCACCTGCTCAATGGACGAGCCGGCAAAAAATCCGCCGCCATGGAGCCAGACCAGCACCGGCCGCTTTTGGGCATCGCAGGCCGGGGTCCAGATGTTCAGGTTCAGGCAGTCCTCATCCTGCACCCAGTAGCGGTGGGGCACACGCAGTTCGCCGCTGGGCTTGTCGATGCTCAGCAGAGGGCAGACGCAGCCGTAACTGGAAGCGTCCAGCGGCTCTGCCCAAGGCTGGGGCGGCTGGGATGCATGGAAGCGCACCGCCCGCCCATACGGGATGCCTTTGAAGCTGCTGATCTCCCGGAAGCGATATCCCCGCACCGGACCGTAATTTGTCTGAACCACCGGGAAATCCGGCGCACAGCAAAATGCCTTTTCCATAAATGACCTCCTTCTTTCAAAAAGACAGACCCCCGGTACTGCTAACATGGCACCCGGAGGTCTGTTTTTGTTATCCTAAGTCTTCGCCGTTGGTGGCAATGACCTTCTGATACCAGTAGAAGCTGTCCTTCTTTTCGCGGCTCAGATCACCCGTGCCGTCGTCAAACTTGTTGACGTAGATGAAGCCGTAGCGCTTTGCCATCTCACCGGTGGAGGCACTCACCAGATCGATGCAGCCCCAGGGGGTGTAACCCATCAGATCTACACCGTCCTTTACAGCCTCAGCCATCTGCTCGATGTGGGCACGCAGGTAGTCGATGCGGTAGCTGTCGTGGATCTTTCCGTCGGCATCCTTCTTGTCGTAAGCGCCCAGGCCGTTTTCCACCACCATCAGGGGAATGCGGTAGCGGTCGTAGATCGCGTTGAGGGTGTAGCGCAGACCAATGGGATCGATCTGCCAGCCCCAGTCAGAGGCTTTCAGGTAAGGATTCTTCTTACCAGCAATGATGTTGCCGCCCACATCATCGGCATCCTTGTGGGTGGTGATGCAGTTGGACATATAGTAGCTGAAGGTGTAGAAATCGACAGTACCGGCCTTCAGGATGGCAGCATCCTCCGGCTCCTGCCGGATGGTGATGTTATTCTCGGCAAAATAACGCTTCATGTAAGAAGGATACTCGCCGCGGACATGCATATCAGAGCAGAACCAGTTGCTGATCTGCATGGCCTTCTGGTTGGCGATCTCGTCGGCCGGGTCGCAGGTCAGTGCGTAGCTGGTGATAAAGCAGATCATGCAGCCCATCTTGAACTGAGGGTAGTGGTCGTGGGCATACCGAACAGCCTCTGCACTGGCCACAAACTGGTGATGCAGCGCCTGAAAACGCTCCTGCTTGTTGTCCGGCACCTTGTCGGTAGGGCCTTCAAAGCCCCGGATGGTGCCTGTTTCCAGGATCGCACCCATGGGCATGGTACCGCAGTTGATCTCGTTGAAGGTCAGCCAGTACTTGACCTTATCCTTGTACCGCTCAAAAATAGCCTTGCAGTAGTTCATATAGAACTCGATGAGTTCCCGGCTGACCCAGCCGTTGTACTTTTCCACCAGCGCATAGGGCAGCTCGTAGTGGCTGATGGTGACCAACGGCTCGATGCCGTGCTTCTTGCAGCAGTCAAAGACCTTGTCATAGAATTCAAGGCCCTTCTCGTTCGGCTCGGTCTCCATGCCGGTGGGGAAAATGCGGGTCCAGTTGATGGAGGTGCGGAAGGCCTTGAAGCCCATCTCGGCGAAGAGAGCAATGTCCTCCTCGTAGTGGTGGTAGAAGTCGATGGCCTCATGGCTGGGATACAGCCGGTCGGAGCGGACAGCAGTTGTCACCCATTTCGGGCTGGTGTGAGAGCCATTGGTGCACAGGTCAGGGATACTGGGGCCTTTGCCATCCACGTCCCATGCGCCCTCGAACTGGTTGGCTGCACAGGCACCGCCCCACAGGAAATCATCACGGAAAACGCTCATAAGTTTCTACTCCTATTCTATTTTGTTCTGGTTCAGGCGGGGTTCTGTTCAAAGAACAGCTTCAGGGCACCGATCAGGTTGGCATCGTTGCCATAGCGGCAGTGCACCAGCTCCGGCTTGACCGCCGGCATGACTGTGCAGCGCTCAAACAGCCAATCCAACTCGACCTGAATCGCAGGCAGCAGAGCCTCCGCTGCGCTGATACCGCCGCCGATGGCCACCTTTTCCACATCCAGCACATGCTGCAGGCTCAGGATGCCAACGGCCACCCGCCGGGCAAAGATCTCGAGAGCCTTCTGCGCTTCCGGCTCCCCGGCATTGTAAGCCGCAAAGATTTCTTCCCCGGTGGGCATGGGGCTGCCCGTCGGCAGATGCTTCTGCCGGGCATACTCGAAGATCAGGCCACTTGCCGAGGCCATTCCCGCCCAGAGGGGTGCTTCGGAATACCGCTCTACCGAGGTCAGTTTGAAATCATCGTCGGCCATCTTTGAAATATCCGAGACAAGGCCGCTAACCTCGCCTGCGGCAGCGTGAGCGCCCATCAGCACCTTCCCGTTCAGGATGATGCCGCCGCCGATGCCGGTGCCCAGCACCAGCACAAGGCCATTCTCCACACCGGCCAGCGCACCGGTCCAACCCTCCGCTGCTGCGGCACACTTGCCATCGTTGGCGATGGTCACCGGCACGCCCAGCCGCGCCTCCACCTGCGCAGCAAAGGGCTGCTCCCGCATAAAGGAGCTGAGCATTCCACCGGTATGAGCGATGCCGTTTCTGGTATCGATGCGGCCCGGCATAGAGATGGCGCAGCCCACGAACTGTCCCTGAAGGGGAGCGGCGAAGCCCTCGATGGCCGCCAGAAGGTCATCCATATTCGTCAGCGGTGTCGGAACCTTACCGCCGGAGATTTTCCGGGCCTGTTCATCGGCCAGGCTGTACTTGATGAAGGTTCCGCCGATGTCGATCAAAAGATACTGTTTCATCTTATCTCCTGCTTTCTGTTGGTTGTTTTCAGACTCATGCAAAGCCCAACGCGGCAGCCAGGCTGAGCATCACTGGCAGCGCGATCAGCGACAGCAGGGTGCTCAGACAGACCATCTGCACAGCGTAGGAAGAATCCAGCCCCAGACGCTGGGCATATACCGCGATGTTGCTGCCGATGGGGGCCGCATTCACAATGATGAGCACCGTGCCGATCTGCCGCCATGGGGCTTTGCGAAAAAAGAGCCACGACACCGCCATGGAGAGCAGCAGCACCCCGGCACCTGCCGCAATGCCGACAGCCAGCTCCACAGCTCCCTTTTCCGAATACTCAATACAGAATGATTTTAGCACAACACAGGGTAGCAAGCAATGCTCGTGTTTATACACCCGTGCAATCTTGTTGGGAAATGCCCCAAACCCCTGAACGATTTCAGAGAAATCGGCTGCGCTCCTGCGGAGCTGAACATCAATCTATCTTCGGAAAGTGAGTCAGGGATTTTTCGGCTCACGGCGTTCATGCATATCCGTTTTTTTCTCATATCCGTCGATCGCCACTTGGCGAAGGTAAGCGCTCATATTCTCTATCCTAAGCTGCGCCATCCTCGCCTTTATCAAGCCGAGTTCTTTTTCATCTACGAAAAATTTGACCTGTATCGGTCGCTTGCGATTCCTGTTGTCTGGCATCGGGATTCCTCTTTACTCCTACGGATTATTTCTAATCAAAACCGATCGATTATTGATGTGCAGTTCTGTGTTCTCCTACAAAATCACGCATAGAATACGCTTGTAAATTCCTGCTCCTGAACCTTCATCTTTGCTGTAAACTCTGAATAATTCTGCGCATCTATGGGAATTTTCAAGCCGTGCTTGATAACGCTGATGTCGTCACGCGCCATAACATTTTTCTCATAGGTCAAACCACGGTTCAACCACAATTTCAAATCGTCAGACCCTTCCGCTTCTGGATAGAGATAGTAACCAGCCTTTGCATCAAACCGGAACATATAGGCAAGCACCTGTAAATAATCTCGATTGCCAATGTTGTCAAGGGGTTTATACTTCGCGTCAGCAATGATCCGTGGTTTGCTATTCCGGCTGATGAAATCGGGATAGATCAAGCCTACATTTCCATCAAACAGTCTCTGAGCGCCTGTGCCGCTCTTGTTCATTGGGTGGTAGAAGATATCTTCAATGAACAAGTTAATATATTCCTCCCACAGCCATGCACCGTCAAACAGAATACCGTATATCTGCCTCGCTCCCGTGCCAATTTGATGTTTCTGGTGTCGGAGGATTAAGAGACACAACCTTTGTAATGCGAGATACTCTCTGAAATAAGCGTGGCGGACGGTATTCTTTTTATTCTGTTCAATGATTTTCTGCCTGTCATACGGCTCATATCCCGGAGTCGCATCTATAACGAGTTTTACCTCGTCTTTCACTTTGATAAGAAGTTTATTGCCGTAAGGCTTTCTTTTGATAAACTCTATGGTATGCCGCACCAACTCCATCAGACTGTTATCGTAGGAAAACTCTCTCTGGCTGTATGCAACATTTCCTACAAATGGGGTGTTCTTCTCTATATGTCTTGCGATATCAATCGTGCCCTTTACATTTCCATCATTGTACCTGTGGCGGATATACTTTTTGAACAAGCCCTTCCGCATCGCTGCTTTGAGGTAATACGGAAACAGAAACAGCAGGAAATTGAACAGCCGATTGTCTTGATTGGCATCTGCATCCAAATCTACGATATTTGGAAAGTCCAGAACTTTGTCTAAAAGATACTGGAAAAAGTAATCCTCACCCTCTCCGCAAAAACGGGACGCGATCACAAGCCGCTCATCACCGTAGCCAAGAAAGCCCATCACATTACCAGAGCGATAGGTATCATTGACGCTTTGGAGGATCATCTGATCTTGCGTAATATCCTCTGCATCCTTTA
>ERZ835109.2839-NODE-2839-length-10226-cov-2.617442_pt1 | contig 10226 bp, 7 predicted proteins | sample MGYA00519946_ERZ835109 | MGnify/ENA primary metagenome ERZ835109 (study PRJEB31850, sample SAMEA3708771) | human gut metagenome | biome: human gut; feature: human-associated habitat; material: faeces | place: China | collected 2014 ...
GGCAGATATGTAATTGATGCCAAGTCTATAATGGGTATATTCAGTCTTGATCTTTCTAAGCCAATTGACCTGAACATTCATGCAGACAATGATATTGATACAATCCTTGCCGTATTAAAGCCATACATCGTTGAGTAATGATGTGTAAGAACATATAAACCGCTTTATCTGTTACAGATAAAGCGGTTTTATTTTATTCAATTACGATTTTTTCTGTTGTCTCAATTGCTGTCTTGTAAAGCTCCTCAATAACTCCATCAAGGTTAGTCTCATGCTGCTTGATAACATTAAGATTAGGCTTGGTTACAGGGTGCTTTGCAACGAATATTGTACAGCAGTCCTCAAATGGCTGTATTGATGTCTCATATGAGCCAATCTTTTCTGATATATCAATAATCTCCTGCTTGTCAAAACCGATAACCGGTCTGAATACAGGCATTGTACACACTTCGTTAGTACAGTAAAGACTTGCCATTGTCTGGCTTGCAACCTGTCCGATGCTCTCTCCTGTAACAAGTCCCTGACATCCGCTCATTTTTCCTAAATCTTCAGCAATCTTCATCATATATCTTCTCATAATGATTGTAAGCTCATCATGTGGACATTTCTCATATATAGCCATCTGGATATCTGTGAAATTAACAACATTAAGTGTAATTGGGCCTGAATACTTAGATACAATCTTTGCAAGGTCAATTACCTTCTGCTTTGCTCTTTCACTTGTATATGGAGGAGCATGGAAGTATGTTGCTTCAATCTGTACACCTCTTTTGGCAACCATATATCCTGCAACAGGGCTGTCAATACCGCCTGATAATAAAAGCATCGCCTTTCCTGCTGTTCCGATTGGCATTCCGCCAGGACCCGGAACCTCAATAGAGTAAATATTGATTACATCTCCTCTTATCTCAACCTGTAAAAGAACCTCTGGCTTATGCACGTCAACCTTCATCTCTGGGAATGCATCAAGAATTCTTCCACCAAGCTCCATATTAATCTCCATTGAGTTCATTGGATAATTCTTTCTTGTTCTTCTTGCATTAACCTTGAATGTAAGATTCTTATTCTTATATGCCTTATCAAGATAATTGATAACCTGATTAGCAAGGTCATCAAAACCGTTATCTTCAATCTGAACTACAGGACAGATTCCAACTATACCAAATACTCTTGTAAGGCTCTCAATTACCTCATCATAATCATAGTCCGAAAGTGCATTAACATAGATTCTTCCATCGGCTCTTCTTACATCAAATTCTCCCTCAACATCTTTAAGTGAGAACTTAATTTGTCTTACAAGGGCATCCTCAAAGATGAATCTGTTTTTTCCTTTAACGCCTATTTCTCCATACTTTATCAAAAATGCTTTATACATCGTTTTCCGCCTTTCCTTTGCATATCAAGATTTGTGCAAAGCACAAATCTTGTGTGTGAAAATCTATTTTCACACAATTATCGTCTTGTGTACTTCCTAAGCATTGGAAGCAGCTGTTTAAGTGTTTCTATTGTGTATTCAAGTTCTTCCTTTGTTGTCTCATAGCAGAAGCTGAACCGAAGTGTAGAATCAAGCAGCTCCTTATCAAGTCCGATTGCAACAAGTGTGTTGCTCAGTCCCGGCTTGTTAGATGAGCATGCTGAACCAGATGATACATATATTTCTTTATCTTCAAGTGAATGAAGAAGCACTTCTGCCCTTACTCCCTTAAAGCTTGCACTTACAATCTGCGGTGCCGAATCCGTACCATTCTTGCTGTTTACCTGCACATCAGGAAGCTTTTCAAGCTCATCTATGAAATAATCCTTTAATTCATACAAATGTGCTATCTTGCTTTCAAAGTCATTATTATATATAAGCTTTACGGCAGTTGCAAGTCCTGCTATAGCCGGAACATTTTCAGTTCCTGAACGCATGCCCTTCTGCTGTCCTCCACCATATATAATAGGCTTGATTCTTGTCTTATCATTAATGAATAAGAATCCGCTCCCCTTAGGTCCGTGAATCTTATGCCCACTGACTGATAACAGATCAATACCAAGCTTCTTAGGATATATCTTATATTTGCCATAAGCCTGTATCGCATCAACATGATATACAATATCAGGATTATAATCTTTAATTATATGTCCGATTTCTTCAATCGGTTCAACAGCACCAATTTCATTATTAACATACATTACCGAAACAAGTATTGTCTCATCATCAAGTGCATTCTTTAGAGCCTCTATATCAACTATTCCGTCTTTATCAACTGGAAGATATGTTATTCTGAAGCCTTCTTTTTCAAGGAAATTGAATGGCTCTTTAACTGATGAATGTTCTACAGATGATACTATGCAGTGCATTCCTTTTCTTTTATTAGCCATTGCTGTTCCGATTATTGCCATGTTATTAGATTCTGTTCCACCAGAAGTAAAGAGTATCTCCTTATCCTGACACTTAAGAGTCTTTGCTATTATCTCTTTAGCTTCACGGATATATTTCTCTGCATCAACACCCTTCATATGCTTTGATGATGGATTACCATAATCTTCTGACATAACCTTTACTGCTGTTTCTACTACCTCTGCTGCACATTTTGTTGTAGCAGAATTATCAAGATATGCTTCCATATTGCCTCTTTTCCGCTTATTCTTCCATATTATACATAAGCACTGACAACAGCATCATTCCCGCTGTCTCAGTTCTTAATATTCTCTTACCAAGTGTAATTATCTCACAGCCTGCATTTACAGCTTCGTCAAGCTCTGACCTGTCGAATCCGCCCTCAGGTCCTATAAATATGCCAACCGATTCTCCATGTCCGATTTCTTCAATCACTTTTCTGGTCTTTTCCATGCCTTCTGCACACTCATATGGCAGTAATAGTTTATCTAACTTCCCTGCATACCCAAGTGCCTGCTTAAATGTCATAACTTCTGTCACTTCAGGCTGGATACTTCTCTTGCTTTGCTTGGCTGCACTTAATGCAATGCCATTCCAGCGTTCAACCTTAGCTTTAGCTTTCTTCGCATCCAGTTTTACAACGCTTCTTTTCATTGCTACAGGAACAACACTGTATGCTCCAAGTTCTACAGCCTTCTGTATTATAAGCTCCATTTTATCAGCCTTAGGCAGCCCCTGAAACAGGATTATTCTTGAAGGCAGCTCTTTCCCCTGCTCGTCCTTACTTAGTATATCTGCCCTTATATATTCGTCAGACATAGAAGCGATACTGCATTCATAATCAACATTATCTCCGCTGCTTATAAGAAGCTTGTCGCCTTCTTTGAATCTTAATACATTCTTAATGTGATTAACATCACTTCCAACTATATCTATATATGAATCATGGATATTCTCATGCTCTGCAAAAAAATGATACATACACTACTTCCTTCTTGCTGTGATATTAACCCACTCGCCATCATGGTTAATCTCAACTATCTCTAACTCAGGATTCTTCTTAAATGCCTCTGCCACCTCATTTTCCTTGGTATCTATAATACCTGATGTAATAAAGTAAGCCCCGTGCTTCATATGCTCATGTATGCATGTTGAAAGCGGCTCTAATACGTCTGCAAGGATATTGGCACACACAATGTCGTAGCACTCATAGCCACAGGCATCTTTAACAGCTTTATCATCAATGATATTACCCTCAATAACCTCAAGCTGCTTCTTATCTATATTGTTCTGCTCTGCATTTTCCTCTGATGCAATAATTGCATTAGGGTCAAGGTCTGTACCAAATGCATGCTTTGCACCATATTTTAATGCAACTACTGAAAGTATACCGCTTCCACAGCCGACATCTAACACCTCATCACCATCTTTAACATACTTCTGAAGCTGCTTTATAACCATTCTTGTAGTCTCATGTGAACCTGTTCCGAAAGCTGTTCCCGGGTCAATGCTAAGTACAGCATGCCCCTTCATCTCCTCTGTCTCCGGCTCCCATGTAGGCTTAATGAATAAGTCTCCTATTGTAAATGTATGCCAGTACTGCTTCCAGTTATTAATCCAGTCCTTATCCTCTGTCTCTGATTCTGTGATTGTACCCTCACCAATATCAATAAACATTCTTAAATCTTCAAGTTCTGCCTTAACCTTTTCAAGCATTGAGCCATCATCTTCTTCACTGTCAATGTAGAAATTAACCTTAGCTCTGCCATCATCAGGTGGAAGGTCAGGAATGAAATCTACAAACATTGACTTAGCCTCTTCCTTAGTAAGCTGTACATTATCCTCAATTTCGATACCTTCAATTCCTATATCATTAAGCGCGCTGCTTATCATATCAACTGCATCTGTAGTTGTCTGGATTGAATATTTATTCCACTTCATATTATTGTCCTTTCGTTAACACAAACATTTTACATCTGTAAAAATGCTTCATACCCCTTTAATGTCTCATATAGGTCAGCCTTGCTTATTACCTCGTATGGTGCATGCATATTCTGTACAGCAATTCCACTGTCGATTACATTCATATCAAGATTAGCCAAGATATATGCAATTGTTCCGCCACCGCCTGCATCTACCTTTCCAAGCTCTGCCATCTGGAAATACACATCTGCATCATCCATAACTTTTCTTAACTTTCCAATGAATTCAGCAGAAGCATCATTAGAACCACTCTTTCCTCTTGAACCTGTATACTTGTTAAATACCATACCTTTTCCAAAGAATGCTGAATTCTTCTTTTCAAACACTGATGCATAATTAGGGTCATATGCTGCACTTACATCTGATGATAACATATAAGAATTAGCAAGTGCTCTTCTTAACTTAAGCTCTGAATAATCACCGCATCTGTCCATAACTTCTGCGACCATATTTTCAAAGAATCTTGAATGCATACCTGTTGCACCGACGCTTCCAATCTCCTCTTTATCTACAAGTATGCACACGCCAGTTCTTGTAACCTGTGGTGTATTAAGAAGTGCAATAAGCGACGGATAAGCACATACTCTGTCATCATGTCCATATCCCATAATCATGCTTCTGTCCAGACCATAATCTCTTGCAGGTCCTGCCGGAACAGCCTCAAGCTCTGCTGATAAGAAATCCTCCTCTTCAATCCCATATTTTTCTTTAAGAATTGCAAGAATATTCTTCTTAACTGCTTCCTTTTCTTCCTTATTCTCATCTGTATTATCACTGTCTGATTCTGCTGGCATGCTTCCTATAAGGATATCAAGGTCCTCACCCTCAACTACCGAGTTTCCTTTCTTTTCCATCTGCTTGGCAGCCAGGTGTATAAGAAGGTCTGATACTCCGACAACCGCATCGCAAGCGTCTTCTCCGATTACAACTTCAACACATTTGCCGTTCTTTAATGCAACAACACCATGAAGTGCAAGAGGAATTGCAACCCACTGGTATTTCTTGATTCCTCCATAATAATGTGTATCAAGAAGTACCAGATCTGAATCTTCATACATAGGATTCTGCTTGATATCAAGTCTTGGTGAATCAATATGTGCCCCAAGTATATTCATACCGGTGCTTATTGATTCACTTCCAATATTAAAAAGCACTATTGCCTTCTTCATATTAACGGCATATACCTTATCGCCTGCTTTAAGTGTTTCATTGGCTGCTATTATCTTCTGTAAATCTCTGTATCCGGCTTTCTTTGCCAGTTCTACAGCCTTTTTTACACATTCTCTTTCTGTCTTACACTCAGATATAAAAGTCTTATATCCATCTGCAAATGTGAATACATTGTTCTTATCTTCGTCTGAATATTTCTTCCATGCATTCTTTCTTTCCATAATGTCAACTTCCTTTCTATATTCCTAATGTTATCTGGCCATCAGAATCTTCCTGATTATCTGCATCAAAGCTTTCGCTTGCAAGCTCTAACTCTGCCTCTTCCTTATATTGTTCAACCATGTCTTCACTGATTGTTGGAAGCTCATCTATCGACTGTACTCCAAATGACCTTAAGAAATCCTCTGTTGTTCCAAAAAGCATTGGTCTTCCCGGTGCATCAAGTCTTCCAACTTCCTTTACAAGGCCAAGTTCAACAAGCTTGCTTACTGCTCTGTCTGAATTAACACCTCTGATATTCTCTATCTCAATCTTAGTTACAGGCTGCTTATATGCTATTATCGACAATGTCTCTAATGCCGCATCTGTCAGTGTATATCTTCTTGGCTGGCTGCACACTCTTATAAGTGCATCATAATATTCCTGCTTGGTACACAGCTGGAAGCTGTTCTCAAGTTCAATAATTCTTATTCCCCTGTTCTCTGATTCATATTTATCCATAAGATTGTGTACTATCTTAACAGTTGTATCCACATCCTGTTCTATGGCATCTGCAAGCTTACCTGCTTCCACAGAATCACCCATAGTAAAAAGCACAGCCTCAATTATGCCTTCCATCTGTTCTAAACTCATCATTCTACTCCTCTGTTATATATTCAATAAGCTCAGGATCCCTGACCACCCTTATGAATATATCATCCTCCGGGCATTCCTGCTTAACCTCAACGAATCCGGTCTTAATAAGCTCTAACACAACTAAAAATGTTACTATAACAGCAACCTTTGATGGATTATTCCACAAAAGCTCCCTGAAACTAAACTCTTCATGCTCCATCATAAATGCTTTAATATCCACAAGTTTTTCACTCATGGTAACTTCTTCTTTCTCAATCTTTCCAAACTTGCTTCGTACAGGATCTATCTTATCTTCCTTACGTTTACAAACATCAGCAAATATTCTGTTAAGACGCATAAGTGTTGTATCACCAATAACCTCTGTAAGATCAACCGGCGGTGTATATGCTGCAACTGCCTCCGGAATACTCTGCTTCTTATAATAGGTTCTCTCTGCATCTGTATGCTTGTCCTTTAATTCCTGTGCCATAGCCTTATACAGCTTGTACTCTAACAGCTTTTCAACAAGCTCTGCTCTTGGATCTTCCTCATTGCCTTCCTCATCCACTTCCTTAGGAAGTAACATTCTTGACTTAATATCAAGAAGAGTTGCCGCCATTACAAGGAACTCACTTACTACATTAAGATCTTCCTTCTTTAGCTGCTCAACATATTCCATATACTGTTCCGTAATCATTGCAATCGGAATATCATATATATTAACTTTATTCTTATCTATCAAATGTAAAAGAAGATCTAAAGGTCCTTCAAACACCTGAAGCTTAACACTTATTCCCATATCTGCCTCACTATATTTACTGTGCATAATTACACGTATCACATTTTACATAAAATAACTGCTGTTTGCAAGTAATTGCTAAATTCTATAAAATAACATATAATATCTTGAAAACATTCAGTTAAGGATTAAGGAATAAGAATGCTCAATTTAATATTATTAATCAAAAGAATTGTCACTAAAATATCTGAAGACCGCATCGGCGACTACGCATCCTCAGCATGTTACTATCTCATGCTGAGCTTTTTCCCGTTTTTTATTGGTCTTTTAAGCCTTATAAAGTTTCTGCCGGTTTCCAAGGCAGACCTTTTAAAAATCATATACGGTGTTCTTCCAACTCAACTGCAGCCTATTGTTCAGGTAATGCTCACTGATATATATGACAATTCAACAACGGCATTAACACTCATTACTGCAATTGCTATCATATGGGCTGCCGGTAAAGGATTCATGGCTATAGTCCGTGGATTAAAACAGATATACAGAAAAGGTAACCAGAAGAACTGGCTTTTCCAGAGAATAAGAGCAAGTATCTATGCCCTTATATTTATGATTCTTATTATTGCCAGCCTTATACTTATGGTATTTGGTAACAATATTATGAACTTCACTATGAAATATATACCACAGCTTACTAATGTAGTCGTGATATTCAGAGGAATATTTAACAGTAAACATTTTCTCTTTCCAAGTATATTCACACTCTTCTTTACTATAGCATTCTCACTTGTATCAAGAAGAGGAAAAAAGTTCTATAAAGAGATTCCTGGAGCTTTCTTTTCTGCTTTGGGATGGTATCTTTTTACAGCTCTATATTCTCTTTATGTTGGCCACTCACCGAACTTTTCATACATGTACGGTAGTCTTGCTACTATTATCATAGCACTTATATGGATGTATGCCTGTATGATTATAATATTCATAGGTGCAGAGATTAACTACTTCATCAATGATGAAAAAATATTCAAACATTATCTTGGGAAGAAATCAAAGTAAGCGTAGTCCCTCTGTAGAAGAATTCCAGAATCTGCGCGTAAGTCATGGATTCTGCCATTTTATTGGCAGCATTCTGACTCATGCCGATTCCATGTCCGTAGCCTCCTCCTGTTATCTTAAAGCCTGTAAGCTTCTTTCCCTCCGTCACCTTCTCAAACACACAAAATGTACTTGGAAGATTAGCATATCTTGTCGTTCCTGACTTAGTGTTCATATCCACATTTGCATTGCCAAATGCTGCCCTAATCGCTGATTCACTGTCTATCACTGTCTCGCCTTTATCACCTGTAACCTTAACTTTTACTGCCGCTCCTCCATTAACACGCTCAAGTACTTCAATATCTTTTATGTTTCCTACATTCTTCCCTGTAGAACGTGCAAATCCTTCACTTATCTCTTTAACAGATTCCTCCATGCTCCATCTGTACAAGGTGCAGTCGTAATCATAATCAGCCTCATTTTCACCTTTTATAAATGTATTGAACTCCGATTCTACTGTCAGTGTAAGTCCTCTGTCCACTCCACCCACACACTCTGCAACAAAATACGGGTAGTTTTCTGTTGTATTGCCCCAGAGTGTAACGTCTGTTGTGCTTCCACATGAGGTTGAATAGTAATATGTCTTAACAACTTCTCCATTATATGAAAGCACCTGTCCCGCTGTCTCATCTACTGCAGTATCTGTTGATTCCGCCCGCGGTGAGTTATTATATACCTGAAACTGTATTGAGTCATCAATATGCGCTCCATAAGCACTATAATAGTTATTAGAAAGTTCCGTATAAGCATAGCTTCTTGCACATACAGCCTGACATTTCAGTGCTTCAGGATTAAACCCTGACGGCATCTCGCTAGGAACAACTTTTTTAAGATAATCTTCTATCCCCACTTCATTCACGACAACAATTCCCTCATCATACAGTGAAACTTCAATAGTTCCGCCATATGAAGGTGTTCCTATGCCTCTGTTTACTGACTGGAACTGTATCTCACCTGATTTAGGAATTAGTTTTATTCTGCCCTCATTAAAATCTTCTGTATCCGGATTAAACGCAACCGTCTCCCCGGGTGCCGTCTCATAAGATTCTTCACCAGTCTCAACTATCATTCCTGAATCAGCACCAAAAACCACTTCGTTAAAAAATATATCCCTGAATCCGCTTGTCTTTATAATTACTCTTATATTGTCAGCCTGCAAAGGTTTATTCTTAATAGCACCACAGACTTCTCCATCCGCCACAATAAAGTCCTGTAATGCATAACCTATAATTATACTGCTGTAATTACTTATCAATGAATTTTCTTTTTCATACATAATAAAGTCTTCATCCAGCTTAACAGAGCCATAACCTTCTATTTCAACGCTGTCTTGTGAAACTGACAGCACCTTTCCACTTACAACATCCGTCTTGGTATTAACTCCAACAATCTTTCCATCCTCAACGGTAATATCACATAAACACCCGGTTACATCTTCTGCTATCTTTCCGCTATTGAATTTCTTTATATTTCCATACATATTGGCAGTTATCGTATTGTCTTCTATATTAGTTATATATACATTTTTATAAATATTAATTTCTGACGATGTGTCCTGATATCTTGATTTAATCATATGTGACATATATATACATGCTGATGACATAAAAATCACCAGTGCAGAATAGACTAAGAATATTATTTTTGTTCTCTGTTTCATATACTATTCTCCATACTAAATTAAGTGTCCCTGTTCAGACAAGCTCTTGATAGTATATGTTGAAAATGTGTGTTTTAGAACTAGGTATGCTCATCACTTTTCGCGCAAAAAGCTTATATGCCAGAACTAAGTTCTGGCATTGTCGCGTTGCTCCTCGAATATAAAATCATAAAAAGCGACGCATGCAAGCATGTCCGCTTTTATAATTTTATATTCTCATCGCTTTTCGCGCAAAAAACAGGCTGTCACATACATGACAGCCTGTTAATAATATCCCAAAACGCCGCTCCCCACGCTTTCGACTCCTAGCGAAGCTAGGTGGGCAACCGCATCCAAACCGCTGCCTTCCACTGACTAAGGAG
>ERZ835109.2850-NODE-2850-length-10193-cov-2.807852_pt1 | contig 10193 bp, 8 predicted proteins | sample MGYA00519946_ERZ835109 | MGnify/ENA primary metagenome ERZ835109 (study PRJEB31850, sample SAMEA3708771) | human gut metagenome | biome: human gut; feature: human-associated habitat; material: faeces | place: China | collected 2014 ...
CGCCATTACTTCGATAAGTACGGCAAGGGCATGGGCGCGCAGGGCTGCGTGAGCTGGTCGTTCGACCGCAAGGGCGTCATCATCATCGACAACGAGGACGGCGACTACGATGAGGACACCGTCATGATGGACGCGCTCGAGGCCGGCGCAGCTGACTTTACCGCCGACGGTCCCGTGTTTGAGATCACCACCGATCCCGACGCCTTCAACGACGTCATCGCCGCGCTCGAAGCCAAGGGCTACACCTTTGCCAGCGCCGACATCAGCCTCGTCCCGCAGACCTACGTCAAGCTCACGAGCGAGGAGGACGTCAAGAACATGGAAAAGCTGCTTGATATGCTCGAGGACAACGAGGACGTGCAGAACACCTACCACAACTGGGAGACCGAGGACTAAGCCTTATATAGCAAGGGTTTCAGTCGTTTTGAAACCGCTCAGTTGTGACATACAGGGCTCCAGCTGCGATATGCATAACAACCTCTGCTGCGATATACAGCGGGGGTTGTTTTTTTCTTTTCTGCGCCGCACGGCGCACCGCGCCGGAAGCGCCATCACTCTTACTATAGCAATAACTTTTACTCTTACTATCCCTGTTACTATCACTATAACGGCAATCCTGTTCATGCTTTCAAAGCATCGAGTCCTTTGTAAATTTAGAAAATTCTGAGAGCTTTTCCGCTTTTGTTGCACCAAAACCGGCATCAGAACGCGGTTTTTCCCTTACCGGCAAGGAGGAAAACCACATGACCGAGAAAAAAGGCTTTGTTCTTTACTTTGACGCCGCGTCCAGCCTTGCCGCGCTCTGTGCGGAGCAGCGCGGCGAGCTGCTCCTGGCGCTGTTCGACTACGCCGAACGGACGGCAAAGCAGTCTCTCACACCGGAGACCGCGCTCGCCTCCTACCCGGCGCTCGACGAACAGACGCGCATGGCGTTCCGCTTCATGGCAAACAGCATCGAGCGTGACACAAGGAAGTGGGAGCGCCAGCGCGAGCGCCGCAGTCAGGGCGCGGCGCAGCGCTACGCCCGCGCACGGGGCGAGGCGGAAGCCCCCGCGCCGTCTGCCGCGGGGCGAAACGACTGGATGAAGGACTACACCCTGTGAGCAAGGCGAAGGGGACGGCAGCGTGCCGTCCCCTTCCATATTTCGTGCGAGCAAGACTGTAAGCCGGGTTCTGTATCTGGCAGTCATCTATCTACGCGCCGCGTTGCCGCGGCGCTCCAGCCACCCCGGGAGCGGTCGGGCAAACCTTGGGGCGCGGGGCCCCTGCTCCCATACCGGTGTTGCTCCGGATAGAGTTTACAGCGTCGGACACTCTCGAGCCGACGGGTGCGCTCTTACCGCACCTTTCCACCTTTTCCCATATTGCTACGGGTAGTCTATTTCTGTTGCACTTTTCCTCAGATCGCTCTGGGCGGGCGTTACCCGTTATCCTTGCCCTGTGGAGCCCGGACTTTCCTCACAGCAAGCCTTTCGGCTTTGCCGCGCGACCGCCTGTCTTACTCGCGCTCCCTATTGTAAAGGACGGCGCGGGCAAAGTCAAGGGGGAAGAACGCCGCTTTGCCGTTGCGCGGCAAGCATAGGGAAAATGCAAAAGAAAATTTGTGCAGGGAAATCGTTGATAAAATACGGCGGGCGCGGTATAATTTTATATATTGCGAATGTTCAGAGGGGAGTATTTGTGTATGACGCTGCACGAATATCTGCAAGGCATGAAGGGAAAGACCGCCGCGGTCATCGGCCTCGGCGTGAGCAACCGTCCGCTCGTGGAGCTGCTGGCGCGGAACGGTGTGAAGGTCATCGCCTGCGACAGGAAGGAGCGCGCGGCGCTCGGCGGCGCGGCGGCGCACTACGAGGCGCTCGGCGCGGTGCTGCACCTCGGCGAGGGCTATCTGCGCGATCTGGACGCGGACGTCGTCTTCCGCACGCCCGGGATGCGTCCCGACGTACCGGAGCTGCTGGAGGCGAAGGCATCACGAGCGAGATGGAGGCGTTCTTCGCCGTCTGTCCGTGTCCCATTCTCGGCGTGACCGGCAGCGACGGCAAGACCACCACCGCGAGCGTCATTGCCGAGCTTCTCAAGGCCGAGGGGCGGCGCGTGTGGCTCGGCGGCAACATCGGCCGTCCGCTGCTCGCGGACGCGGAGCAGATGACGCCGGACGATCTTGCGGTGCTGGAGCTTTCCTCGTTCCAGCTGATGGATATGCCGTACTCGCCGCAGGTCGCGGTGCTGACGAACCTCGCCCCGAACCATCTGGACGTGCACCGCGACATGGCGGAGTACATCGCGTCCAAGGAAAATATTTACCTGCACCAGAGCGCGCGGGACACCGCCATCTTCAACGCCGACAACGCCATCACGCGCGATCTGAGCGGCAAGGCGGTCGGACGTGCGCGTCTGTTCTCGCGGCAGGAGGAGGTCGCCGACGGCGCGTTCGTGCGCGGCAGCGCGATCTGGCTGCGCGATGCGGCAGGGGAGCGCGGGGTCCTGCCGCTGGCGGACATCCGCCTTCCCGGCTGGCACAATGTGGAAAACTATATGGCGGCGCTCCTCGCTGTGGACGGACTTGTGCGCGATGAGACCGTCCGCCGCGTCGCACGGGAGTTTGCCGGCGTGGAGCACCGCATCGAGTTCGTGCGCGAGCTGCACGGCGTCCGCTATTACAACGATTCCATCGCCACCAGTCCCACGCGCACCATCGCAGGGCTGCGCGCCTTCCCGCACAAGGTCGTGCTGATCGCGGGCGGTTATGACAAGCATATTCCCTTTGCACCCCTTGCGCCCGAGGTGGTTGAGCACGTCAAGACGCTCATCCTCTGCGGCGCGACCGCCAACGCCATCGAGCGCGCGGTGGTGGAGAGCGAAGCCTATGAGACCGCAGCCGAGCGGCCGCGGATCCTCCGCTGCAAGGACCTGCGGGAGGCGGTGGACGCCGCCTACTTCTGCGCCGAGAGCGGCGATGTGGTGACGCTCTCGCCCGCCTGCGCCGCCTTCGACTGCTACGCGAACTTTATGGAGCGCGGCAGGGCCTACAAGGAAATGGTGAAAAAGCTCGGCGAATAGGGAAAAGCCGTGGGCGCATAGATTCTCCCGAAAGGGGGAACGCCCATGCGCCGCTATATGCGCCGCGGCATGACGGGGCGGGAGAAACGCCGGCTGCTGCTTTTCCTTGTCTGCGCCGCGCTCATCGCGCTCGCCGTCACCGCGATGACGCAGCTTCGGCCCATTCTCACGAGCCTTGCCACCGCGCGCGTCTCGAACGCCGTCACGCGCGTCGTGAACACCTCGGTGAACGAAACGCTCTACGACGCCGGTGTGGACTACGACCGCCTGATCTCGCTGGAAAAGGACAACGAGGGACACATCACGGCGGTCAAGAGCAACATGGCGGAGTTCAACCGATTGCAGTCCGCCGTGCTCGCGGACGTGCTGCAAAGGCTCTCGGAGGTCTCCACGCGCGAGCTGGCCATCCCGCTCGGGAGCCTGACCGGCTCGCCGCTGCTCGCGGGCCGCGGGCCGCTCCTGCACATCAAAATGCAGTCGGTCGGCTCGTCCTCGGCGCACTTTGAGAATGCCTTCGCCTCCGCGGGCATCAACCAGACGCGCCACGAGATCCGGCTGGTGGTGGACGTGTATGTGAGCGTCCTGCTGCCGGGCTTTTCGACCGTCACCAAGGTCACCAACCGCTGCGCCGTCGCCGAGACGGTCATCGTCGGCTCCGTGCCGGATACCTACACCTACTTCGACACACGCGAGGATATGTCCTCCACCGCCGAGGACTTCATTATGAACAACGCCGGATAAAAGGGGAGAACGCCATGGACTACAAGGAACGCATAAAGGAGCTGCGCGACACGCTCAACGCACACTCGTACCGCTACTATGTGCTCGACGAGCCGAGCATCAGCGACTATGAATACGATATGCTCCAGCGCGAGCTGGCCAATCTGGAGAAGGAGCACCCCGAGGAGATCACGCCGGACTCGCCCACGCAGCGCGTGGGCGGCATGGCGCTGACGAAGTTCGAGCCGGTGACGCACGCCGTCCCGCTCGAGAGCCTGCAGGACTCCTTCTCCGACGCCGAGGTCGTGGACTTCGACGAGAAGGTGCGTGAGCAGCTCGAGCACGTCGAATACAGTGTGGAGCCGAAGGTGGACGGTCTGTCCGTCGCGCTCGAGTACCGCGACGGCGTGTTCGTCCGCGGCGCCACGCGCGGCGATGGGCGCGTGGGCGAGGACGTGACGGAGAATCTGCGCACGATCCAGTCCATTCCCATGGTGCTGCCGGAGAAGCTGCCGCGCCTCATCGTGCGCGGCGAGGTCTACATGGCGAAAAAGGTCTTTGCCGCGCTCAACGCCGAGCGCGAGGAGAACGGGGAGCAGACCTTTGCCAATCCCCGCAACGCCGCCGCCGGCTCGCTGCGCCAGCTTGACCCGAGGATCGCGGCGAAGCGCCGACTGGATATTGCCGTTTTCAACCTCCAGCTCGCCGAGGGACGGACCTTCACGACCCACGCCGAGACGCTTGCTTATCTGCGCACGCAGAAATTCAAGGTCATCGGCAACAAGGTGGTCGACAACGTGCAGGACGCGCTCGCAGAGATCCGCCGTCTCGGCGAGGAGCGCGCGGAGCTGCCCTACGATATGGACGGCGCTGTTGTAAAGCTGAATAGCCTTACAGACCGTGAAATTCTCGGCTCAACGAGCAAGGTGCCGCGCTGGGCCATCGCCTACAAGTACCCTCCCGAGGAGAAGGAGACCCGCGTGACGGACATCGTCGTGCAGGTGGGGCGCACGGGCGTGCTGACGCCGAAGGCGGTCTTTGAGCCGGTGCATCTGGCCGGAACGACCGTCACGAACGCGACGCTCCACAACCAGGACTTCATCGACGAGAAGGACATCCGCGTCGGCGACGCCATCGTGGTGCGCAAGGCGGGCGAGATCATTCCTGAGGTCGTGCGCGTGCTGAAGGACAAGCGTCCCGACGGCACGCAGCCCTACCGTCTGCCGGACCGCTGTCCGGTCTGCGGCGCGCCGGTCTACCGCGCCGAGGGCGAGAGCGCCACGCGCTGCACGGGCGCGGAGTGTCCCGCGCAGCTGCTGCGCAACCTCACACACTTCACCTCGCGCGAGGCGATGGACATTGACGGCGTCGGCCCCGCGCTGCTCGAGCAGCTGGTGAACGCCGGACTTGTCCGCAAGGCGTCCGACCTTTACAGTCTCGACGTGCAAACGCTTGCGCAGCTCGACCGCATGGGCCTCAAGAGCGCGCAGAATGCCGTCGCCGCCATTGATCGCTCCAAGCAGAACGATCTTTCCAAGCTGCTCTGCGCCCTCGGCATCCGCCAGATCGGCACAAAGGCCGCGCGTGTGCTCGCGCAGCGCTTCGGCTCGATGGACGCGCTGATGAACGCCACGGTCGAGGAGCTGACCGCCGTGGATGACATCGGCGAGATCACCGCGCAGTTCCTGCAGCGCTGGTTCGCGGACGGGCAGTCCCGCGACCTCATCGAAAGCCTGAAAAACGCAGGCGTCAACATGACCAGCACGGAAGCCCCGCAGGATCTGCGCTTTGCGGGCAAGACCTTTGTGCTCACCGGCTCGCTCACGCGCTTCACGCGCGACGAGGCCGAGGCGCTCATCGCCGACCACGGCGGCAAGGCCGCCGGCTCCGTCTCCAAAAAGACAAGCTATGTGGTCGCCGGAGAGGCCGCCGGAAGCAAGCTGCGCAAGGCGCAGGAGCTGGGCGTTCCGGTGCTCACGGAGGACGAATTTCTGGCGCTGCTCGGCGGCAAGGCCGAGGACGATCCGGAAAACGGCGAAAGCGGCGGACAGCTCGGCCTGTTTTCCTGAAAAGGAGAGCATTTGATGAACATTCGCACGGCAGAGCGCCGCGATCTTTCCGCGATGCTCGACATTTACAACTACGAGGTGAAAAACGGCACGGCGACCTTCGACGTAGAGCCCCGCGCGGGCGCGGCGGGGGAGGCGTGGTTCGCCGCGCACAACACCGGCAACCATCCGCTGCTCGTGGCGGAGGAGGACGGTAAGGTCCTCGGCTACGCCTCGCTCTCGCCCTACCGCGACTTCGACGCCTATCTGCAAACCGTTGAGCTTTCCGTTTACGTTGCGCCCGAGAGCCGCGGGCGCGGCATTGCGAGCGCGCTGATGGAGGCCGTTCTTCGTCTGGCGCGCGAGGACGCGGACACGCACACGGTCGTTTCCGTCATCGCGGGCGGCAACGCGGCGAGCGTCCGCCTGCATGAGAAATTCGGCTTCACCTGCTCCGGGACTCTGCATGAGGTGGGGCTGAAATTCGGCCGCTACCTCGATATCGTCAACTACGAGCTGCGCGTGGGCTGAGCAAAACGCGCCCGAAAAAAACATCGAAAGATCCGGAACTTTTTCCTGCGTTCCTTCGTCTATTCATGCAGGGCCGCGGCACGCGGTCAAAAGAACGATCTATCAAGGAGAACCATTCGCATGAAACGAACGCTTTCCCTCATTCTCATTTTCACGATGCTGCTGTCTCTCGCCGCCTGCGGCAGCAAGGACGCCGCGCCGCCCGACGATGACAACGCGCCTCCACAGGAGCAGGGCGGCGGAGAGGAGCAGTCCGGCGGAACGACCGGGACGCCCGACGAGCCGGAGCAGCCCGAGCAGACGCAGCCAACAGAGCAGGAGCCGGCGGACAGCAAGCCGGAGCAGACGCAGCCGGCTGACAACAGCAAGCCCAAGCAGGAGCCTGCCGGGGAGCCGGAAAAGGAGCCTGCCAAGCAGCCTGAGCAGAAGCCCGAGCCCAAGCCGGCTGAAAAGCCTGCGGAGGGAACGAGCGCAGAGCCGCCGACCGAGACGCCCAAGCCCGAGACCCCGGCAGAGGACAAGCCCGCCGCGGCTGTCGACGACGCACTGACGATCCTCAACGCGATCTGGAATACATACAGCGATGAAGAAAAGTTCCCTGCCGCCGGAGGGGATTCCGAGCACGCCGTAGACGGCGCGCCCGGCAGCTTCGACGTGAGCAATGCCGACAGCCTCAGCTATCAGCTCACCTTCCCGGCGGACGACGCTTCGCTCATCGACAGCGCCGCCTCGCTCGTTCACATGATGAATCTGAACACCTTCACCTGCGGCGCGTTCCATGTCGCCGACGCGAACAACGTCGCCAGGCTCGCGGACGACCTGCGCACGACCATTCAGGCCAAGCACTGGATGTGCGGCTTCCCGGATAAGCTGGTCATCGTCACGGTCGGGCAGAGCGTATTTTCCGTGTACGGAAACGAGGAGCTGGTCAACACCTTCCGCGATAAGCTCCTGGCGAGCTATTCCGCCGCCACCGCCGTCTATGACGAGGCCATCAACGCATAAAACAGCAGAGAAGAAAAGAGGGATGCCGCGCATTCCTCTTTTCTTTTTGCCGCTTGCGAGCGGGCCGGTTTTCGTATAAAATATGGTCAGAGCACATCGCCGCACGGAGGAAGCACCATGCCAAAGCCAAAGTGGAAGCTGAACACCATCTACATATCCGAGCGGCTGCAGGAGAGCCTGCGGCCGATCTCCCGCTGCGCGCTGACCACCGTGGTCGCCCCGATGGGCTACGGAAAGACCACCGCGGTGAACTGGTATCTGGAGGAGCGCGCAAAGGCCGGGCCGCTGCGCGTCGTCCGCATCAGCGTGTATTCCGACAATCTTGCGATCTTCTGGCGGAGCGCGCAGGACGCCTTTGCCCGCGCGGGCATCGACCTGCTGCGGGAGTATGCCTGTCCCACGGACGCCGCCAGCGGCGGGCTGCTGGCGGACGATCTCTGCCATGAGCTGGCGGGGGAAACGCCCTGCTATCTGTTCATCGACGATTTTCACCTGCTCACAGACCAACGCGTGACCGCCTTTCTCTGTATGCTTGCGGGCCGCCTGCCCGCCAACGTCCACCTGATCATCGCCAGCCGCGACCGCTTTCTGCCCGCCGCAGAGATCGTCCGGCTGGGGGCGAGGGTCTACCGGCTCGGCACAGAGCAGCTGCGGCTGAACCATACGGAGCTGGCCGTTTACGCGCACCGCTGCGGCACGGAGCTTTCCGACGCGCAGGCGGAATCGCTGCTCTACTCCAGCGAGGGCTGGTTCTCCGCCGTCTACCTGAACCTGCGGACGCTCTCGGAGCATGGGACGCTGCCCGAACGCGATTCCGATATTTTCACCATGTTCACCGCCGCCATGATCGAGCCTCTGCCGCAGCGGCAGCAGGAATTTCTCGCGGTGATGGGTCTTGCCGACGAATTTACCGCGGAAATGGCGCGCTTTGTCACCGGGGACGCCGACGCGGAGGAGCTGCTCGCCGTGCTGACCGCGCAGAACGCCTTTGTCAAGCGTCTGCCGGACGGCGTGACCTACCGCTTCCACCACATGATGAAGGAATGCGCGGAGCGCACCTTCCGGACGCTGGATGCGGAGACGCAGCGGCGCTGCCGGGAGCGCTACGGCGCATGGTACGAGGGGCGAGGGCAGTATCTTCACGCCATGGCGGCCTACCGGCGCTGCGGGGACTACGACGCGCTGCTGCGCGTGGTGCAGGAGGATGCGGGCATCCTGCTCGCGTCGCTGCCCCCGTCGGAGGTTCTGGCCGCTCTCGACGAATGTCCCGCCGATGCTCTGAAGGCGCACCCGTTCGCACTTCTGGTGTTGATGCGCAGTATGTTCAACTGGCGCAATATCCCGAAAATGCTGGAGCTCAAGGCGCTCCTGCTCGCCGCACTGGAGGAGCATCCCGAGCTGCCCGCGGAGGAGCGCGGCAACCTGCTGGGCGAATGCGACCTTATCATGAGCTTTCTCTGCTATAACGACATCAGCGCCATGAGCCGTCTGCACCGCAGTGCCAGCGCGCAGATGTCCCGTCCCGCCATCAGCATCCGCTCGAGCGGCGGCTGGACCTTTGGCTCGCCGTCCGTGCTGATGATGTTCTACCGCGCCCCGGGCGAGCTTGCGGGCGAGCTTACCGAGATGGCCGAATGTATGCCGCACTACTATAAGATCACCAACGGTCACGGTCAGGGCGCGGAGACCATCATGCGCGCCGAGGCCGCCTTTGTGCAGAGACGCTTCACCGACGCGCATATCGCGTTGGAGAGCGCCTATGCGCAGATCGAGGGCAACGGGCAGGAGAATATGGCACTCTGCTGCGACTTCCTCGCGCAGCGCCTCTCCCGGTACGCGGAGGTCGGGCCGCACCGCAGCTTTGCCGAGCGCCGCACGGAACTGCTGCGGCACCACAACGCCTCGTGGCTCAACCTCTGGAACGCCGTCAGCGCCTACTGCCACGCTCTGTCGGGCGAGATGGAACAAATTCCGGAGGTCTTTGCCGAGCACCGCCTCGCCTCGGTCAGCATCCTCGCGCCGGGCCGGCCGATGATCGAGATGATCGAAAATCAGGTGTATCTTGCCCAGGGCGCTTACGCCAAGGTGATCGGCCGCAGCGAAGGTCTGCTCGCCCTGTGCGAGGGGATGCACTATGCGCTCGTCGCGCTGCACGTTCGCCTTCAGACCGCGTCGGCCTATGAGCGGCTGGGCAAGCGCAGGGAAGCTGAGGCGCTGCTGGCACAGGCGCTTACCGACGCCGCACCGGACGGCATCGTGATGCCGTTCGCGGAGAACTACCGCTATCTCAAGCCGCTGCTTACCGCAGGACCGCAGACCGCGCTCACGGCGCGGGTGCTCGCGCTGGGCGAGGCATGGGAGCGGCGGCAGAGCGGGACGGTCCGCCCCGCAGCGTTCGCCGCGCTGACGGAGCGGGAATATGCGCTGGTCGGCCTGATGGCACAGCGGCTGACGAACCGGGAGATCGCGGAAAAGCTGTTTCTCTCCGAGGGAAGCGTCAAGCAATATGTAAACCAGATCTATTCCAAGCTCCACATCGAGGGCGACCAGCGCACGAAGCGCAGGCGGCTCGCGGAGCTGCTCACGCAAAAGGCATAGCATCGGGAGGACGTCCGCAGGGACGCCCTCCCGTTCCTTTATCGGTCGAAGCTGGGGTTGACGAAGTAGACGTTCTTCTCGTCGAGCTTTTCCTTGGCAAGCCGCAGCCCCTCACCGAAGCGCTGGAAGTGCACGATCTCCCGCTCCCGCAGGAAGCGGATGACGTTGTTGACATCCGGATCGTCGGACATGCGCAGGATGTTGTCGTAGGTGACACGGGCCTTCTGC
>ERZ835109.2853-NODE-2853-length-10187-cov-3.069582_pt1 | contig 10187 bp, 10 predicted proteins | sample MGYA00519946_ERZ835109 | MGnify/ENA primary metagenome ERZ835109 (study PRJEB31850, sample SAMEA3708771) | human gut metagenome | biome: human gut; feature: human-associated habitat; material: faeces | place: China | collected 2014 ...
CGGAAATGACAGCCATGTGCTCTTTTGCAGGGATCCTCCCGCCTTTGCGTTCAATAAATTTTCTCGTTTTTATGGCTGCCTGCGGATAACCGATATCGTCATAAAATCGTTCCATTTCTATAACCAGCGTGGCAGAATCCGGAAAAAAAGTTTCTTCTTTTTTATACCGGTGAAAGTATCGTCCATAGATGTCTCCATTTTCCACACCGTCCACACATACCATAACCATATTCGGCAATGATTTTTCAATTGTCATAAATGAATCTGCTCCTTACTCTCCCCACATGGAATCCATATTGTGAAAATGCGCACAGTCATCTGCCTCCCTGATCTCCGAGATTGGCGCTGTGCTATATTTTAAATAATTCTTTCTGGATGCTTTCTCAAAATATCCATTAATTCTTTCCACAACAATGGCACAATCCTCCTGCCTGATTCCTAAAAGCAGCATCAGGAACTGATTATCACTGTATCTGGTAAACATATCCCCACGCCGGAGAGAATTACGGATTGCCTGTTCCAGTTCCTCTGCAACCTTGCCAAGGCGTTCTCCTTTCTCCAACGGAATTCCTTTTCCATCCGTCATGGTACACAAAAGAAGATAGGCAGACTGCCCTGAACGCTCAATCACTCTCTGCACATACCGGTATCCTTCCATAAAAGAAAGATAACTGCAGAAAAAAGCTCCATCGTCTTTTTCTCCCTGGTTTAATCCCTCCTGGATCTCATTCACATGATCCGCTTTATCATGCTTCCCGATTTTCGTATTTTTATCATTTTCTTTTTATCCTTCATACACTATAATATACATAAATGATAAACGACAGCCGTTTTATTCCAAAAGAAGCGCTGCCGAGAAAGAATATTTAAGGAGAAACAATATGACCCCCAGAACAAAGGGACGTTTCATATTACTTCCAATGCTCCTGTGTGTCTGCCTTACCCTTTGTTCCTGTGGCAGTAACGAAAGTACCGAAAAACCTTCTGCAGCATCCTCCGATACTGCTGCGAAAGATTCCTTTTCGGCTACCACAGCTGCTGCCGGATCCCGGGACAATACTCCTGTTGTACTGACAGGCAGTGCAGACGGTACCGTTACCTATGGAAACGATTCTGTTACAGTGGATGCCTCCCATACGCAGGAGGGCTATCTTATGGTTTCCTACTCCGGTTCCAACTCCAAAGTCAAATTGCAGATCACAGGTTCTGATGAGATCACTTACACATATAATTTACATGATGGTTATGAAACCTTTCCCCTCACTTCCGGAAGCGGTTCCTACACCGTCGGCGTATTTGAAAATATTGAGGGAACCAGTTATTCCACCCTTTTTACGCAGGCAATTGATGTGACGATCCAGGATGAATTTGGTCCATATCTGTACGCAAACCAGTATGTAAACTTTTCAGCAGACTCCAAAGTCATCTCCAAAGCCATGGAACTTTCTGCATCTGCCAATGATGATCTGGAAGTAATTGAAAATGTCTATAATTATATTATCACGAATTTTACTTATGATTATGACAAAGCTGCATCTGTGCAGAGCGGCTATCTGCCTGATGTGGATGATGTCCTTGCCAGTCAGACCGGGATCTGTTTTGATTACGCCGCTGTCATGGCTTCCATGCTCCGGTGTGAGCGGATTCCCACCCGCCTTGAAGTAGGTTATATGGATGATGTCTACCACGCATGGATCAGTACTTATATCAAAGATAAAGGCTGGGTAAACGGAATTATTGAATTCGATGGAAATGATTGGAAACTAATGGATCCGACTTTTGCTTCCACAAGTTCCGATCCAAAAGATTTTCTTACCCAGACAGATGAATACATTACAAAGTATGTCTATTAACAGGAGGTTTTTCTCTTATGAAGAAAAAGAAACAGCAGATGCTGGGCAACCTTGAGATCGCAGCATTCTGTGACCAGCTTTCCATGATCGTTTCTGCCGGGATTCCAATCTATGAAGGAATCTCCATTCTGGAGGACGCACCGGAAGAAGATACTGCCGAAATTTTATCTGTTATCAGCAATTCCCTCGATCATGGAAGTTCTTTCTGTGATGCCTTAAGGGAAACAAATGTATTTCCCAAATATGTTCTGGATATGATCGGGATCGGTGAACTTGCGGGCAAACTCGAAGAGGTATTAAATGCACTGACCGGATATTATAAAAGGGAAGAAAGCATCCAAAACAGCATTAAAAATGCCGTCACATATCCGCTGCTCATGATTGCCATGATGCTTGCCGTCATTCTGGTGCTGATTGCCAAAGTACTTCCTGTTTTTCATCAGATCTATATGGAATTAGGAAGTGACCTGACCGGATTTGCCGGAGCGATGATGAGATTTTCAGATGCATTGAACCAGTATCTGTTTGTCATTGTGATCGTTCTGATCGCAGCTGCCGCAGGCATTTTTCTTATTTCAAAATCTGACGCAGGGCAAAAATTCTTCAAGAAAAGACCCCTTGCATTAAGCACCGCTGCCAGCCGCTTTGCAAACTGCATGGCACTTGCATTAAGCAGCGGACTCGATACGGATCAGGGACTTATGCTCGCAGAACAGCTTGTAGACAATCCTTACATGGCTTCCCGCATCAAGAAGTGCCGCGACCTGACTGCTTCCGGCAGGGGATTTGCCGAGGCGGTCTTAACGTCCGGTATTTTCAGTAAGATCTATACTTCCATGATCACGATCGGTTTCCGCACCGGTTCCATGGACGAAGTCATGCACCAGATTTCTGAGGAATATGAGGAAGAAACAGACAAACAGATTGCAAAGTTTATCTCTGTATTAGAGCCAACCTTAGTCATTATCCTGTCCATTTTCATAGGACTCATTTTAATTTCCTTCCTTCTGCCTCTCATTGGCATTATGTCAAGTATCGGCTAAAAGTAATAGGAACAGCGAGGTTCTTTTATGATACGATTGAAACAAAAAAAGAAAAAAAAATATAAACAGCTATTGTGTTCTGTCGTTCTTCTTGCTTTGACACTTTTTGTATTTGGTTTTGCAGCTGACCGCATCCGCCTTTCCAATGAATCCGAGCAGACAACCATTTTAGAAAAAGCAGTCACCCGGACGATCACACAATGCTATGCTTTAGAGGGCAGTTATCCACCTGACATTGCTTATCTCACCACACATTATGGTCTGACCTATGATCCTGACCAGTATCTGATCGACTATCAGTACATCGGCTCAAATTTAAGACCGGATGTCACTATTATTAAAAGGAACTGATTTTATGCTTGAATTAAAGAAAACACCGGAGCATACGATCGACCGTGTCTTCCTGCTTGCACTGCTGGCGCTTTTTGCCGCCACTACATTTTTAGTTGTCTCCATCGGAGCAAAACAATATCATTCGATTGCAGACAGCATGACCGCAAATTATGAGACCCGTACCGTATCCTCTTATCTGGAAGAAAAAATGAATCAAAATGATGTGGCGGGTTCTGTCGCAGTCACATCCATCGGTGCCTTTCCTGCCATCGCCTTATCTGAGACTGTGAATGACGCGATCTACACAACCTATATCTACTGTTACGACGGATATCTCCGCGAGATCACAGTTTCCGATGGAACAACTGTTTTACCGGGAGATGGGCAGAAAATCATTGAAACCAAGGCACTTGCCATTGATATGGTCAGCTCAAATCTTTACTGCTTTACCATTACGGATACGACCGGATACACCTATCCGCTTTATATCTCACTGAATGCAAAACAATCGTAATTTGCAAAAGGAGTTTTCATGAATCAATACCGCCACTCAAAATCCAGTCTCTTTTTGATGGAGATTATTTTAAATATTCTGTTTTTTTCGATTCTTGCAACATTTTGTGTACAGATATTTTTCAAAGGATACCAGCTCTCGAAAAGCACAGAAAAACTGCATCAGGCAGTGACCGCATGCACGTCGATCGCAGAAATCTGCCAGAGTACGGATTCCCCGGAGGAAACCCTAAGTTCCATCTATCCGGAATCCACGAGTCTGAATGAAACAATTTTAATCTACTACAATAAAGATTTTCTTGCCTGTGGAAAACAAAACGCTGTTTATCGGGCAACGGTAGATTTTTTACCGGATCAGCTTGCCACCATCCACATCACCTTTTTGGATACCAGCACTGCTGAAACACTTTATGAACTGTCAGCTTCCTGCTATCAGCCAATTTCCCTAAGCACAACAGGAGGTATGCAGTATGAATAAGCAAAAAAAAGAATTTATCCATATCGGTTTTTCATCCATCCTGATGGTTTTTACCATGTTATGTCTGGTGACTTTTGCGACGCTCTCTCTGATCACTGCAAATTCAGATTACAGATTAAGTCTTAAGGTTGCAGAAAAAACAACCGCCTATTACGAAGCAGATACTGCTGCAAGGAACTATCTGCAGCAATTAGATCTGGCACTCGCAAACCTTTACGCAAACTGTGATGACAGTCAGACTTTTTTTGAAAAGGCTGCTGATCTGATACCGGAACTGAAAACAGAAGATACGCTGACCGCAGAATCGCCTACGATTGTAGGTAATTGTCCAACCTGCACATTTCAGGTTACGATCAACGATGTGCAGAATCTTTATGTTACATTAGAACTCCTTTATCCGGAACATCCCGGAGATGAATTTTATAAAGTCACACAGTGGCAGACCGTCACGAACAATGAACCTGTGATTGACGATGACTCACTTCATCTGTATCAGGGAAATTAATTATAAGAAAGGTTTGGTTATGAATATGAACGTCAGAGAAATTTTAGAAAATATCACAAAAAAGCATGCATCCGATATCTTTGTTGTCGCAGGCCGTCCGCTGACCTACAAAGTAAGCGGAAAGATGCATACTTATCAGGAAGAACGCATGAAACCGGATATGTGCCGCGACTTTGTCACAGCGATTTATGAACTTGCTGACCACCGCGATATTTCCCAATTTGAGACAACCGGTGACGACGACTTTTCTTTTGCCATTGTGGGAGTGTCAAGATTCCGTGTCAGCACTTATAAACAGCGTGGCTCTTACTCCGCCGTCATCCGAATCATCACATTCACTTTGCCACAGCCAAGTGAACTGATGATCCCGGATGCTGTGATGGAACTTGCCAACACCAACAAGGGAATGGTGCTCGTCACCGGTCCTGCTGGTGGTGGAAAATCAACGACATTAGCCTGCCTGATCGACAAGATCAACACCGAGCAGGAAGCCCATATCATCACATTGGAAGATCCATTAGAATACTTGCACACCCATAAAAAAAGTATCGTAAGCCAGCGTGAGATATGCACCGACACTGAAAATTATCTCACAGCTCTGCGCGCTTCCCTTCGTCAGAGCCCGGACGTGATCCTGCTCGGTGAGATGCGTGATTATGAGACGATCAATACAGCCATGACTGCTGCCGAAACCGGACATTTGATTTTTTCAACGCTGCACACCATCGGGGCTGCCAATACCATCGACCGAATCATCGATGCATTTCCAGCTGCTCAGCAGCATCAGGTAGCGGTACAGCTCTCTATGGTATTACACGCAGTCGTATCCCAGCGTCTGCTCCCGACCACGGATGGAAAAATGGTTCCGGCTTTTGAGATCATGGTGTTAACGCCCGCCATCCGTAACATCATCCGTGAAGGTAAAACACATCAGATTGACGGCATGATCTACACCTCCACGAACGAGAATATGTTAGCGATGGATACCAGTATTTTCCGCCTTTATCAAAAAGGCATCATCGATAAAAAAACTGCTCTTGCAAATGCTTCCAACCCGGAAATGATGAGCAAGAAAATAGGAGCCATTTAGGCTCCTATTTCTTTCGGATTATCTCGGCTTTCCCATATCTTGCAGATTCTTTTAACTCTTCCTCAATACGGAGTAACTGATTGTATTTGGCGGTTCGTTCTCCTCTGCACGGTGCACCGGTCTTGATCTGTCCGGCATTCACTGCCACCGCAAGATCTGCGATAAAGGCATCCTCGGTCTCCCCGGAGCGATGGGAGATCACTGCCTGATAACCAGCACATTTTGCCATCTCGATCGCCTCCATCGCTTCTGTGACGGTTCCGATCTGATTTACTTTAATGAGAACTGCATTTGCGACGTTTAAATCAATTCCGCATTTAATCCGCTTTGGATTTGTCACAAAAAGGTCATCCCCTACAAGCTGGACTCTGCCGCCAATGCGTTTTGTCATTTTCTGCCAGCCTTCCCAGTCATCCTCAAATAAACCATCCTCGATCGACACGATTGGAAATTCTTCGATCAGTTCTTCATACAGAGCGATCATTTCATCCGCACTCCGCTTCACACTGTCTTTACAATAGTCCTTTGCAGAGCCTTCTCCGGCTCCCTCTTCCGGCTCTTTTCCTGCCGCTCTGGATTCTCCCGGGAAAATGTATACCCCAGCCTCCTCGTCATACAGTTCGCTTGCCGCTGCATCCATGGCAAACACCACGTCATCACCTACGTGATAGCCTGCCTTTTCCACTGCCTTCTGTAAATAGCGGAATACTTCCCTGGTGTCCTTGACATCCGGCGCAAATCCGCCCTCGTCCCCGACTGCAGTGCTTAATCCCTCCTCGTTTAAGATCTGACGTAGGAAATGATAGATTTCTGCTCCCATACGGAGTCCGTCATGAAAATCGAGTGCTCCCACCGGCATAATCATAAACTCCTGAAAATCAATGGAATTTTTTGCATGCACTCCACCGTTGATGACATTCATCATCGGAACCGGAAGAATGTGTGCTGCCGTTCCTCCGAGATAACGGTACAACGGCTGTTCTAATGCTTTTGCCGCGGTTTTGGCACACGCCATGGAAACACCAAGAATTGCATTTGCACCAAGATTCCCCTTATTATCCGTGCCATCCTCTTCCACCATGATGCGGTCGATTCCTGCTTGATCGAGCACATTAAAGCCAATGAGTTTTTCCCTGATCTTCTGGTTGACGTGATCCACTACTTTCCGGACACCCAACCCAAAATACCGTTCTTCTCCATCCCGAAGCTCGATCGCCTCAAAACGTCCGGTACTTGCGCCCGACGGAACGGACTCGCGCGCCGTGATCTTTTTTCCGGTTGTCTCTGTCTCGGCGGTCACTTCCACTTCGACCGTCGGATTTCCCCTGGAATCTAAAATTTCCCTTGCATGAACATCAATGATTTTAATAAATAAAGACATACTTTCCTCCTTGCTTGAACTGCTTTTTGGAATAGTATGTCTTTTGCTGTTTCATATTATGTAATTTTTCTGATGCATCTGTTTTGGTTATGTAAGCGTTTACATTATGTATTCTTACACATTTCTCATTTTCGTCAATATATATTTTTGATTATTTTGTATATTTCGCATATTTTTGTTGATATTGCACGTATTTATTTTAACATTTTTATTATTTTTGTCATTTCTTTTGTTGCTTTATTTTTTGCTTGATGTATAATATTCGTGATTGTGGTGTAACTGCTTTCATTTTTATAATACACCAGCAGCTTTATTATAGTGTAAGAAAATCCATTTCTTACATGGAGTACATTTTTCAGGGGATTTACTATGGCAATGACAATTTACGACATTTCAAAAAAAGCCGGTGTTTCCATCGCCACTGTATCACGTGTTTTAAATGGCAGTGAAAACGTCCGCCCATCCACCCGGAAAAAAGTCATGGATGTCATCGACAAATACGATTACACTCCAAATGCTTTTGCCCGCGGCATGGGACTGCATTCCTTAAAAACGATCGGTATTCTCTGTGCAGACTCGTCTGACCTTTTTCTCGCAAAGGCAGTCTACTTTCTGGAGCAGGAATTACAGGCGAACGGATACGAATCACTTTTATGTTGTACCGGTTATAATCCGGACATCAAGAAGAATTACCTTAATTTGATTCTTTCCAAAAAGGTGGACAGCATTATATTGGTAGGTTCGCACTTCATCGGTTTCAACGAGGATGAGAACCAGTATATTAAGGATGTTTCCACGCAGGTTCCGATCATGCTGTTAAACGCTTCCTTTGATCATCCGAATGTTTACAGTACACTCTGTGATGATTATGGAACCATGTTTGAGGCAACAGCTGAAATGATCCAGTCAGGCATCACGGATATCCTGTATCTATATGATTCCAAATCCTACAGCGGTTTAAAGAAGCTTCACGGATTCTGCGACGCAATGAAAGAGTACAATATTCCGGGGTTTGAAAAACTGATCCACTTTTATGACGGTAATATCGAACATCTGAATGAGGTTGCCGATTTTGTGGCCCGCATTGCAACAAAAGGTACGTCCTTTCATGGCATCATGACTTCAGATGATTCCCTTGCGATCGGCAGTATCAAATATGCACAGAAAAAAGGGATACGTATCCCGGAAGAATTATCGGTTATGGGATATAACAATTCCATGCTGACAAACTGCTGTACACCGGAGCTGACTTCTGTTGACAACCGTTTAGAAACCCAGACACACCAGTTAGTCCAGACATTGCTCGGTGTTTTAGCCGGAGAGGAAATGCCCAAAAAATCGATTTTCTCTGGAAAAATCATAAAACGAGGAACAACATTATTTTAACTTTTAGGAGGACATTATTATGAAACCATTTATGGACAAGAATTTTCTTCTTTCCAACGAAACAGCTCAGAAATTATATTTTGATTATGCAGCGACAACACCTGTATTAGATTATCACTGCCATATCAATCCACAGGAGATTTACGAGGACCGCCAGTTCGAAAACATCACTCAGGTATGGCTCGGCGGCGACCACTACAAATGGCGCTTTATGCGTTCCTGCGGTGTGGATGAGTATTACATCACCGGAGAAGCTCCAGACAAAGAGAAATTCTTCAAATGGGCTGAATGCTTAGGAAAAGCAATCGGAAACCCACTTTTCCACTGGAGCCATCTCGAATTACAGAAATATTTCGGATACAACGGTGTTTTAAACAAAAAAACTGCGGAGGAAGTCTGGAATCTCTGTAACGCAAAACTTGCAGATCCATCCATGTCTGTCCGCAATATCATCAAACAGTCCAATGTAACTTTAATCTGCACAACAGACGATCCTGTTGACAGCTTAGAGTGGCACAAAAAAATTGCTGAGGACAATAGCTTTGACGTTCAGGTTCTTCCGGCATGGCGTCCTGATAAAGCAATGAATATCGAAAAACCAACTTATCTTGATTACCTTGCGACTTTATCTGACGTTTCCGGCATCAAGGTAGACTCCTTTGCTTCTTTATGTGAAGCATTAAAAAACCGTATGGACTTCTTTGCTTCCATGGGATGCTCTGTATCCGATCACGGTTTAGAGTATGTGATGTACGCTCCTGCTTCTGCTGAGACTGTAGAATCTATTTTTGCAAAACGTCTTGGTGGAGCTTCCATCACAAAAGAGGAAGAAATCATTTTCAAAACAGCATTTATGGTTTTTGTTGGAAAAGAGTACGCTAAGAGAAACTGGGTAATGCAGCTTCATTATGGATGCAAACGTGACAACAACACTCCAATGTTCAACAAACTTGGTCCTGATACCGGTTACGACTGCATCAATAACTATGCTCCATCTTCTGAGATGGCAGATTTCTTAAATGCATTAAACAGTACAGACGAGCTTCCAAAAACCATTTTATACAGCTTAAATCCAAACGATAACCAGTCCATCGGTACGATCCTTGGCTGTTTCCAGGATTCCACTGCTGTTGCCAAGATCCAGCAGGGTTCCGCATGGTGGTTCAACGATCATAAGACCGGCATGACTGACCAGATGATCTCCCTTGCAAATCTTGGAAACCTTTCCGGTTTTGTTGGAATGTTAACAGATTCCAGAAGCTTTTTGTCTTACACACGCCACGATTATTTCAGAAGAATCCTCTGCAATCTGATTGGCACATGGGTAGAAAACGGGGAATATCCGGCTGATTACGAGACTCTCGAGGAAATCGTACGTGGAATTTCTTATAACAATGCTGTAAACTACTTTAATTTTAATTTAGAGTTAGCAAAATAATTTTTATTTAAGGAGAAGGATGTATTATGGAATTACGAACTGCCGCTTACTGGTGGTGTTACGGATTTCCTGAGGTTATGTTGTATTGCATGCCAACAAAGTATTTATAAACATAAAAAATAGAACTGTTTGTTTTCAGGAGCGCTTCCGCTTGTTGTCGCTGGCAG
>ERZ835109.2854-NODE-2854-length-10183-cov-3.498716_pt1 | contig 10183 bp, 10 predicted proteins | sample MGYA00519946_ERZ835109 | MGnify/ENA primary metagenome ERZ835109 (study PRJEB31850, sample SAMEA3708771) | human gut metagenome | biome: human gut; feature: human-associated habitat; material: faeces | place: China | collected 2014 ...
CACAGGCAGAAAAGCAGATAGCAGATGTTATCGCATTTTTGAAAAAATCGGACATTAAATATATTGTTATTGGAAATGGCAGTAATATTCTTGTGAGTGATGAAGGCTTCAGGGGAGTTGTAGTTGAGCTTGGCGATAGTTTTTCAGATTATGAGTTTCTTCAGGATTCACAGGATAATTCAGATGAAGTGCTTGTCAAAGCAAGTGCAGGTATGAAGCTTACAAGACTTGGCAACCAGCTTGCTGCTAATGGAATTGCCGGATTTGAATTTGCAACAGGTATTCCGGGTTGCATAGGTGGTGCTGTAAGAATGAATGCAGGTGCTTATGGTGGGGAGTTCAAGGATATTCTTGTCAGTGCAAAGGTTATTGATGATGAAGGTGTTATCAGGGAGCTTTCAGCAGATGAACTTGAGCTTGGATACAGAACAAGTATTGTAGCGAAAAGCAATATGATTGTTCTTGAAGCAACTTTGAAATTAAGAAAAGGTGAACCGGATATAATAAGAAATAATATCTCAGAGCTGGCAGCTAAGAGAAGGCAGAAGCAGCCACTTGAGTATCCTAGTGCCGGAAGCACATTTAAAAGACCGGAAGGATATTTTGCAGCAAAGCTTATTGAGGATGCAGGTCTTAAGGGTTGTGCAAGAGGTGGCGCACAGGTATCGGAGAAGCATGCCGGATTCGTTGTCAATAAGGGCGATGCAACTGCGAAGGATGTATGCGAGCTTACGGATTATATTAAGAGTGAAGTTATGGAAAAGTTCGGTGTCGGGCTGGAACTGGAAGTTGTAAAGGTTGGATTCTAAGGCTTGTTATAATTAAACAGACCAGTAATTAAGGGCAGATAAGAAAGAGAAGATGATAAGATGAAGATGATTATTGTTACAGGTATGTCAGGTGCAGGTAAATCTACAGCACTTAATGTATTAGAAGATGAGGGATATTATTGTGTCGATAATATGCCAATCTCTCTGATTCCTAAGTTTGCAGAGCTTGCCAATGCTGGAGAAGACGGATATAGCAACATAGCAATTGGTGTAGATATAAGAAGTGGTCACGCACTTGCTGAGCTGGATTCAGTGCTTGATGATATGCTTAATAAGCATTTTAACTATACAATTCTGTTTCTTGAATCAAGTGATGAGGTACTTGTAAAACGATACAAGGAAACGCGAAGAACACATCCGCTTGCAATGGATGATCATGACAGAATAGATAATGTAATAAAGCTGGAAAGAGATGAGCTTAAGTTCTTAAAGAAAAGAGCAGATGTAATAATCGATACAAGCCAGATGCTTACAAGGGAACTTAAGGCAGAGCTTGAGGGCATATTCTTTGACGATAAGAATTTCAAGAATCTGTTTGTTACAGTTCTTTCTTTTGGTTTCAAATATGGAATACCTGCAGACGCAGATCTTGTGTTTGATGTGAGATTTCTGCCTAATCCATATTATATTGAAGAACTTAAACACCTTACTGGTAATGATAAGCCTGTACAGGATTATGTGAAGAAAGCTCCAGAGACAACAGAATTTCTGGAAAAGATAGATGATTTATTGAAGTTCCTTCTGCCTAATTATGTTAAGGAAGGAAAGAACAGCCTTGTTATTGCAATTGGCTGTACAGGAGGAAAGCATCGTTCAGTTACTCTTGCTAATGAAATCTATAAGCTTATAAGCAGGACTGAGTATGGATGCAAGGTTGAGCATAGAGATATTGAGAAAGATTCTAAGAGAAAAGGTTAAGTATGTCATTTTCATCAGAAGTAAAAGAAGAGTTAGTTAAGAAAACAGATTCCGCGAGGCATTGCCAGATTGCGGAATTTGCTGCGTTTATGGGAATGTCTGGCAATGTAAGCGAGACAGATAATGGAGAATTATGTCTGGAATTCGTTACAGAGAACGAATTGTCAGTTGAGAAATTCAGTGACCTGTTATTGAGAATATTTAGCATTAAGATGGATGCTGATACGAATGAAATGGTTAAGAATGGCAAGGAAACTATTATAAGGATAACCAGACAGAGTGATGTTGCTAAGATATTGCAGACATTAAAATGGTGCGACGACCGGTTTACACAGATTGAACCGGTGTTTGTTGACGCAAGAATTGTAGCTATGGACTGCTGTAAGAAAGCATTTATAAGAGGAGCTTTTATGGAACGAGGTTCTATAAGTGACCCGAACAAGTTCTATCACTATGAGATTGTGTGCAAATATGAAGAGGATGCTGATATTCTTATGGATATGCTGCGTTTCTTTGGACTTGATGCCAAGGTTATTGTAAGAAAAAACAGTTTTGTTGTGTATATGAAAGAAGGTAATAATATTACTGATACGCTTAATCTTATGGGAGCGGTTGTATCACAGATGAATCTTTACAATGTCATGATTCTTAAGGGAATCAGTAATGATGTCAACAGAAAGGTAAATTGTGAGACTGCTAATCTTAACAAGACAATTGAAGCGGCGGTCAAGCAGATTAAGGATATTGAACTTATAAGAGATACTGTCGGGCTTGACAGTTTAAGTGACAGTCTGATGCAGGTTGCTCTTTTAAGACTCGAGAATCCTGACATGAGTCTTCAGGGACTAGGTGAGCTGTTAGACCCCCCGGTTGGTAAATCGGGTGTAAACCACAGGTTAAGAAAGATTGGCGAGAAGGCAGATGAATTAAGACAGAGCATGGGAATCTCTGTCTGATTAAATATTTTTAATAAAATTTTACATTTTCTTTTCAAATAGGGATTGACAAGAAGTGTATAATTGAAAATATGAGATAAAAGGGCAGTCATATACTGCAGAAAGGTTGATTAAGATGACTAAAGTAGATATAATTTCAGGCTTTTTGGGAGCAGGTAAAACAACTCTTATAAGTAAGCTTTTAAAGGAAGCCTTAAAGGGAGAGCAGGTAGTTCTTATTGAGAATGAATTCGGTGAAATCGGTATTGATGGAGGATTCCTTAAAGATTCTGGTGTTGAGATAAGAGAGATGAATTCAGGATGCATCTGCTGTTCACTTGTTGGTGATTTCGGAACTTCTCTTAAGGAGGTTGTTGATAAGTATCATCCAGACAGAATTATTATTGAGCCTTCAGGAGTAGGCAAGCTTTCAGATGTTATCAAAGCGGTTAAAGACCTTCACATTGAGAATGAAATCGTTCTTAACAGTGCTTCAACAGTTGCAGATGCATCTAAGGTTAAGGTATATATGAAGAATTTTGGTGAATTCTTTAATAACCAGATTGAGCATGCAGGAACTGTTATTTTAAGCAGAACACAGAATGTTTCTGAAGAGAAGTTAAAGACAGCTATTGAGCTTATTAAGAGTGTTAATCATAATGCACATATTATCACAACTCCTTGGGATGATATTGACGGAACTAAGATTCTTGGTGCAATGGAGAATGTTACTAACCTTGAGTTAGACATGCTTGCAGAGGCAGCGCAGAAGGCTTATGAGGAGCATGAGAAGGAGCACCACCACCATCATCATCATGAAGATGGAGAGTGTTGCTGTTGCGGCGGACATCATGATGATGATGACGAGCATGAGCATCATCATGACCACGAGCATGAGCATCATCATGACCATGATGAGGAACATGAGCATCATCACGACCACGACCACGAGCACGAACATCATCATGACCATGAGCATGATCATCACCATCACCATGCAGATGACGTATTTACAAGCTGGGGAACAGAGACTCCTAAGAAGTATGAGAAGGCAGAGCTTGACAGCATATTAAAGAAGCTTTCTGAGAGTGAAGATTATGGTAAGGTTCTCCGTTCTAAAGGTATGCTTCCTTGCACAGATGGAACATGGATGTATTTCGACCTTGTACCAGAAGAATATGAGATTCGTGAGGGAAGTGCTGATTTCACAGGAAGAATCTGTGTAATCGGTTCTGAACTTAAGGAAGATGCACTTAAGGAACTTTTTGAAGTTTAATCAGTGTTTAATAGAAGAACACATTTTTACAACGCATTTATAATGAAATGATAGCGCAAATGCGCGGAAATGAGGATAAATATGGCAAATGAGGAATATCAGATTCCGATTTTCTTGATTAACGGTCAGCTTGACAGTGGTAAAACAAGATTTATCTCCGATACTATAGCAATGGGACAGTTTGCAGACGCTAAGAATAAACTTCTTATTGTGTGTGAAGAAGGTGAAGAGGAGTATAGCGAGAAGCTTCTTAAGGACAACGGAGTTGATATGGTTGTTGTAGAGAAGGAAGATTTTAATATCAAGACTCTTAATGAACTGGACAAGAAGTATGATCCATGGATTGTTATTGTTGAATATAACGGAATGTGGGATCCAGCACTTATTCTTGGAAGTGAGAAGCCAAGAGGATGGCAGGTATACCAGTCTATAACTTTAGTTGATGCCAATGCATTTGGCTTACAGTGGGCTAACATGAAGTCTATTATTGCAGAGTCTGTTAAATATGCTGATATGGTTATCTTTAACAGATGCAAGTCAGGTATGGATCTTGGCAGCTACAGAAGAAGCATGAGAGCATTAAATCCTGCACTTCAGATTATCTTCGAGGACGAGAAGGGTGACCAGGTTGCTATATCTGAACAGCTTCCATACGATATCAATGCTGATGTTATTCAGGTTGATGACGAAGATTATGGTATCTGGTATATGGATGTGTCTGAAAGACCGGAAGTATACGCAGGTAAGAAGGTAAGATTCAAAGGACAGGTTCTTAAGAACAAGTACTTTAAGGATAAGAATTTCGTTCCGGGAAGAAAGGTTATGACATGCTGTGCAGAAGATACACAGTTTATCGGTTATATCAGCTTCTACAACAACATAGCTTCTCTTGAAAACAGAGAATGGATATGGGTTACAGCTACTATTAAGTATGAATTCCAGATGGCATATAAGAAGAAAGGTCCTGTTCTTTACGTTGAAAGCGTAGAAAAGACAGGTGCACCTAAGGAAGAGATGGTGTTCTTCTGATATGATACAGGATATATGGCCAAAACATCTGGACAACCAGTATAAGAATCTTAAGCCAGGCAATGAGGATACTGTGTTTTATTTTCAGGGTTCCTCATTGCTTGCAAGACCATCAGGACATTTTAACTCGCAGAATCCTGAAGAAAATGTATTAATATATCCACAGTATGATGAGTTCGTTCAGGGGATAAAGTCCTCTTACGGAGACAAAGCTGTGGATAACTTTGAATTCATATATCTGTTGTCAATTGATGAGGAACATTTTTTCCTCGCAAGAAAGACAGGAAGCCTCGAAAGAGGCACATTCTTGGGAGAGATGGCTGATTCAGCTGTACACAAGGATATGTATTCTTTCGTCAGAGGATATGAATTCATAGGAGTCGATTCTTTCCGTAAGGCACAGCCAAGGGAGCATGCTTATGCGGCTATTACTGCATTTCATCTGTATGGCTGGTACAGGGATAATCATTTCTGCGGAAGATGCGGAAAACCTCTCAAGCATGATGACAAGCAGAGAATGTTACGCTGTGACTGCTGTAAGAATATGGTATTTCCTAAGATATGTCCGGCTGTTATTGTTGCAGTTACAGACAAGGACAGAATTCTTCTTACCAAATATGCGGGAAGAACTTACAGGAATTATGCTCTTATTGCCGGATTCACTGAGATTGGTGAAACAACAGAGGAAACTGTAAGCAGAGAAGTTATGGAAGAAGTAGGTGTGAAGGTTAAAAATATCACCTATTATAAGAGCCAGCCTTGGGGACTCAGCGGTTCTCAGCTTCTTGGTTACTTCTGTGAGCTTGACGGTGACGACACAATAACTCTTGAAGAAGATGAGTTATCGGTCGGCACATGGGTCAAGGCAGATGATATAGATGTAATTGATGACCATATCAGTCTCACAAGGGAAATGATTGAGAAATTCCGCAGTGAGCATGTGAGTCACAATTAATTGTAATCTTTAAAACTAATATTAAGATCTATGGTATTACCACTGACACCGTCTAACTTAGCTGATTCAGTGTATTGCCATATAGAGAATTCATATGGGAAGTAAGGGGTGTCTGAATAGTAGGCAAACCACTTCTCATATTTTTCTAAGCGGGTAAGGTCAAGTCTTCCAACGAATCCCTTGAGGTTGGAATATATCATTGGCTTATAGCCTGCTTTTTCTATCTTGTCGCAGAATGCGATTATGATATCTGTAAGTTCTTCAGTAGTCAGATTCTCCTGTCTGTATGAATCGCCCGAAATCTCCTCAAAGTCAATAACTACAGGATATGTAATCCTGTAAGGCTTGATAATATCAAGAACATAATCAGCCTCTTCTATAGCTTCCTGTTTCGTAATTGCAGATGAGAAGAAGTATGCGCCAATCTTAATATTATTCTTTATTGCGTCTTTTGCAAATGTATCAAATGAAGAATCAGTGTTCAGGATTCCATTGCCATAGCTTCTGAATCCACATCTTAACATAGCAAATTCAACGCCCTGTTCTTTTAATTTCTTAAAGTCAATATTCCCCTGAAACTTAGAGGCATCAACACCCATATGTGTTGTAACTTTACCGTCTTCATTGTATGTAATAATTCCTTTATCGTCCTGCTTGAAATTCTCGTCCTTATAATTATTCTTGGCAAGTTCAGGAAGTATCTGCGCAAATACATACTGATTCTTATTGTTCACATAGACTATATTATCAGGAAAATAGCTCTTAAGTATGGAAAGAGAACCTTCACCATTAGTGAATCTTAATTTCATATCAGAAAGAAGATCCTCTTTCTCTTCTGACTTTAGTTTCTCAATCTCGTCATTGCTAAGCTTATCGGTATTAGCTGCAACGGTTGCTTTTCTGTACTTAATAATGACACCGGTGGTCAGCAGACCAAACATTACAGTTGTCATAAAGAATATTAAAGTTGTTATCACAAAAGGATTGGTTTTCTTCGATTTCATAGTGCATCACCTCTATAATAATTAATTATGAGTTATTCATAAAAAGTATTTCTTGTATAAATGGTATATTAGCTTTCGCAAAATGTCAATTAGAATTCGTATGATTTTTTAAATAAAAATATAGAAAAGGTATTGACAATTTATTGAATAGAATATATAGTATCTGTACAACACAACAATTCTTATAGAATCAGAATCCAGACGTGGATAACTGAGATTCTTTTGCCTTTGCAAGAAGGTAATTGTACCGTTTCTGTTCTGAATTAAGCTGGTAGATATAACAGTCTATCAGGTCAGGATCAGTAACATTATCAAGATTAGAATAGGCAGTATACATTGCCTTTTTAGTCATCATAAGTTCCTGTAACAGATATTTTTCATCATATGTAGCAGGATTCTTTTTTTTACCAAACATTTTCAATAGAATTACTCCTTAATGCACAAGATTAGGGGCATCATATGCCTTTATTAGAAGTATAGGCAGTAAATGGTAATTCTATACATGTTTTTTTGAGGAGGTGGATAAGTGCCGGATATTATATCAGTCATTATTGCACTGGTATTAGTTATTGTAGCAGCAGTACATGATTTGAGAGAATTCAGAATACCGAACAGACTTATTGTTGCAGGTATTGTTGCGGGATTGAGTGTTATTGTTATAAGAGCTTTTACAGGCGAATATATAGGAAATTATATTCTTGGAACTCTGGCGGGATTAGCGGGAATGATATTTCTATATATAATCAGGGCTGTAGGTGCAGGAGATGTAAAGCTTTTGGCAGTAATTGGAATGTTGACAGGATTGGATTTTGTACTGCAGCTTATGGCTGTATCTCTTATTACAGGGCTTTTTACGGGAATTGTTGAGTTGTTTTTAAAAAAGACCAGAGAGGTCAGTATGGGGAGCAATGGAATAAAGGCGCATGGGTTTCATTATGCAGTGGGGGTTCTGGCTGGATATGTTGTTGTGTTGGTATACAGGTGTGTTGTGTTTTTATGAATGATATTACATAGGAGGTGAACAGATGGGGAGGAATAACATTTGCGTTATATATGACTCGGACGAAAATTATGCGAAACGACTTATGTCTGTGATTAATGATGATAATGATATTCCCTATAATGCACAGGTTTTTACTAAGGAACATGAACTTGATAAGTATCTGCAGGAAAAAGAAGCGGATATGCTTATGATATGTGAAGGAGCATATGGTTATAACGCATATAGAACGGGAAATAAGACTGTTGTGTTGTGTGAGGAGGAGCGTGAAGCAGATGAGATTAATTCAAGGGAAGAAAAAGGACTGGTTGGAATATGTAAGTATCAGCCGTCATATCAGCTTCTACAGTCTGTAATGAGATATGAGAAGAAAGACCGGGTTCAAAAAAGGGGAAGCCTTAAAGTGACAGGTGTATATGGGTTTAATAATACTGCAAGAATGATGTTGTCACTGGCAGTTGCAAGACTGATGTCAGAGCATGGGAACACACTCTTTATTAATTTTGAAACATTTTATGGGTTTAAAGGAATCCTGAAGGGGGAAGAGAATGAAAATCTTTCAGATGCATTATATGCATTCAGACAAAATCATAATCAGTTTCATAAAAATATTGTTAATGCCATAAGTCATTATGAAAGGCTGGATTATATACCGGATGCGTCCTGTGCAGAAGATATTGATGATATAAAACCTGAAGAAATGGGGACATTTATTCAGGCAATAGGAAGGGAACTTGGATATTCGAATATTGTAATTGATATTGGGGATGGAATACGCATGCCCTGGAACATGATGGATTGTTGTGATGAAATATATATGTGTGAAACAGGCAATTATATAGAGAATATGAGGCTTAAGAATTTTGAGAAATATCTTCTTGAGCAGGGGATGGATAATATTGCAGCAACTTTTAAAAAGATACATGTTAATGAAGATGAGAATATTAATAATGATGATATATGGGGACGGCTGCCTTTTTGCAGTTTTTATGAAGAATTATGCAGAACAGCAGGAATAGAGGAAATGTAATGGATGAACTCTACATTAAGCTAAGAAGGCATGTATATGAAAGACTGGACATTGGCAGAGATGTTGCTGACAGTGAACTATATGAGGTGATAGATGCCTGCATATATGATGAAAGCCGTAATAATGTGATTTCGATAAGGCAGAAGGAAGAACTTAAACAGCGTTTATATAACTCTATTAAAAAACTGGATATTTTGCAGGAATTACTTGAAGATGACAGCATAACCGAAATAATGGTGAATGGCAGTGACAGTATATTTATGGAGAGGAATGGTTCTATAGAAAGATGGAACAAAAAATTTGAAAGTGAGAATAAACTGTCAGATGTGGCGCAGAGGATTGCAGCTATGTCAAACCATATGGTTAACGAAGCATCTCCAATAGCTGATACAAGACTTGAAGATGGCTCGAGGGTCAGTATTGTTCTTCCACCGGTGGCAATTAATGGACCAATAATAACCATAAGAAAATTCTTCAATAAGCCTATCACAATAGACCGACTTATTGAACTGGAATCTATTACTCCAGAAGCAGCACAGTTTTTAGAAAAACTTGTTAAGAGCAGATATAACATTTTCATATCAGGTGGAACAGGAAGTGGAAAAACAACATTTTTAAATGTATTGTCAGATTATGTGCCAGATGATGAAAGAGTAATTACGATTGAAGATTCTGCTGAACTACAGCTTCACAACATTAATAATATTGTGAGGCTTGAGGCGAGGATGGCAAATTCAGAGGGAACTAATGCAGTGAGTATAAGAGATTTGATAAAAGCAAGCCTAAGAATGCGTCCGGATCGTATTGTAGTTGGAGAAGTAAGAGGACCAGAGGCAATAGATATGTTACAGGCTATGAACACAGGACATGACGGAAGTCTGTCTACAGGACATGCCAATAGTCCCAAAGATATGCTGACCAGATTGGAAACAATGGTACTTATGGGAATGGATATGCCTGTGTCAGCAATCAGGGCGCAGATATCATCAGCTATTGATATTATTGTTCATCTTGCAAGGCTAAGGGATAAGAGCAGAAAGGTGGTTCAGATTGCAGAAGTCGGAGATTGCATTAATGGTGAAATTGTACTTACGCCATTGTTTAAGTTTGTTGAAAACAGTCAGGATAAGCATGGAAAAGTTATTGGAACGCTTGTCAGGCAGAATAACGTGTTTAACAGAACGGAGAAGCTTAAAGCTGCAGGGT
>ERZ835109.2860-NODE-2860-length-10157-cov-3.299446_pt1 | contig 10157 bp, 9 predicted proteins | sample MGYA00519946_ERZ835109 | MGnify/ENA primary metagenome ERZ835109 (study PRJEB31850, sample SAMEA3708771) | human gut metagenome | biome: human gut; feature: human-associated habitat; material: faeces | place: China | collected 2014 ...
GAGGTGTCCCGTCCGGGCCATCCACAGCCGGTCTCCTGCCAGACGCACCAGCCACGTTGCCAGTACGCAGCCTGCATAAATCGCCCCCCGGCTGGCGGGACGGCGGGACGTCTGCCTCCCGCACAGCCGCAGGACGCCGCCCAGCAGGTAGAGACAGGACAGCCACAGGACGCTGTAACCGTTGTCCGTCAGGAAGACGTCCTTTTGCCGCAGGGTGGGCAAAACGGAAAACACCAGCACGATGGACAGCGCCAGCAGCCGCAGCTGTCCCTTGGAAAGGCGGTTCAGCAGCAGATTGAAAAACGGGATGAACAGGCACATACCGAAGTAGGCCGTCACATACCAGTACTGCCGGAACAGCACCGGGAAAAAGGCCCGCAGCACCCGGTCACCGTTGACGCTGCCGGGCATCAGACATGCAAATACCGCCGTGATGCCCAGCGTGTAGAACGCCACCCGCAGCCACAGGGCCAGCGCACCGCTGTACCGGAAGCGCCGCTGAACGCCTACATATCCGGAGATCAGTCCGTAACAGTTGACGGCGCAGTAGGCGGCAGTCTCCAGCAGCCGTGCGGTCCCCTGCCCCGCAGACAGGGGCGCCGCGGCAGCCAGAACGCCGCCCTTATTCAGAATATGGAGAATGACCACCATCCACATGGCGGTCATCCGCAGCAGGTCGATCCCCCGGTTGCGCTGTTCCATGGCGTCTCCTTGTGTAAAAAAGCAGAACGGAGGCGGTCTGTGCCGCATCCGCTCTGCCGGTTTGTTGAGATGCTTACTGGGAGATCTCTTCCCGCGCGAAGCTGCCCAGAATTCCGTTGATAAATTTCACGGTTTCCGGCGTCTCGTATTTTTTGGCGATCTCCACCGCTTCGTTGATGGCGGCGCCATTGGGAATGTCCTGCATGTAGAGGATCTCGTACATGGCTACCCGCATGATGGCGGAGGCCACCAGAGGAATGCGGGAGAACTTCCAGTTCTTAGCATACTTGGCGATATAGCCGTCCAGCTCGGCGGCGTGTTCATTCACGCCGGTCACCAGGCGGGTGATATACGCCACCTGCTTGGCGTTGGGCGCTTCTGTATACAGGGGGTCTTCCTCCGCCAGCTCGGCAAACGCCTCGCTGGTCAGCCGCTCCTGCAGCAGCTCTTCCACGGTTTTATCCGTGAAGCTCAATTCGTAGGAAAGATGCGCGGCAATTTCCCGTGCGGTATTCCGTGTCATAGCTTCTCTCGTCCTTTTCTCTCTTGTTCAGTCTGGCAATCAGGCCAGGGTCACGCCGCCCACATGGATGTTTACCGTTTCCACGGTGCAGCCGGTCATTGCGCTGACTGCGGAGGCCACAGCCTTCTGGGCATTTTCTGCCACCTCGGGGATGGCGTGGCCATATGCCACCGTCAGGTAGATATCCAGCACCAGACCGGTCTCGGTCATTTCGATCTTTACGCCCTTGGCGTTCTTCTGAGCGCCCTTCTTGTTGGTCACCAGATCCGCAACGCTGGTACCCAGATTCCCCATCATGCCGGAAACGCCTTCCACCTCCCGGACGGCGCCCACCGCGATGGCGGCGATGACCTCCTCGGAAATGTGGATGCTTCCCTGCTCGTCGGAAAGCGTCATATAACCCTTATTTTCAGCCATTGTGATTCTCCTTTTTGTATCTTGGCGGCGAACTTCATTTCTAATGTGTTATTCTACCATGCAATTCCGAAAATTACAACAGCTAATTTGATGCCATGATCCGAATGGCGCTGGCGGCATAGCCGGTCTCAGTCATGGCGATGTCCGTGATCTTGGCTACATCCGTGGAATTCAGCGTTCCGTCCGCCGTGGATACAACGATGCTCAGGGAATCATCCCCCATAAAGGCCACGCAGTCGGTGTACCCCTTGGCCGTCACCAGATTTTCGATCTGGGCCTCGGTGACGGTGTAGTCGCTCAGGCGCATCGCGGTCTCAGTGGCCTGGATGGAGTTGCAGCCGTGGGCAATGTTGGCGAAGGGGCCGCCGTGGATGAAAGCGGGGGTGTGCTCCAGAGTCTGGACCATGTTGGGCTTGATGGCGTCCTTCAGAACGGCAGCCATGGCGCCCTCGGCCTTCAGGTCGTGAGCGGTGATGGGCTGGCCGGAACGGCTGTAAGCCACGACCATCTTGGCCAGGCGGGCCTTCATGTCGGCCAGGTCGGTGGCCAGGCACAGAACAGCCATGATCTCAGAAGCCACGACGATGTCGAAGCCGTCCTCACGGGGCACGCCGGAGGCCTTGCCGCCCAGGCCGCACACGATGTGACGCAGCTGACGGTCGTTCATATCGACGCAGCGGCGCCAGGTGATGCGGCGCGGGTCGATGTTCAGGCGATTGCCCTGATAAATATGGTTATCCAGCATGGCAGCCAGCAGGTTGTTGGCAGCGCCGATGGCGTGGAAGTCGCCGGTGAAGTGCAGGTTGATATCCTCCATGGGGACGACCTGAGCGTAGCCGCCGCCGGCAGCGCCGCCCTTGACGCCGAACACGGGGCCGAGGGAGGGCTCACGCAGGCAGACCATGGTCTTCTTGCCGATCTTGTTGAGCGCGTCGGCCAGGCCGACGGAGGTGGTGGTCTTGCCCTCGCCCGCGGGCGTGGGGCTGATGGCGGTGACAAGGATCAGCTTCGCCTTGCGGGGCAGCTTGCGGATCTCGGTAAGGTCGAGCTTGGCCTTGTACTTGCCGTAAAGCTCGAGGTGCTGCTCGTCGATGCCGGCGGCAGCGGCGATCTCAGTGATGGGCTTCATTTCGTGCGCCTGGGCGATCTCGATATCGGTCATGTGAAGGTACCTCCTGATACAATATGTTAAAGAGTGCGGTTTTCCCGGCCGGATAACTTGTGAGTATTGTACCAAAATGCAGGAGGAAGGTAAACAACTTTCACGAGCCACTTTTTCGGTATCGGTTAAAAATTTTAAGCGTTCGGTCGGCGAGGGCTTACAGCGTGATGCACATGGGCTCGTCGAGGGTGACGGGGCCGCCGATGGCGGCGGAAACGACCGCGCCGCCGCGGCGCTCGATGCTCGCGCGGATGACGCCCGCGGGCTGGAAATAGTCCTGCTCAAAGAGGCCGTCCGCGAGGCCTGCACTCTCGGCGACGGCGCAGGCGATGGTGCCGCTGCCGCAGCTACCCTCCCAGACGAGGGTGCCGGTATCCACGACCTTGACGAGCGGCGTCATGCGGTGGCTCGTGCGGTCGAGGAAAATGACGCCGTAGGCGTCCAGCCCCTCGATGGCAGAGAACAGCGGCTCGGCGGCGCGGAAGAAGTCCTCGCTCGGCGCGACGCCCTCGATCACGAGGTGGGCGATGCCGGCGAGGTCGACCAGCGTGCCCGTATGGCCCTCGACCTCCGCCGCGCGCACGGCGCGCGGGAGCGGCATTTCGGCGCGGGCGGCACCCCGCGCAAGATCGACCGCGGCGGTGACGACGTGATCGCAGCCGCTGACGCGGAGCCTTACTTCAGAGAGACCGCCTCGCTGCCGCGCGATGTACATCGCATAAGCGCGGGTGGCGTTGCCGCAGAACTCGCCGCCCATCATCTCCATGCGGCCGTCGGTGTCCGCGTCCGCGGGGCAGGCAAAGCCGACCTGATCGATCTTCATATCGGGCAGCCGGTGCATCAGCTCGGCGGCGAGCGCCGCGCGGTGCTCCCTTTCGATGGGGTCGAGGACAAAAAGCGTGATGTTTCCGGCGGGATCGGCGCGCAGGACGTTGAGCTTCATAGAGATGTCTCCTTGCTTTTTTCGTATGCCGCTTAAAAAAAGAAGGTGTAAAGTCTTGGAAAGACTTTACACCTTCTCGGGGAATGTGTCAACTCGGAAAATTACTCAAAGTCGGGGATATACTCCTTGACGATGTCGAGCAGCTCGCCGGAGCGGATCATCTTCTCCACCGCGCGGATGTCGGGCCAGATCTCGCGGTCCACTTCATAGAACGCGACTTCCTTGCGGACGTGCTGGTAGATGGCTTCGTGCAGCGGGGTGAGGCCCTGACCGTGGGTGTTCAGGCGGCGGCGGATGTCGATGGCCTGGCAGGCGGTCAGCAGCTCGTCGGCGAGGACGTCCTGCGTGTTCTGCAGGATCATCTTGGCCTTACGGGCGGCGGTGGTGCCCATAGAGACGATGTCCTCTTGGTTGGCGGAGGAGGGGATGGAGTCCACGGAGGCGGGATGCGCGTAGACCTTGTTCTCGCTGACCATGGAGGCCGCGGCGTACTGAACGATCATGAAGCCGGAGTTGACGCCCGCCTGCGTGGTGAGAAAGGCGGTCAGGCCGTTGCTGAGCGCGGGGTTGACCATGCGCTCGGTGCGGCGCTCGGACGCGTCGGCGATTTCGCTGGCGGCGATGCCGAGGAAGTCGAACGGGAGAGCCATGGGCTCGCCGTGGAAGTTGCCGCCGGAGATAACGGCCTCGTCGTCGAGGAACATCAGCGGGTTATCGGTGACGGCGTTGAGCTCGATCTCGACCTTCTCGCGGACGTAATCGAGAGCGTCACGGCAGGCACCGTGCAGCTGCGGGATGCAGCGCAGGGCATAAGCGTCCTGCACGCGGTCGGACTGGCAGTTGTCCAGGATCTCGGAGCCGGCGAGCAGCTTGCGCATATTCGCGGCGACGAGCATCTGGCCCTTCTGGCCGCGCACCTGATGGATGCGGGGATCGAAGGCGTTGCGAAGGCCGGTCAGACCCTCCATGGACAGGGACGCGATCACGTCGCCGAGCTGGGCGGCGCAGATGGTGTCGTACAGCGCGAGAGCACCGACGGAGGTCATCGCGCAGGTGCCGTTGGTCATGCCGAGGCCTTCCTTGGACACGAGCGTGTCGAGGGTGGCAATGCCGGCCTTGGCCATCGCCTCCGCACCGGTCATCTTCACGCCCTCATACATGGCCTCGCCCTTGCCGAGCATGGGCAGCGTCATGTGAGCGAGAGGCGCGAGGTCGCCGGAGGAGCCGAGGGAGCCCTTCTGGGGAACGACGGGGGTAACGCCCTTGTTGAGCATCTCGAGAAGCATCTCAACGAGGAGGGGGCGCACGCCGCTCACGCCGCCGCACAGGGCGTTGGCGCGCAGGAGCATCATGCCGCGCACGATCTCGTCGGCATAAGGCTCGCCGGCGGCGGTGCAGTGGCTGAGGATCAGGTTGGTGGAGAGCTGATTGCTCATCTCCTTGGGGACGGCGACCTTCTGGAACTCACCGAAGCCGGTGGTGATGCCGTAGGCCACGCGGCCCTCGGCGGCGATCTTCTCGGCGAGCGCGCGGGACTTCTGCATCGCTTCGAGAGCGGAAGGGGCCAGCTCGACCGTGGCGTTGTAGCGCGCGATGGCGACAAAGGATTCAAGCGTCAGGCTGTGGCCGTCGACCACAACGTGCTTGATCGCGGTGGGATTCATGATCATGGTAGTTGCCTCTTTTCTTAATAGTTGCCGAATGGCACGATCTCGATGCTGTGATGTGAGAAGCTTTTTCCGGAGGCTGTGCTTCGATAGACGTCTGCCCATGACGTCCGGCGCACCTGCCGGTGAGTTGACTCAGCCAAAGGCGGTTTGGTTGATGGCTTTAGGATAGCACAAATTTTGTGCAAAATCAATAGGAATTGCTGTTAATTTTTCTGTAATATTGTGCGGTATCACTATATTACGGCGCTGTGCTGCTGTGCTATCACAGACCGAACAAAAATCGGCGGAGAAAAGAGAGGGCTGCGGCGCGGGCGGAGCAAGGAAAAAGACCGCCGGTGTTCCGGCGGTCCTTTGTGCGTTATTTCTTTTTCCGTTTTTTGGAGGCCTGCTTCGGGGCGGCTTCATAGTCCAACACGCGGATGGCGGGGTTTTTCTCCTTCGCCAGCTTGATGATGGCCTCCGCATCGGAGCGGGTGAAGAACAGCGCCTTTTCCATCGAGCTGTAGCCGATGTGCAGACGGATCAGATCCGGGTGCTTACGGTCCTCGGTGACGATGGAATTGATCTGCTCCCAGGGGAAGAAGTCGTACTGGGTCGTGATCTGCATCTGATAGAAGATCTCAAGTCCGCGGGTGGTGACCACGGCGTCCTTCTTCGTCAGAAGCGTCAGCGTATACAGAAGGGCGAACCCAAAGGAGATGACCGAAAGCGGAAGGTTGCTCCGCTTGGACATCAGGCCGAACAGCAGCAGGAGGACGACCAGTATCCAGCCGCCGACGGTGACCCACTTTTTCCGCGGCTTGGGCGGGCGCGAAACGTAGATCGGGGGCGGAACGGATTCCCAGGGAAGCGATTGTCTCACGATAGCAGTTCCTTTCTAAAGCGGGGTAAGGCGTGCGTGCGGGACGCACGCCTTATGTAAAAAGCAGGTTACGCGTTGATCTTGGGGGCCTTGCCGGCAGCGCGGCGAGCCTCGAGAGCGGCGAGAGCCTTCTCATGAGCCTCGGCGGGAGCACCGGCGGGCTTGCCGGCCTTGGTCTTGCCGAACAGGTTGGTGTAGGAACCGTCAGCCCAGAAGATGTTGCGGCCGAGCATGGCGGTGACATAGGCATAGATGGGGTTGAGCAGGTTGACGAAGGCATAGGGGAAGAAGACGAAGGAGCTCATGCCGAGCACGCCCTGCTGATAAGCGCCGCAGCCGGTCCAGGGGAACATGACGGCCCAGAGGGTACCGGCGTCTTCCAGAGTACGGGAGAGCATATTGCGGCCGAGGCCGAGCTCATCATACTTGTCAGCATAGATGGGGGCGGGAACGCCAATGCCGAGGAACTGGTCGCACATGGTGGCGTCGCAGAAGATGGAGGTCAGCAGGGTGGCGAGGATCAGGCTGCCAACGGAGTGGATCTTGTGCTTGAGGCCGCCGAAGAGCTTCTCGATGCAGCCGCAGCGCTCGAGGGCACCGCCGTAGGCGAGCGCGACGAGGATGAGGTTGATGGTCCACATCATGCCGTCCATGCCCTTGGCCTTGCCGAGGATGGAGTCAGCGACCGCGTTGCCGGTCTCGACCGCATGGCCATAGTGCAGAACATCGAAGATGTCGCCGAGGGAGTAGCTGTAGAAAATGTCGGTGGACTGGAAGATGAGCATGAAGACGACCGCGGTGGCGACGGAGATGGCAATGCCGACCAGGCCGGGCACGCGCAGGATGCACATCACGATAACGACGATGATGGGGAGGAGCAGGATGGGGCTGATGGTGAAGGCGCCGCGGAACGCTTCCTGGATGCCTTCGGCGACTGTAGCGTCATACGCGCTGGTGTCAACGTTCAGGCCAAGGATGGTGTAGATGATCAGGGAGATGACGAGGGTCGGGCCGGTGGTGGAGACCATCGCGGTGACGTGGTCGAACAGGCCCGTCTCGGCAACAGCCGCGGCAAGGTTGGTGGTATCGGACAGGGGGGAGAACTTATCGCCGACGTACGCACCGGAAATGATCATACCGGCAGTGATGGGGGCGGGGATGCCGAGACCGGCGCCGATGCCGAGGAACGCAAGACCGATGGTGGCGGTGGTGGTCCAGGAGGAGCCGCAGGCCATGCCGACGATGGCGCAGAGGATGCAGCCAACGGGCAGGAACAGCTTCGGGGTCAGCAGGTCAAGGCCGTAGACGATCATGGTGGGGATCGCGCCGGAGAGCATGAAGCTGGTGACCAGGAAGCCGACGGTGGCGAGGATCAGAACGGCTTCCATGGAAGCAGCCAGACGCTCGACCATACCGGCGAGCATCTCCTGGAAGGAGTGGCCGCAGATGAAGCCGACGATGCAGGCGACGATGATGGACATGACCAGGGGCAGGTGCGCGTCATGATAGCCGGTTTCAGAATGACCGCGGAAGCAGTAAAGCATGAACGCGATCATCGCAACGATGGGAACTAACGCCAGAATAAAACTGGGTTCCCGAACGGTTTTCTTTTCGTTTGCCATGAATGATACCTCTCTCTTTAAAAATAAGATTTTAGTTTGTTGCGTAAGCTCGAACGATACCTGAGACGACCGCCGCCGCACGGCGGAGATCATCCCCACACACAAGGTCTCTTCCGATTGCCCTCCTTTCTGCATAACAGATCAGTGCAACAAGCTGTGGACGCTCCGTATCCGGGAGGGAGCCCCGTATGCGGAGTTGGAAACGAAACCGCGCCGGCGGCCGCCGTTGGGCAAACGGCGCTTCTCACCTGCCGCGTTGCGCTTTCGTTCCGGTTCGGTCCCGCAGACGCCCGCTCAGGCGTTCTGCGCGGGGATCATCGTCCGGTTTGACAAAATCACCGTGCTCTGCGGAACCAGCTTTTGTATTATATCATAGGCGTTCACAAAAAATCAATAAATTTCCGGATTATTTTTGCTTTTTTCTGTAGCTTTTGACGACACCAAGACGCTTTACTGCTCTGCTAATTAGTGAAAGCGGCAAAAAGGAAGAAAGCCCCTGCCGAACGGCAGGGGCGGATGCGGTATGGATGGCCTTACTCGTGCGCGTTCTTCTCCTTCATGCGCTTGAGGACGATCTTGTAGCCGTCCGCGCCGTAGCTGATGCACTTGTTGACGCGCGTGATGGTGGCGGAGGACACGCCGATCTCCTTGGAGATCTGGGAGAAGGTGTTGCCCGCCTCCAGCATTTGGGCGACCTGCAGGCGCTGGGTCATGGCCTGGATCTCGCTGAAGGTGCACAGATCGTCGAAGAAGCGGTAGCACTCCTCAAGGTCCTTGAGCGAGAGAATGGCTTCAAACAGATGATCGGTCTCCTCCGACTTCATCTTGCTTCCGTACATAACAGGTCCTCCTTACAGAACTGAATTTGGGGCTGCGCGGGAAAGGGGTCAAGCCCTCTGCGCGGCGCGCAGGGAGCGCTTGAGCATATCGAGCACCGGCGGGGTGACGAAAGCCATGGCGACCGCGGTGACCGCGCCGGAAACGATGCGGATGCCAACCTTGCCGAACACATAGGCGTAGGTGTAATAGCCGTAGATGACGCTGTCGAGATAGATCGCGCCGGTATTGAGAAGCGTGACGACGAGCGAGGTGACGATCAGCACGCCGACGAGCTGCTTGCGCGAGAGTTCATAGCCGCAGCGCTTGGCGTACAGACCGATGAGCAGGCCGCGCACCGCGGGCGGGATGATCCACAGCACGGTGGTCGCGGTGACGCCGTAGGTCATCAGCTGACCGAGAAAGGCGCCGACCAGACCGACCATCAGACCGCCGCCGGGGCCATAGAGCAGAGCGCCGACGATGATGGGCAGGGCGGAAACGGAAATGTTGATCCAGCCGAGGCGGATCGTGCCGACGGTGTTGAGCACGACGTAGACGGCGACCATCATGGCGATGACCACCAGCTTGCGCGTGGACATGGAGCCGAAGCGGTTGACGACGATGAGCGCGGCGACCAGCCCGACAAAGCAGGCGGCCATGCAGAGAACGATGGATGTGGGCGACATGAGACGATTCCTCCTCAAACAGTTTGAGCTTCCGCCGCGGGCATTCATTATCCCGCGCGGAGCGTGGCAGCTTGGAGAGGGCACAGATGACCCCCCTCCCCTTACGGCAGGAGCCACGCAGAAAAGAGGTCTCATGTCTCTTCTGGAGTGGCGAGCGGAATGCGAAAGCCATACTGCAAACCAGGGTTTTTCGTCCGCCGGGCAACTTCCCGTCCCGACGGCACTGCGCGCCCGTTGGGCGCAAACACATGACTTCCTACTCTGCCAGAGCGTATTTTTGTGTAAAAATACACATATAGAATAGCAAACTCTCCGCCCATCGTCAAGCAATTTCACACGGGAAAGCGCGGTTTTTCCGCGAATTTTCTTTTTTAAGGCGAGGGCGCGTTTATTTCTTACAAAACACGCGGGCGCGGCGCGGCTTTTTTCTTGACAGCGCGGCGCTTTTTTTGCTATCCTACAAAATAGGACGACAAATGGGCCGGCCCGCGCGCCGCCCGTCTGCACAACATTTCCGGTCATCATTAAAGAGGAGGAACTTTCATCATGATCAAGGAAACCATGGCTTACCTGTCCCAGTACGATCCCGAGGTCGGCGCGACCATCGAGAACGAGTATCACCGCGAGCAGCGCAACATCGAGCTGATCGCCTCGGAGAACATCGTCTCCCCCGCCGTTATGCTGGCGATGGGTACCTGCCTGACCAACAAGTACGCCGAGGGCTATCCCGGCAAGCGCTACTACGGCGGCT
>ERZ835109.2863-NODE-2863-length-10150-cov-5.687271_pt1 | contig 10150 bp, 8 predicted proteins | sample MGYA00519946_ERZ835109 | MGnify/ENA primary metagenome ERZ835109 (study PRJEB31850, sample SAMEA3708771) | human gut metagenome | biome: human gut; feature: human-associated habitat; material: faeces | place: China | collected 2014 ...
TAACACCTATCATCATTCCAATGAACAAATACGTCATTTACATCATCTCCATTTCCATATCCTCATCTTCTGTCTGTTCATCATCGATAGAAGTGATCTCAACATACTCGCCGATAACATTCAAGGCCTCATAGTAACTGCTCGAAGATGTTATTCTGCTGCACATTTCCTTTGCCTCATCATACATTCCGTTCCTTTTCAGCGTTTTTGAGGCTATGCCCATAAGATTGAATATATTTCCGTCCTGACCTATCAGCGGACATTTTGGCTTTTTGGACATCACGACATCTCCTTTCCGTAATATTTTCTCAGCAGACCTATGATAAAAAGCTGACCTTTTCCAGTCACAAACGTCTGCCGATAAGTCTTTTTCATACCCTCGACCTCGAACACCGACTCTTTTACAACAAAATATCTGCGGTCAATATATCTCTGATACGGCAGATTGTTTGACATAAGCACTCCCATTTCTTTCAGCCAGCGAAACAGTCTTGTTCTGCCGATATTGAAATTTTTATCAGCCGCAAGCTTTGCCATAGCATTCATATCTATGAGATCCTCGCTGTCGGCAACGTGCAGAGCGAAATCCACGAGAGGCTTATCATTTCTGATACGTTCATTCAATTTGCTGATAAACGTCATTTGCAGACGGAAAAGATTTTTGTACGGTTCGTCGAGGAAGGGCAGGTAGTTTTCAATAAACATTTCTTCGTTTGAAACATAGCCGCCTGTTTTGCGTATAGTCGGGAGTATCTCTGATGTTACCCAGTGCTTAAACTCTTTTGCCCTTGGCATCTTGCTTGAAAGTATTAGGCTGTATAGTCCGCTTTCATTGATTATTGTCGGATGCTGCACTCTGCCCATGGGGTCACGAATTGTTACCCCATCGCCTTGATACTTATCTTCCTCATCAACGTGATCAGATAATGCCTTTTTCGTATTTCTGTACTCCAAAATCTTGGCAACATCCTTTCCCACAAACCAAGGCTCGCCGTCCTTTATGATCGTTCTTACTTTGCCGAACTCTTCATTCTCAAATATTTTTATCTTCTGTTCCATTTCCATTCTCCTTGTCGATCTCTGAAATATACTTTCCAATAGCCTCGATAACATTTGTGGTCACGGCATTTCCTGCTTGCTTGTAAAGCTGTGCATCGGACATTCCTGTGGCTTTCACCCCTTCAAACTGCTCATCGGTAAAGCCCTGCAGTCTCCAGCACTCCAACGGCATAAGCTTTCTGATATACCCGCAGTACACAACCCCGTGTCTGTCGGTAACGGTCAAAGTAAACATAGGCTCGTTTGGAAGTTTAAATCTTCTGCCTTGCTGTCTTGTTTCTGCTTTTGCAGGGTCAAGCACAGCTATCGGGTCTGTTATGAGGACTACTCCGGATTTTTCGCCTTTGTGATGACCGATACCGCTGTCCTGTCTTGCGGTTATACATCTTGCAAGCTCTGTGACCTTCGGTTCAGGATTCATATCTATCCCCAATGCGTAATATCCCTGATTACAGCTTGTTGTAAGGGTATGAGCTATCTCCTTTCCAACTCTCCCACGCCTTGAATTCATATTTGGATATGCAAGGTCAATACTGTCACCGGGCAGAGCTATCTGATAGCCTGACTTAGTTTTTGATTTTATCGGCAGGCCGATTATCTCATAAAGACCTGTTTTCCCTCCAAAACCGCCAGCCTGACTTGTAAGGGTTATGCTCAGTCCGTCGGCTGAATATACCCTGTTTCCCTCTCTACCTGAAATTCTTTTGACAAGAGTTTTTGGATTTGCGTTTGTGAAAGACAATACTTTTCCGGCACACTTTTCTCTATGAAATCCGATAATATACACTCTTTTTCGGGATTGGGGCACACCAAAATCTGCGCTGTTAAGCACTTCCCATACGACATCGTACCCCAATTCATCCAACGTACCGATGATGGCCGCAAACGTCCTGCCTTGGTCATGCGATAGGAGACCGGGAACATTTTCAAGGAGCAGATACTTAGGTTTTTTAATGGCGGCAATCCTGGCGATCTCAAAGAAGAGAGTTCCTCGGGTATCGCTGAATCCTTTCCGTTTTCCAGCGATTGAAAAGCTTTGGCAAGGGAATCCTCCGCATATAAGGTCGAGATCGGGCAGTTCGTTTGGGTCAATTTTTCTTGCGTCATCGTAATACACCTCGTTTTCCGTATCATACAACGTTTCGTATGCTTTTTTAGCATACTTATCTATTTCGCAGTATCCGACGCACTCAAAGCCGCCTGCTTTTTCAAGTCCTGAGCGGAATCCGCCGATACCTGCAAAGATATCGAAATATTTTATCATTTACCACGTTCCTTTCTGCAATAAAAAACGGCCAAGTTGTCTTAACTTGACCGTTACATTGACATATTCATTTCTTCTTCCTCAGTTTGTTCCGATTCTTCTCTGATAACGTGAAAATCGTCCACGCCTGGGATCACTCCAAGCGTTCTTCCGTTGTCAAAGATACAATGCAAAGTGCCGATGTCATCAACGTGATCGACCCTGCCAAGAGTACCCGACTCAACAGGGAATGGATCATCATTCATCCTGTCAAGGCAGATGCGAGTTCCTTCCGGATATCTCTGTCGCAGCCTTTCAACGTTTTCTTTATTGTAATACATTACACATTCCTCCTGTCAAATTTATTTTCTCATCTGTTAATACAGCCTCTGCTACATTAGGATCACCACCTCTCTTAAAAAACAAAAAAGCCGATCCTATTGGTTTCTCCGTTTTAAGAGATACCAACAAAATCGGCAGATCCAATAAATTTATATTGAAAACTTTGTGAAAGTTTTTTCATAAAAAATCGGCAGGCTTAGAGCAAAATATACTCAAAGTCTGTCGCTTTGTTTGACGATATTTAATTGTTGAGGGTTCAGATCCTTTTTTTACGAAAAAGCATCTACGGTTTTACACCTGAAAATTTTACCCTCAAAACGCAAAAAAAGCCCGTAAAATCGGGGCTGCAATAAGGAACGTAAAAAACCGATTGAGAAAGAAGAAGTTATCAGCAATAGGTTTAGTTATGTTAATTAATAGTTAAAACAATCGACTGTCTAAGAAACGGTCGGTTGTTTTGCTGTTTATATTAAATTGAAGAATAAGATTGCTCTGCAAACATATGAGTTTACAGAGCAAATCAAATTAAGCAATGTTGATAGTATTCAGCAATTCACCGGAATTATTATCGAACACAAAAATGTAGTCACCGCAGGATTCAAAAGTGTACGAACCGCCTTCTTTGATCTCATCAACTGACTGCTTTTTAATAAGACTCCAATCCTCAAGCGAATATGTCAGATATTTACCTTTATAATAGGTTATTGCTTTTTGGGAGTTGGCATAAATGATTCTTTCGTGATTTTTAGTTTTCTTTTCTTCAAAATGTGATGTTTCATAATTCCATAAAATAATTCTGTCACCGTCAATTTGTTCAGATACATTATCTGTAAATCCTTTTGCGTAATGTGAATACTGTGCTATGATAATTAAATATTTATCAGATTGTTTAATCGGCTGATATGAATAATCAATATTAAAAGTTGTCCCGGATTCTACGACTTTACCATTATCTATATTTATTATATAATAGTTGTTTAATTTCCCTGATTTTAGCGGAAACAATATCAATTTATTATCATATAAAGATGCTGTCATATCAGTTTTAGATAAAAAAATCTGTTTTGCATTCTTCTTATTATATACATTGCAAAAAACTGTTTTTTCATTTTTATCAGTTATTTTCAAGTAACAATGATTGCGGTTATTGATAATTTGTATATTGGCAGAAAAAAATTTTTTTTCAACAGTTATATTATAGTCATATGGGCATTTATCTAAATCAATTATTTTCATATCATCAACACTACTATATGCTTTTATGTCATAACGCATATTAATATCGGAATAATTAAGAACATATAATATGTCATCGACGAAATACATATCGTAAATACTATGTGATATGTTATGTATTTTAATAACATTACCAAAATAGTCGAGCTGAAATATTTTTTTAGAATCAACTGAGGGAGAAAAGAATATAAATTCCTCGTCGGCTGTTACAGTAGAAGTTTTTGCAATAGAGATATTACATATTTTATCTATATTTCCTTTTAAATTTTTACAATAGATTCCATCAGAGTCAAGATAAACAATTAAATCATTAACATGACAAGCATGAGAATAATTATCTTTAACATGGATACTAATATCGCCCTGATTTGTGAATAAATGTCTTAAAATAAGTAAGCCGATAATTATAAATATTAGCGGAAACGCAATCATATTTTTTCTATATTTTTTTCTCATAATAATCCTCAAATTTCTGATTTCACAAAAGCACCTATTAATGAAATAAAACAGGCTGATTGGCAAAATGTTAATGTAAATCAGCCTGCTAAATTATCATATTGAAACGCTGAAATAAAACCTTATTTTTTCTGTATTAAATAACCCACATCAAAAATACAACCCTCTTTATTCGCGATTTCATCAATAGAATTAAAATAGGTCGTATTTCCATCATTGTGTTGTGCTTCAGTATAGTTGCTGTATCTATTAAATGTCGCTATCATACCTGAGTTATCATCTTTTATTCCAGCAACAGAATGCTGTTTTTGATATGTGACAACTTTTGCGAATGCTCCTAACTCAATTGAACTTTCGTACTTATATGAAAAATAAGCAACATTACCATTTGTAAACTCGCTATCCATTTCTTGAGCTAAAGCATTGCCAAAATCAAATGCATATTCTAAATCACCAATTTTAGGGTTCTTGTAAGTTTTATATGTTAGGTTGAGAGAGTCTAGCCAATCCGATACTTTATCCGGGTTACTACCATAAAAACCATCTTTTAAATAATCGGTTTTATTGGAAAATAATCCACCAGTAACTATATCTAAAACTAAAGCATTATATTCAAACTCTGCTGCGGTTTTGAAAAAGTTAACATTTTCACCAGCTAATGTTGCTGCATTAAAGGCTGCCATTAATTCGCATATTACTCCATGCATAGGCACATCTGCAAACATTAATCCACCATCATCTGAAAAATTTCCGTTGGATTGATTAATAACTAGCATCTTTTCGTTATAAAAATATATATTTTTATCATCGCCATATTTTTTAAGACCAATTTTGGTATTATTCGTGTAATTTTTCATGGCTCTATTGATTTTATCATTAGAAGTATAAGTCCAGCCAACATACTGCATATAAGCATCGCCAAACCTCGTCCAATCAGCAATAGCACAAGTCATAAATCTTGCATTATTTATTCTATCTGTTGATACTGAAATTTGATTGTTTTTATAGCTTAAGTATAAAGGTTTACCTATAGTATCGTTGTTTTCATAATACAAAACTTTTGAGCGTATCACCAGACCATTTTCGCCAAGCAATCCTTTAGCACCGTTATTATAAGGTAGTACTTCCCATATTTGTCCCTGCAAGTTTAAGTCATTGCCCATAAATACAGAATAACTTCCGTCATCATTTAAGTTTAGGGTCAATACCAATTTTTCATTATTCAAGGCATGAATTTTATATCCGGCATCGCACCATTCAAACTTAAATTTCTGATTATTGTTACCTGTATAATTATACATTATCAAAGGCGTCCCTGCGTTAGTGGAGTTGTCTTTTACATCCATATAGTATTCTGGATAAATACCTACCATTTTAGCAAGATAATATGTCTCTCCATCAAGAAAATCATATTTATCGCCTAAAACGTCAGGTTTATCCAAAGGATAAGGATCTTCAATATCCGAATATCCATCACCATCTGAATCGTCATTACTTTCAGGGTTAGAATTCATTATAAAATAATAACCAGCAGTTACTTCCTGCTCTTTGTGATCCATTATAATAGTCTTATAAATCGGTACAGGTTCAATTTCAACACCATCTTCTAATCCGTCATGGTCAGTATCGGGCAGATCGTATCTGGTATGAACTATCTGTCCGTTCTGAACTCGTATACCAGCTAATTCAAAAACATCATACAAACCATCACCGTCTGTATCTTTTGTGTCAAAGAAAGTATCCAATGCAATTTGGGAATAAATATCGGCTAAATCATTAGTTGTAATGGCTTTGTAGAATTCACCATGAGTCATCTTTGCCATATGTTCAAGTGTTTTATCATCAGAACCTAAGCCAAACCCAATAGTGTAGATCGAAATATCTAAACTATCCGCTGCTTTTAAATATGAATCAGAAATATTACATCCACCATCAGACATAAATACGATCATTTTTTTTGGAGCATCAGTTTGTGTTTTTAATAACTCTATTGATTTATTTATTGATGCATTAAAATTATTGCCTCCAGTAGAATAAATCTTTTCAAGTGAGTTTAGTAAATTATTTTTATTGCTTGCCGAAGTAAATCCACAAAGTACTTTAGGCATACTATCTTCAGCTAAAATAGCAACGTTGTCTTTAGATCTCAAAATATTGATAAATGATTTAGCGGCTTTCTTTCTACCTGCTTCATATGGATCGTTGTATTGCATACTACCCGAACAATCAATGACCAAAACTGTGCTTAATCCACTTGGAGCATAATCATAATAACTCGGATATAATTCAGTAGACCATGCTTTGTACCATTCTTCCCTGTTAACAATCATATACTTACTGAAGTGTGTAGTTTCCACACTTACAGTTGAATTCTCCTCGTCAAGTATGGTATCCAGCTCAACAAAATTGTCATTTTCTTCATCATACCATAAAAACAGTAGGTTGTCAAACTCAGTATCACCAAGCTTTGACTTGTCGATCACATAAGTAAGCGTAGCCTTATCGAACTTCGAAGTCGTTTTGATCTCAAAAGGCTCACCGATCAAACCCACAACATCAGAACAAAGAATGTCTTTATTCATAATGCTTTCAACAGTTGTTGTTTTTTGAATATTGCCTGTACCCTCCATAGCTATACGGACTTCTGTAACAGCACAATCTTCATTTTCTACTTTATGGACAAACGTCTGCGAACGCTTTTCATCGCCATCTAATATACCATTTCCATTTGTATCCGGGTCAAGCGGATCGTCTTCAAAATAAATCTCATCGCCGTCGTCAAGTCCGTCATCATCCGTATCAACTTTGAGAGGATCAGTTATGTAAGTGTTGATCTCCTCGCCGTCATTAAGTCCGTCGCCGTCCGTATCATCATTATAAGGCTCTGTACCAAGTTCATACTCCTGAAGATTTGTTAATCCGTCTTCATCAAAATCCTCATCACCGTCTGTAATTCCGTTTTCATCTGTATCAATCAAAGTCGGGTCAGTTCCGGTAACAAACACCTCATAATAGTCATCAAGAAGATCACCATCGGTATCTACCAACGTGCTATCACTTCCAAGATACTGCTCAACGCAGTCAGGAAGCTTATCTCCATCGGTATCTTTGAGAAGCTCCCAATTATTCATATCTTCAAAGAAATCAGGTAAGCCATTGTCGTTTTCATCCTTCATATACTGCCATTCATCGACAGGTATATCCAAAGGCTCTGAAACAGTGCCAACCAATTCGCCAGCATTGCCACTATAGTTAGCGTTTACGCTTGGACAGTTGAAAGTTATTGTATCCGCAATAATGACAACATTATTGAGATTCAGATTCTGAGCCATTATCTCAACGTTGCCGAAAGGAGCATATACCAGACCATTAAGATTAACGTTCTGGCTGTCAATCACAATATCTCCATACTTTGAAAAGATGACAGAATTGTTTGTGTTTTTTACCTCGCCGTTAAGGGTAACATCTTCAAAGGCTTTAAGCGCCGTGTTGATATTTATGTTGCCTGTAAGAGTAGCATTACCCTCAACCTCCAGCGGATCATTGATGTTTATGTTTATTTCTTCAAGAGTGTAATCCTGTGAATATTCATCAATATTATTGCCTGAAAAATAGGCTGAATCGATCTTATCAAAGATATATATCATTTCTTTGCCTGCATTCTCAGTTTTCGTACCATTAACGTTCAAATTCCCATTTGAAACTATTGTGCCGTTTGTCGCTATATTTCCATTCACACAGAAATTGTTAGCATTAATGGTGATAGACCCCTCTGTATCAGAAGCGGCAAACATTGTGTAGGGATACTTTTCTGCTGCCTCCTCTGCTACTGCCGGCAAACTCGGTAAAAGAGTTGCCGCCATAGCTACACTCATTACGCCGGAAAGTATTCGTTTGAAGTTGCTTTTAAGTTTCATAACTTCTCCTCCATTTCCGCAATACGCAAATATATATTCAACTCTATATATTCGAAATACTGCATATTATCAGTCCGTATTGTGATTGTTCAGTATTGGTTCTACGTCAGAAAAACCAATAATTCACATATCTTAGTTCATTGGAATCACCAAACCTCTCTGCCTAAAGCATAAACTGTAAATTAATACAAAACCTCCGCACTGTAAACAGTGACCGTTTCGTAAGATGTGCCCTTGTAGACCTTTGCAACTGTTTTAACACGGTAGGTTCCGCTGCCAATCGGCGAGAATGAGTTAGGATAACTGCAATACCAGCTGTTAAAAGTTTTGCTCCAGTCGGTTATTTTGCGCCATGACATTCCGTCTTTTACCTGCAAGGTCTGAGTTACAACGATTTTAGTTGTTGTTCCCGATATTCCGTAAACTGTGCTTTTACAAGATGCTACACCGCCGGAAATAGTCAAATTACAATTGACACTATCCGTATACAAATAACAGGGAGAAACAACACTACCATTATCAGGCGGAACAGCAGCCGACACTGTAGCTCCTCCAACTGAGCAGAAAACAAGGCAAGCCATAAAAATGGGTACAATTTTTTTCATAATATCTCCTCCTACAAAAAATGAGTGCAAGAGAAATTTTTCCTCTTACACTCTTAATGACAACAAAATATTCGGCTTTGTGAGCTGTTTTTCAAAATTTATTTCAATTTTGTAGACTTGCACAATTCGAGCACATCGTCTTTGTTCATATTGCTTTTTATTTGTAAGATATACCTACCATTATCCCACATAATACAGAAATCATGGTTGGTACTTTGAATAAGATATTCCTGTCCTGATTCATCAGTGTAGTATTCAAGTTCAGAATGTTCGTTATCAAAATAACCTGAGTAACTATCATGAACGAATTGCTCGAAAAAGATATATTTATCACCATTAAAATAAGCGGCGAATATTGTTCCGCTGTCCCGGTTATAATCAGATAATTCAAAACCGTCGGGCAGATTTGAGATCGCATATTCTTCTTCAATAGTCGCCTGATAATCTTTTTCAGTATCGCTGTTTACCGAAACGGCAGTGTGATCTTCGAAAATACTCATAAAGAAATCATGAACCGCCTCACGCACCGCTTCAACGCTCAGCGAGGATGCCGATAAAATTATTACAACAGCCGCTATACACGCCGCTCGTCTTCCTCCGGTACATATCAAATTAAAATACGGTTTATTCCTTCTTCGTATAAGTTTGTCCATCTTACGTTCGAACTTTTCTGAGAACTCGGCATTAACATCAAAATTTACAGAGTCAATAAATTCATCAAGCTTAGGTTCAAAAGCCTCGCCTATAGCTCTTGATAATATTGAATAGTTATCCATTATAAATGCCCTCCTTTTCAAGCAGCTTTGCAAGACTATCCTTTGCGTGCTGAAAACGCTGTCGTGACGCCGCATTGGAAATATGCAGTGCTAACGAAATCTCACTGTACCTCATGCCAAGAGTGATTCTCAGGTAAAGAATTTCCTGATCGGTATATGAAAGCCGCTTGATACAATCAACTATATTATCGTAATTTCTGTCACAAAGCGTCTCGTCTGTTAATTCGGGAATATCTTCGCTTAAATTCATAGCTTTAATGTGTTCCTTTTCTTTTTTCAGTAAATTCAAAGACACGTTTCTAACAGTAATGACAATATAATAGTCCAATTTGTGAGATTCTAAATTTTTAATTTTTTGAAAACTTTTTGCGAGACTAAAGAAAGCCTCTGAACAAGCTTCTTCGGCTAACGCTTTATTTTTCAAAATATTAAACGCAATCGCATAAGCCTTAGACCTATTTTTAATCCTGTATAATAAAACTTGACACATACAAAACAATCAAAGTATAATAAAAA
>ERZ835109.2868-NODE-2868-length-10123-cov-3.509932_pt1 | contig 10123 bp, 6 predicted proteins | sample MGYA00519946_ERZ835109 | MGnify/ENA primary metagenome ERZ835109 (study PRJEB31850, sample SAMEA3708771) | human gut metagenome | biome: human gut; feature: human-associated habitat; material: faeces | place: China | collected 2014 ...
TGTCCTCAAAATGGGCGCACGAAATCACGGTGGGTGCATCTTCATTCCAAACACAGTCTTTATCACTGTGTTCTGAACTCTTATGCATCCCGCCGTCCTGATGCGCATCTCGGACATTGAGATTTTATTTCAGGAGGTTTGTCCTCCTGTTATGGTAATGATAATACTTTTGCTTTTTTTGCCCGTTGAATAAACTTCAACAGCAAAATGCCTTAATAACGAACAATCTTTATTTCTTAACTTTGAAAATCCACATTTTTGCAAGATCATTTTCATGCAAATAGTGCTTTTGAGACAAAAAAATAAGGAACAGTGCATATTTTCATATACACTGTTCCTTATTTAAGAATAAATGTCGCTTTTACTTTGACCTGCCCCCATTTTATGTACCACGGGGAACTGTAGTTTTTCCATCATATTGCTAATGATGATGCATATTCGAGAGGAGTTTTGTTGCCAAGAGAACTATGAGGTCTTTCTTGGTTGTACTCAACTCGCCATGCTTTGATAACGTTTCTTGCTTCTGCAACACTTCTAAACCAATGCTAGTTCAGACATTCATCACGCAACTTACCATTGAAACTTTCTATGTAACCATTTTGAGTTGGTTTCCCCGGGTCTGTAAAAACATGGTTGACATCATGGTCATAAGCCCATTGATTCAATGCATTGCTAATAAATTCAGGACCATTATCTGTAAGTATTTCTTTAGGATATCCTCTGAAAAGGGCTACCTTATCCAAATACATAGCAACTGCTGCCCCGCCCATAGAGCTTTCTACTTCTAAAGTAAGAGATTCTCTTGTTACTTCGTCTATTAAAGCAAATACACGAAAATTGCGACTGAACCTTGTAACATCGATAACAAAGTCCATAGACCATCTGTCATTAGCCAAGCTAAGGTGTTCACGGCTTGGCATGCCACGCTTTTCATAGCGCTTTTTCTTGCTCCGTTTGTGGATAGATAGATTGGCTTCTTTGTAAAGTCTGTAAGCTTTCTTGTGATTGATATAGATACCGGATTTTCGCATAAGCATAATATTGATTCTACGATAGCCAAATCTTTTCCACCGGGCAGCTAAGGTGACCATTTCTTCCTTAATTTCTTCATCAACAGAATTCTCTTTAAGAGAATATCTTCTTGTGTTTCTAGGAAGGTCTAATAGCCTGCAGGCTCTACGTTCACTAATACCATGTTTGCTAATTATAGCGTCAGCAACTAGACGTTTGTCGGCAGGCTTTATTAGTTTTTTGAGACAATATCCTTTAAAACCTTATTGTCTAGGGAAAGATCGGCGACCATTTCTTTGAGTCGACGATTTTCCGCTTCGAGTTCTTTAAGTCGTTTTACATCACTGACTTCCATGCCAGAATATTTCTTCTGCCAGCTGTAGAAAGTTGCCTGAGAAATGTTGTACTCACGAGAAATATCCGTGGCACTTTTGCCGGCTTCATGTTCTTTAATTAATTTTACAATTTGCTCATCCGTAAACCTTTTTTTCATGATTCGTTCTCCTTGTGATTTTATTATATCATGGAGAACTATAGTTGCTAATGGTTCATTTTATGGGGAGCACGTCAACTTAACTACAAATAAAATATCCGATGAACTAACTTCATCAAAAAAATTTAAAAAAATTAAACCGGACAAACAATCCGGTCTAATCAGTAAATATTGTTTTATAATGGTGGCTGGTGAATAAGATAGTCTAAACTTTGTTCTTTAAGTTCATCATAAACATCCCCGTAATCAGTAGCCCATTTAAGATGCAATAACATATCATAAGTTTCATTATCAGTACCAATTTTACCAAGCGAAGTCATGTTTAAAGTTAGATCTGCTAATTGTAGCATTCGGTCACTAACCCTATACGGAATATGAATTCCAAGACAAGCAGAAATAACATTTAACTTAGTGAGGTTTTCGCCTTTTTTCATATTACTGATTGTTCTGATATCCAAGCCAGTTACACTTTTTAACAATCTACCAGAGTAATTGCAAATATGTTTACCCATAAGCTTTGTTAATGCTCCCCCAAACTCTAATTCCCCTATAGCTTTCAGCATTTCTATAGATATTTCGTTTACCAGTCCGTATTGCGTAAGTAATTCTTCACTTATCTCATCATAATAATTGAATGTCAGATCAGCTTTTGCTGGGGGAAGTTTCACATAGTGCAATTTCCCATCCTTTTCATCCACAATGAATTGAAGGAAACATTCTTCCTCATGGGATTTTGCATATTCTGTTAATTCAAGTTGCCCATCATCAGTTCGTTGAATATATTGAGAAGATGCTAGGCAAACCTTATTATCCACATAGGCAAAACAATCAGTTTTTACTGTGCTTGCTACTGCTTTACTTTCAGCATACCAGTTGGTCAGCGTTTTACTTCTTACCGTTGAAACGGTCTTTTTTCCAATATAATCATTTTCCGTAAGAACAACTCCAACATTTGGTGAATCCCATTCTGATTCTTTATCCTTTGACTGAGCGGGCATTTCTTCGCCCCTCACATTTAGGTATGGATCTTGTCCCCCACTTAACAGGAAGAAACGGAGATATTCCTCACTATACAGTGGTAATCTAAGTTCAACATACTCGTTTTGGAGAACGAGCTTAAAAAACTCTCTAGCTTTAATCTTATTTACCGAATTTTTAAGTTCTGTGAATATACCATAATTATCAAGAGTACTACTATTAACTTTTCTCTCTAACAGTTCACGAAGAAGATTAAATTTACAACCAAGTCGCCTAACAACACGATTAATTCTGGCATATTCGTCTGCCTTCATATAATCTGCAATATACTGCCTGAAAGTTTTTCCAGGAACCAAATCTGCTTTCCCACTCTCTACAGCATGTACAAATCGTTCAGCATAGCGTTGTTCTTCTTGAGATAACATGGAAAAAGATCTATGTAGTTCTTTTAATGCTGCAGCCACAATTTCAGGATCGGTATCGCCCTGTATCAATGTGACATACTTATCAAAATTTGAATTCATATAGTTAGCATCAATTTTTCCAGTATCATATTCAGTGATATGAATATCCACCTCATAAGGAACATCTCCGCCTCGGCCTCCACCACCGCCTCTTGAAAGTTCTTTGTATCTGGCAAGGAGAGTCAAATATGTCATCTCGTCAAGTGCTACTTCAATAGCATCCTCAACCTGATTCTCGTCTGGATAAAATTTTCTAGACCATACAAATCCCTGAATTAATGCAGCTTCCAGATGTGTTACAAACAGTTTGAAATCCTTGGCAAATTTCGCTACTGTAGCTGAATCCTCTGGTAGCTTTTCAAAGCTCACAATACTAGCATTTTTGAAGAGCTGCTCAATACCCAAATACAGGGTATTCATATGTCTGAGGTTGTTTGGGAGCTTGTCTACAAAAAGCCCAGTAGGAACATCTCCGGAATAAGCTTTTACCGCTGCTTCAATGTTCTTCTCCATAGTGTTAGGACGTCGGTAGTATTTTATGATTCCGAAAGGTTTCTCCGCCATATCATAAAGACGATTGGTTCTAGAAAATGCCTGGATAAGATTCTCATATTCCATGACTTTATCTAGATATAATGTATTCACCCACTTAGAATCAAAGCCAGTTAACATTTGATTTACAACAATTAAAATATCAATTTGCTCATCTTTGCCCAAGCGTTCATAAGGCTTTTTATGTGACATACGCAAACTAACGTCTTTACGAAATTTATCGTATGAAGCAATGGAAAAAGATTGAGAGAACTTACTGTTATAGGCTTCTAATATTTCTACAATGCCGTCTTCCTTTTCAAGAGAGCCGCCACCTTCGTTATCAATAGATGGATCGAACATAGCTGTAATCGTTAGTTCTGGCATTTCCTTTACCATCAGACGATAGTACTCTACTGCTTCCGGAATACTGCTGGTCGCAAAAATAGCATGAAATTGTCTGTCACGGCTGTAAAGGGACCATTTCTTTTTAATATCAGTAATAACTCCCAACTTATATTTAGGTGTTTGATACTGCTCGTTTGGAATGTAATCCTCTATACCACTAATCCATTTACCATTAACAAGCTCTCCGTACATTTTTACCTGTGATGAATCCATATATTTGAGAAATATTTTCTTCTTTTTGGGGTCGCTCATGGCCTCCTGCTGAGAAGATGCTTTTGCTTTTTCCAATGCAATTTGTTCCCTCAAATCATTGTCATCATGGATACGAACAAGGTATGGATCAAATCCTAGTACATTCTTATCTCTTATTCCATCCCCTAAAGTATATCTATGAATTTCATCCCCAAAAATAGTGGGAGTGGTACTGTCTTTCTTTGCATTTAAATCCTGTATTGGTGTTCCAGTGAAACCAAAAATAATAGCATTTTTAAAGGTATTCTTGATATTAATCAGCATATCTCCGAATGTAGAACGATGACATTCATCAATAATGATAACCATGCGCTTACGCTGTATTGCTTTTAGGTCTGCATCATTCAATCCGAAGTCCTCGGTAGCAATATTACTGAGTTTCTGAATAGACGTAACAATTAGCGTATTATCAAGATCATCACTTTTCAACTTAGAGGTCAGAATAGTCGTATTTTCAGTTGCCTGTACTGATTCACTTTCAGATGCAAAAGAACGGTATTCTTTTAAAGATTGAATACCTAGTTCTTTACGGTCAACCAAGAATACTACCTTCTCTGCATCATGGTTGCTGGCAATTAACTGCGCCGCCTTAAAGCTGGTCATAGTTTTACCACTTCCCGTTGTATGCCAAATATGACCTCCCAGCTGCTTACCGTCATCCCAGTGGCTTTTCTTATCTGCCACAATATTAGCAATTCCGACGGCAGCATAATACTGATAGCTACGCATTACCTTAAGAATTCCATCATCAGTATCTGCAATCGTATAGAACCCGATTAGCATATGCGCCATAGGAATAGATAAAAACCTCTGCACAAAAGTATGCCAATCATTGATGGGATTATTATTAAAGTCAGCCCAATGGAAGTAGAATGCCTTGTTAAAAACACCACCTTCACCTGGGTTGGCAAAATATACAGATTCTTTGGGCTGCATGGCTACAAAAATCTGTATCATAGAAAAAATTCCACGGAATACACCTTCGTGAGAATATTTCTGTATCTGGTTATACGCCTCGCTGACCGGTATACCACTGCGTTTTAACTCCAGATGGATTACTGGCATCCCATTAATAAGCAACATCAAATCTCCTCGCCTATTGTTGAGGATAGGAGACTTGGTCTTGAATTGTGGTTGCTGTACAATTTGATATCGGCTTTGACCTAAAGCTATCTCTTGACGGTCATAGATTTTTAAACTTACTTCTTTTCCAAGATGTAGTTGATCTTCTGGGTTATCGCGAGTGATTGAAATACTTCTACCATTGATAAATTCATTCAGTAAGACTGGTGACTGTAACGCCTTTACCTGGTTTATAATCTGATCCATTTCACCTGAGGTCAGAGGACAATCATTCAAACGTGTATTCTGCTTGTTATTATTGAAAAGAATGTCTGCCCAGTTTTGAATCAAATCTTCTTCAGTAGGAAATCGTATAACATTCGGCTCCCAACCATATTCAATCAGAGCTTTAATGACGGCATCTTCAAAGTCTTTTTCTTCTGTATATATAATTTCAGACATATAACTCACCTCCCTAATTTACACAAACATTTTTTCTAAGCAACCGGCTTTGATATTTTTTAGCTTTTCAAGCTTACGCTGATGAAGAATAATAAGACGATCAATTTCTTGAAAATATATTCCTATCTGCTTTTGTTCTTCATAAGATGGATATAAAAATCCTAGTGATGAAAAATCCTCATAGCTAATACTTCTTCCGTCACGAATACCATATGTTATTAACTTAAGCCTTCTTATAAAACTTTCTGAACTAAAAACATATTTCCAAAAATAATCATAATGTTTTTCTTGGTCTTGAAAGCACAAAACTGTATAGGCAGGTGATGTTATGCCCTCTATATTGGAATGAGCAAATCCACCTTGAAATGATCTTAGGTGAATAACAAATTGTCCTGGCAAAACTCTTTTATATCCGCTCTCATTTTCTATATCGTGATGAATATTTAGTCCTGTTTCTGTTCTATTAATCATCCCATATTCTTGAGATGCAGATAAAACAGGAAGCTCAGGATGTCCTTTATCTACAACAGGTCTAAATATAATTTTCGCACTACACTGTTCCCACGATTCTGCAAATCCTTTAAATCGAATTTGAGGAACATCCATCTCTTTTTGGGGGAACATTTTTTCCAGCATAGCTTTTTTCAGTATATGCAACTTATCATACTCACGCTGATGAAGTGCAATAAGTTGATCAACATTTGAGAAATACTCCACAATTTTTTCTTCTTCATCCACTTTTGGAAATATGACATGCCCTTTTAACGCATTTGCATCTGATACTTTCATATCATTTTTTGCACCTTTATTAACTAAAGGATGCATATATTGATTCATCCTAGCGTGTTGTTCAAAATAAACCTGGATGAAATCGGGATAAACATTTTCTTTTGTATGATAAACGGCATAAAGAGTAGATACAATTCCAGCAGGTCCTTTGTTTGTTTTGATAATACCAAAAGGATTTGCTTTCAGTGGAGATTTGGTATATACGACATCACCTGTGTTAACTACTCCATAATTAGCTGTTGAAACTCCTGCAAATGATCTGCCGTGAAATTCTATTTGATTTATGATACCAAAATCACCAGATACAGATAAGACATCTTCTTTACCAAAAATCCCTTCGGTATTTTTTTCATTGGAAACATTAAGGTAGTGTTCTAATTTATTCCTTTCCCATGTATCCTTATATCCAGAAAATCTTAGACTGGGTAACAATTTTTCTTTATCCATACTTAAACCTCCAGACTCTTTCTAAACTCTGCTAATCCTTCCATATCAGATACGCTTCCGGTAAGATCACCAAGCATCTTATACAAGGTTTTTCTAGTATCAGTTATACCTTCTTCAATATCTGCAAATGTAGTTGCATATTTATTTTGGAGCGCAATAATTTTGGTAATCATCTGATTAATCATGTCTTCTGGCAACTCGAATATTCCACTTACAAGTGGTTCAATCCATTTCAAATCCAAAAGTCGCAATGCAGTATCTTCATCCATATGCTCAATGGTATCTTTTGTTTTTAAATGTAGTTCATCCTTTTTTATTCGAAGTTCACGCTTGCTTTGCGTTTCTTCATCCATTAGCATAAGCACTTGCTTCATCTTTGCCTCAAAAGAATTCTCAGGAAAATCGTATTCCATTTGTAATTGCGCGATACGACTGTTAACGGCGGGTTTACCATAAGTGCCGTCCTTATTTGCATTCATCTCACCCCACGCAACTACATTAGTTTTGGCAATGTAATCCAACTTATCGTTCTTTTTTGAAAGTAGTAGATATTTTTGAAGTGCTGCAATTTCTGGACTATCTACATCCTTTAGTGCCTCTGCTACAAAAATTCTGACTTCCTTCGCGACAAAAGAGTCCTTTTCTTCAGTTACTGTACTTCCTTCTAGTTCGTCATCCTCCAACGACTCTAAAACTTCAGTATAAATAGATGCAATTTCACGCAAACGATTTTCAAGCACGATAATCTCATTTAGTTCATCTGCGTGTATTTCTTGCTGCACCAATTCAAAAGGAAGAATACGGCCTTTCCAGCCTTCCTGTACTTCTGGTACTTCATCGTCGTCATCTGATTTCTTTTTAATAACCATATTGGGGTCAACTTGAAAAATCGCTTCAAACCCTTCACCCTGTATCATTTCTAAATCAGCCGCTATGACGTCCCAATTTTTCGATAAGATTTGGTATGCTTTATATTTGTCCAAGAGTTTGACCTTTGAAATGCGATTAAAAATCTCTTCACACACCTCATCCTTTTTCCCTTGTGCGTTTACATCCAAAATATCTTCGATGAGAGAATCATACAAGGATTTATAAAAACCATCAAAACTCGCAGCGAAAGCCTGTTTGTATTCTTGGATGGAAGGAACCTCTAGAGTGACAGCTTTGATGTCCTTGTGAGGAACCATTAAATAACCCTCCGACATCTCTTTGAATAGTGCTTCAAAAAGACCAGGGAATATATCCCAATACTCTTTAAGTAATGTGGCTTCGTGCATCGGAATACCACCAAACATAGTCGCCCTAATATCCCAAGTTTCTGGATCATCGGAAGAATCTACATATCTAGGAATATTTAGGTTATATTCATTTTCACGAATTTTCTTTTTGGTCACAAGAGCTGCATATTTTTTAATAGGCTGTCTGAGTCTCACAGCATCTGCAATTTTTTTAATATCACAGGCACGAAGTTTGTTATTTTTTCCTGCTTTTTCAAATCCTTTTGAAGCGTCAATAATCAACACATCAGAATCCTTACGTGTTCTTTTCAACACCATAACAATCGTAGGAATAGAAGTTCCAAAAAATATGTTTGCAGGCAAACCTATGATAGCCTCTATGTGATTTCGTTCGATAAGCGTTTCTCTGATTTTACCTTCTTCACCGCCACGGAATAATACCCCATGCGGTAAGACAATGGTCATAATTCCGTCATCCTCTAAATGATATAGCTCATGGAGCAAGAATGCATAGTCTGCTTTTGCTTTTGGAGCTACGCCAAACTCTTTATACCGAGGGTCATATTCTTTATCTTTTGGGTCCCATTTCTGAGAATAAGGCGGATTTGAAACTACTGCATCCACCTTGACCAGACGATAAGTTTGCTCTCTGTTTTGGTCATTTTCAAAGTAGGGCCAGTCATCCTCTAATGAATCGCCATTTCGCACATTAATGTTTGCGGGACTAATACCACGCATAACCAAATTCATTCGAGTAAGGTTATATGTATTTTCCTTCAATTCTTGCGCATAGTAATCAACCTTGTTCTCGCCACGAATAAATCGACTAATTGAAGTACCTATATTGATTAGGAGAGATCCTGAGCCAGATGTTGGATCATAGATTTTAATGTGCTCTTTATCCTTTAAATGCTCTGCTATAATTTCAGACATCAAAACTGACACCTCATGCGGTGTGTAAAATTCTCCAGCTTTTTTCCCTGCATTTGCTGCAAACATACTGATGAGATATTCATAAATAAATCCTAAAATGTCATAATCCTGTTTTCCATCCATAGGAATTCGTCTAATAAGCTTTAACAAACCCTTTACTGACTTGGTCTGTTTTTGAGCTGTATCACCCAATTTGGAAAGCCCAGACTGCAATGTCTTAAATATATTTTCAAAAATCTTCTTATAGGTTTCCTCTATGTTTAAGTCAAATGCATTTAAAGCATCGCGAACATTGGCGATATTGAAATCATCACTCTTTTCAAGCCATGTGGAAAAAAGATTGTTATATGAGATAAAATAACCAATATTCTGGCGAATGTGCTTTGCCAGTTGAACATCCTCCTCACTAACCTTTTTAATATCGACATCTTTATATCCTTCATCTTTCAAGAACTGAATTTCACGTTCTGAAAGGTACTTATAAAACATAAAACCGAGGATGTAATCTTTATATTCATTTGCTTCTATCTTGGAACGCATTTGATTTGCTGACTGCCAAATTGTAGAAGCCAATTGCTGTTTATTCATTGTCGTTGTCCTCCCTTTTTTCGTAGATAAGCCTAATGTCATAACCTAATCCTTCCATCATTTGAATAAAAGTTTTATTTACAACACCATCATCTTTCTTTACGATACGATTTACATACTGTACGGTTTTTCCTATTTTTTCAGCTAAAGCAGCCTGTGTTGTATCAGCTTCAACACATTTTATTTTAATATCTTTTTCAATATTGTTTTTTATCATATAACCGTCCTCCGTTCTGTAAATTAAACAAATCCATTTAATATTATGGCATAAATAAGATGATTTTGTCAATATATTTGGTTTATATTTTAATAAATAGGTCTTCAATAAAACCCAAATAAAGATTCAACTAAGAATTAATGTTAAGGTTTTATTGATTTAGCACATTGAATTCAACATTTAAGTCAACCCAACCCCATTTTTACAGTAATTTTATCCACTCGCCACATTTTTGACAGTAATTTCGTCA
>ERZ835109.2876-NODE-2876-length-10085-cov-2.439382_pt1 | contig 10085 bp, 8 predicted proteins | sample MGYA00519946_ERZ835109 | MGnify/ENA primary metagenome ERZ835109 (study PRJEB31850, sample SAMEA3708771) | human gut metagenome | biome: human gut; feature: human-associated habitat; material: faeces | place: China | collected 2014 ...
ACAGACAGCAGAAGGTGCACTCACAGAGGTTCACTCAATGCTTCAGAGAATGAACCAGTTAGCTGTTCAGTCAGCTAACGGAACTAACAGTGAGACAGACAGAAAGGCAATTCAGGACGAGATTGACCAGCTCACAAAGGAAATTGACCGTGTATCTGAGACAACTAAGTTCAATGAGACATATCTCTTAAAGGGAGATGGCACAGAGACAGTTAAGGAGACAGTTAATGTACAGGCTTCGGCGGCTGTTCCGGTTAAGGCATCTTATGTAGCAGGTAAGGGTGTAGATAAAGTCATGTGGGCGCAGAATAAATCAATTGCAGATGCCAAATGGTATGTTAAGGGATCTACCACCGCTGTAACAGAAGAAGAATTAATGAATATGGTAGAAGTCAAGGGTGGTAATGTTGTACTCAAGGATGGAGTTGAGCTTTTTAAGGCTGCAGCAGATGCAACAGGTCAGTTCGGTTCACAGCTGGCTGCCCAGAAGGTTGCTAATACGGATGTTCAGGGTGTATTAAAGGTTGGTTCAAGCAAATTATCCACAGCAGATGATGGAACTGCATTGGTTGATAATGATAAACTTGTAACTAATTTCAATACAGATGGAACGATGAAAGCTCCACTTTATGCTCAGAAAGATGATGGTACATGGGCTGAAGTAGGTGCAGAACAGATTGCTAAATTCGTAGATATAACTCCTGGTAAGGATAAAGTTGATGCCGGAACTAAGGAAGTTACTAAGGAAGTTACCAAGGCATTAGAGCTTAATCTTCATGTAGGAGCAGATTCTAACGATACTAACAAGATTAATCTTAAGATAGATTCTATGAGTTCAAAGAATATTGGTGTTGAGGGACTCAAGGTTGATACAGAGGAAAACGCAACAAAAGCTATTGATACAATTTCAGCAGCAATCCAGAAGGTATCAGATCAGCGTTCTACTCTCGGTGCTGTTCAGAACAGACTTGAGCACACAATCGCTAACCTCGACAATGTTGTTGAGAATACAACATCTGCTGAGTCACGTATCCGTGATGTTGATATGGCTGAGGAGATGGTTGAGTACAGCAAGAACAACATTCTTGCACAGGCTGGACAGTCTATGCTTGCACAGGCTAATCAGGCTACACAGGGAGTTCTCTCCTTACTCGGCTAATCAATCTTAGCTTAATATTCATTAGATTGTTCTTTATGTGGTCAGTTAATCTTGGCATAATATTAAGGTTTCTGATGAAGGAATAATTTATGATGAAATGGTGATAAGATTTACAGGGCTTCCATACCGGAGAAATCCGGTGTGGAGGTCTTTTTTTGTATAATAAGGTTCGGGTGGCAAAACATGCCTTATACACTCATAGACCAATTCAGCATGTTTTGCAACACGAATCTTAAACTGTAAATGTACAAATATTATGCCAAATTGTATCAAAGAGGATATTGACATGCATAGTCTGTTATGCTAATCTCAAGCCAGAGCATATTTCTTGAGATTCTATGATTCATGCGATTTTCTTATCGCATGAGGTTCTACAATTTATATAGCCTTTATGGTGGATATTCAGAGGTCTATGCTTGAAATCACATTAATTTTTTAGCAGGAGACATCTGATATTACTGGAAGATGCGGTATGAGCAGACAAATGCATATACATACTTGTATAAGAAGTATAATCGGCAGTGCAAATTGGCATCGGTAGATATATCTCCTGCATAACAACTACAGGAGGTATTTGATGAAGGGTATTAACGGAACAAGAACGAAAAAAGTAAAGGTTGAAGAGAATGAGTTTTTTACCAGTGCTGACACAGAGGCGGGTACACCGTGTGCAGGAGCAGAAGGGATAGAAGCATCTCGAATGGAATCAGCACAGACAGATGTGGTGCGAAGTGGCAAGGCAAATGCAGGAAAAATGACACCCGATTGCAGTGAGTTGCCGACAGGTGGGTTGATATCTGACCGCAGATACAAGGATACAATATTCAGGATGTTATTTTCGGATAAGAAAAATCTGCTTGAGCTGTACAATGCAGTATCGGGCAGGCATTATGACAATCCGGAGGACTTACAGATAGTAACGCTTGAGAATGCGGTCTACATGGGTATGAAGAATGACCTTGCATTTCTGCTGAGCACAGGGATATATCTGTATGAGCATCAGTCAACGGTCAATCCCAACATGCCGTTGCGGAATCTGTTTTATATTTCATCAGAGTACAGCAAGCTGGTGGAAACTAAGTCGCTGTACTCATCAGTCATACAGAAAGTGCCGGCACCGAATTTCATAGTGTTTTATAACGGACAGGATGAGCTTGCTGACAGAAGTGAGTACAGGCTGTCGGATGCGTTTGCACCGAGGGTTGATAATCCGGCACTTGAACTTAGGGTCACGGTGCTTAACATTAATTATGGCAGAAATTTGGAACTTATGGAGCATAGTCGCACACTGAGGGATTATGCACAGTATGTGGCATTGGTCAGGAAATATAAAGAAGAATCAGGTTCACTTGATGATGCAGTCAACAGGGCGGTTGATGAGTGCATAAAAAATGACATTCTGGCGGATTTCTTAAGGAAGAACCGGGCGGAGGTAGTTATGACGAGCATATTTGAGTACAATAAGGAAGAGGAAGAGAGAAAACTGAGGACAGCGGAAAGACAGGCTGGGTATGATGAGGGATATGATAGTGGTTATGATAGTGGTTACGATAGAGGAATAGAGAATACGCTTGCTGATTTAGTAAATGAAGGAATTATATCTATAGAACAGGCGGCACATAAATTGAATATGACAGAGGATGAATTTGAGAAAGTCATGGAGAGTAAATATTAGTTATGACGAGCATATTTGAGTATAATAAAGAAGAGGAAGAGAGAAAACTGAGGACAGCGGAGAGACAGGCTGGGTATGATGAGGGATATGATAGCGGATTTGATACAGGCTATGGTAATGGATATGATAGAGGGATAGAGCATACACTTGTTGAGTTAGTAAATGAAGGGATTTTATCTATAGAACAGGCGGCATATAAATTGAATATGACAGAGGATGAATTTAAGAAAGTCATAGAGAGCAGATAGTAGTTATGACAAGTAAGAATATTTAGCTAAGAAAAACCGTAACAGATTTAGTAATTGACTAATTCTATTACGGTTTTTGCATTTTGGAGTAATGAAAAACATTATGAATATAAATTTCAGCTTATACGGCAGACCTTATGTTTCCTGATTATTTGAATTCTGGTTCGGAGGAGTCATGCCGCCGTTGCCGTTCGGAGGAGTCATGTCGCCCATGTTACCGTTGCTGTCCGGCATATGCCCATTGGAGTTATTATTGCCTCTATCAGGTCTTTGACCACCCATGCCGCCATTGCCGCCGGGGAAACCGCCGCCCATTCCTATGCCGTTTCCGTATATGACACTGTCCATGGTGACAGTTGTCTCATAGCCGCCGGCTTTTATGGTGTATGTGCTGCCAACGGTTATGTCAGGAGAACTGATTACTACACTGCTGTAGGTCTTGTCTGACTGCCATGAAATAAGCTCATTACCCGATTCGTCAAGCAGACTTATTGTTGTACCGGCAGACTGGGTTGTAAATGTAACGAGGATGCTTCCCTGCGTTGAGGATGAGCCAAAATTCTGGGCCATTCCGGATGCGCCTGCCGCAATTAGGGTTCCGCCTGTAATTGTGGCTTCCCCGTCATAGTCAAGAGCGCCATCGGCATTTGATTCAGGGCCTGATACATAGATTTCGCCGCCTGATACATAGAGATTGCCGTTAGAGTCTATACCATCGCCATCTGCGTCAATGTTTATTGTGCCGCCGTTGATATATATGTTGGCGTTAGAGTCTGCTGCAAATGCGTCCGGGCCGAAGCCGCCAAAGCTGCTTGAGTCATTTCCGCCGGCGGCATTTATACCATCGTCGGAAGCAGTAAGGCTTATTGTGCCGTCATTTACAGTCACAGTGAGACCTTCAAGTCCCTCGTAGCAGTCTGTGATATTGATATAGCCGTTGTTAATTGTCAGCGCATCATCAGCATGTAAACCATCGTCACCTGTAGCTATTGTGAAGCTTCCGCCGTTTACAGTCACGTTTGAATTGCTGTGAAGTCCGTCATCGGCGGTGTCAATGTCGAAGGTTCCATTGTTTACAATGAGGTCACCGCCGGCTTTGAGTCCCTTGGTGCTTGCATCATCATCTATGCTTTTGGTATTTATGTCAAATGTGCCATTATCAACGAGAAGATAATAGCCGGCATCTATTCCGTCCCCCTGGGCTGATATGTCAAAGCTGCCGTTGGCAATGTAGACAAAGCCGAGCGTGTCATCGTCAGAGTTTTCTGCATGAATACCATCCTTGCCGGATGTGATTGTAAAGCTGCCATCGGCAATTCTTATGCTGTCCTTTGCAGAAAGAGCATGGCTTGCCGCAGTGATGTTATAGGTGCCTCCTGTAATTACAAGGTCATCCTTTGACACTATGCCGTAGCCTGCTGATGCATTTATTGTGAGACTGCCGCTTCCGTTAAGAGTTAAGTCATCCTTTGAAAAAATAACTGCGTCAATATTATTGTCATCTATAGCGGTATACTCACCGCCATTTGACAGTGTATTTTCGGAGCCTGGTGCGAGAGTTATGAATACCTTATCTGCTTCGCAGACGTAGATTGCAGCAGATGTATTGCTGTTTATATTGGCATTGTCGAGCACAAGCTGGATTTTTGAACTCTTATCTGCGTCTATAATTATCATGCCGTCATCGAGAGTTCCGGATATGATATAGGTTCCTTCCTCGGATATGGTAGCTGTAGAGCCGGATACGGTTACCGAATCGGAGCTGCTGCTTATGCTGTCGCCGCTTAGAACAAGCTTTACGCTTGTGCTCTCATTATATCCGATTTCTTTGTCGCGGTTGGTGAACATCTCCGATGTGTCGACGGATGTTATCGCTGATACTGTGGAAGCAGATGTATCACCGGAGCCTGCCGGATTGTCAGAGCTTTCATTTGATGATGAAGAATTACCTGATGTATTCTGTCCTGATGATACCGTACTATTTGTCGTTGTTGAGACTTCTGTTGATCCATTGTCTGTGGCTGTGCTTGAATTATCAGCACTGCTGCATCCGGTCATAAGCATGGCTGATATCAGTGCAGTGGTTATTATTTTTTTGTATTTAATCATAGTGACTCCTTTCTGTGAGGGCTTATAACATTATAGCCTGATTATCCTGTTTGGAAACAGTAATTTCAAGATTTCCGTTTCTGCAGCGAAGCTTGTTTATCATCTCCTTGACGGATGCATCGCTAAGAAGTGCTATATTGTATGTAAGTCGGAACATGCTTCCCATATTGGTTGTCTTGACCTGAATAAGTTCAGATTCTGAAGTGTATTCCTTAAATATCTCCTCGAAAACTTCATCGTAGTCTAAGTCTTCAGGTATTGTGATGTGAAATGTTTTGTAAAGTGCGCCTCTGTCCTTGCTATTTCTCTCAATTTCAGTGTAAGCTATGTAGATGACTGCCATGATTACTGAGAAAAGTATCGCATATGCTAAGTAGCCCATTCCGGTTATAAGACCGGCTGCCATTGCAAGGAAAATAGCACCTATTTCCTTGGCTGAACCCGGAGCCGAACGGAAGCGGACGAGAGAGAATGCTCCGGCTACGGCAACGCCTGCACCGACATTTCCGTTAACCATCATTATCACCATGCAGACGGTTGCAGGAAGCAGAGCAAGTGTCACGACAAAGCTCTTAGAACTTCTTGTGCGATAGATGTACATTCCGGCAAAGATTAAGCCGATTAAAAGTGCTGTTCCGATGCACAGGAAAAAGTCTGTGACGGATATTACCGATGTTAAATCTGAATCAAAAATTCCTTTAAATAAATTACTAACCATAATAACCTCCATTAAAAGTATTAAAAATCACATTGATTGTTCGGTGCCGGTGTTATAAATACTTTGTATTTATGCGGCATATAATTAATTTTTAGCTGTAAGCCATATATTTTTGGCTTTTATATAATTATTTTTGTTAGCAGCTTATATAGCGTGCAGCAATATAACATTATCGAATTTGTCATTGCTGTGAGCAGCGATATTTTTATTGCTTTGAAGCATATCCTTGTATGCAGCTCCGTATTTGGAAAAGGATGTCTTATAAATTTTCTGGGATGTGAGAAAATCAGTCATCCACATTGGGATACCGCCGGGTGTCTTTATTTCCATGAGTACCTGATTACTTGCTATTATCGGAGTGCCATATATTGCGCCGGAGAGAGAGACATCATCATCGTGGTATAGGATGTTCTCGTCAAATGTAACTCGGAAATCGCTTCCGTCTATAGAATAGAAGGCTTCACGCTCATAGCTTAAAAACACTGCGGGTCTGAGTGTCCGGTAGTAGCTGCAAAAATAATTGATTTCATCCGCAATCTGTGATTTGACAGGCAGCGGACGGTGCATTGTGAGGGCATCCATCGTTTCATCAAGTGGGAGAACAAGTCTCCTTTTGTATACTACAGATTTGTATTTTTTCTTAAGCTCAACGAATACGTTGTCATTTCCTGATACGTGGCTGTAGCTTCTTATCCTCAGCTTTTCTTTGTATGGCGGGCCTTCGATGGAATGTCTTACAAGCCTGTAATTGTCTGTGTCAAAGTAGATATTTCTTATTGTTGTATGTCCGTACTTATCAAGTTCCATATGACCTGTCATTATCTTTAGCAGAAGATTCTTCTGTTCTCTTGTCATAAGATATTTTAACTCATATCGTTTGAATACGGTCTGTACTGCCATATAAACCACCTCTTTTTTATTGTTGTTGTTCTTTGTATGAGATGAGTTTAATGCCCGAACCCTAAATGAACTTAAAAATCATTTAAAGTTTTTGTAAAATTCACAAAAAATCATGCAGAATGTCTTTGGCAAAAGTAAAATATAAATCGGCTTGCAATATAGCCGTTTTAAATTTATTATAATTTTAATGACTATTCAGAACTTATCTATTATGATTCTGATGTCAAAATGTGCTTTGTGAACTTAGCTGTGTATAATTCGTTATACACTCATAGACTGAATTAGCATGTTTTGACACACTAATTCTATTATGTAAAATAGTTGTAAAGCAGCATATAACCGGAGGTGTGAAATATGAGACTTCTTCTTGTTGAGGATGAGAAATCACTATCAAGGGCAGTGAAGGCGATACTTGAAAAAAATAATTTTTCCGTTGATGCGGTGTATGATGGCGTGGAGGCGCTTGAGTACCTTGAGACAGACAATTACGATGGTGCCATAATGGATGTGATGATGCCGAGAATGGACGGAATAACAGCTCTTAGGAAGCTCCGTACAGCCGGGAATATGGTTCCGGTGCTGCTTTTGACGGCAAAGTCTGAGATTGACGATAAGGTGGATGGGCTTGACAGCGGAGCTAACGACTATCTTACCAAGCCGTTTGACACCAAGGAGCTGCTTGCACGAATCAGGGCCATGACGAGAAGTGCCAATGCAAATGTGCATGCGGATTCCTACATGCATGTCGGAAATATAACACTTGACACGGCAAGCTATGAGCTTTCATCGCCGTCAGGCTCATATAAGCTCGCAAATAAAGAGTATCAGATGATGGAGATGATGATGGCAAACCCTAAGCAGCTCATATCAACGGAACATTTTATGGAAAAAATCTGGGGCTATGACAGTGAGGCTGAGATTAACGTGGTATGGGTATACATCTCTTACCTGCGAAAGAAGCTTGATGCATTAGGAGCTGATATACAGATAAAAGCGACCAGAAATGCAGGGTATTCGCTGGAAGAAAAGAATCAGGTAATTGCTAAATGCAGTCTGTAGCAATCGGACGTTGTGAAATTCTGCCGGTACCATTCCGGACGCGTTCTCACTCATTGAAACCCGTAGTGGTGCATAAGCGGCTAAAATACAGCCGCTAAACACCAACGGGTTTCAAAAGGTCCGGAAGTGTACCGGCAGAATTTCACAACTGTTTACTGGCAGATTTGTGCTTTGCAATTCCCCGGAAGAAAAGAATAAGTAAGAGGAGCCGGTATGATAAGAAAACTTCGAAGAAAGCTTGTGGCGGTGGCGATGCTGTCACTGTTTATTGTACTTCTTATTATAATAGGTACGGTAAACATACTAAATTATACAAGAATGGTCGATGACGCACAGAGAACCATTGCAATTTTAAAGGAGAATGACGGAAGCTTCCCAAGACCTGATATGTCTCCGGAGCATGATAAGGATATTTTTAAGGGAATGTCACCGGAAGCTCCTTATGAGAGCAGATACTTTTCGGTGCTTATGGATGCAGATGGAAACGTCAGCACTATAGATACAGGAAAGATTGCCGGGACAGGTACAGAAGAAGCGGCGGAGTATGCAAAAAAGGTATTAGACAGCGGAAAAACCTCCGGATTTATGGGGCAGTACAGATTTGCCGTGAAGGACAAGGACGGAGGAACACTTTTGATATTTTTGTACTGTGGCAGAGGGCTTGCCAATTTCTATTCAGTATTGTTTGTAAGTGTAGGCATATCACTTGCCGGAATGCTTGCCGTATTTCTTCTGCTTGTATTTTTCTCAGGGAGAATTGTAAAGCCTGTCAGTGAGAGCTATGAGAAGCAGAAGCGTTTTATAACTGATGCGGGGCATGAGATTAAGACACCGCTTACTATAATAGATGCGGATGCGGAGCTTGTGGAATTAGAATGCGGTGAGAGCGAGTGGCTTGACGATATAAAAAAGCAGACGAAGAGACTTACAGCACTGACTAATGATTTGATATATCTTGCCAAGATGGAGGAAGGGCAGAAAAATGCAGTCAGGATAGAGTTTCCGTTGTCCGATGTGGTTGATGAGACAGCGGAATCCTTCAGAGCGCGCGCAATCAACGAAAACAAGCAGTTAGAGATTAATATTCAGCCCGGCTTAGCCTATATTGGCGATGAGAAGGCTGTCAGACAGCTGGTTTCAATACTTGTTGACAATGCAGTGAAATACGCTGACAGCGAAGGGAAAATTAAAGTTAGTTTAACAAACGCAGCAGGGATAAAGTTAGAGGTGTATAATACCTGTGAGCATATTTCAAAAGACAGTGTGAAGCATCTTTTTGACCGCTTTTACAGAGCAGAGCAGTCGCACAACTCACAGACCGGAGGTTACGGCATAGGACTGTCCGTTGCCAAGGCGGTTGTCGAGGCGCACAGAGGGAAGATAAGTGCTTATACGGCGGATGAAAAATCCCTTAGAATAACAGTGCTATTGTGAATGGGGATTAACTTTTACATATATATATTGAACTTTGAGAAGTAGGTAGGGAGTAATATGTTATTTAAGAAAAAGACTTCCGTGCAGGATAAGACTGTACCGGACAACATTTTAAAGTCAATCGAGAAATACATTGCCGGACATAGTGGTGTGTATGAAGGTTTATTTGCACCATTGGACAAGCATATACAGTACAAAGCAATAGAACGTGTTCCTATAGGAAAGATAGAAGAAGCGATAAGTAAAAATGGGGCATCCTTTCATGCTAAGCTGTTCGGGCTTATCGATAAGTCGGGTCTTAGCGATGATGAAGTCTGGAAGCGGGCAGACATGGACAGAAAGCATTTTTCCAAGATAAAGTGCAATGAAAATTGTAAGCCTAAGAAGAACACTGTCATGTCGTTGTGCATAGCGCTTAAGCTGGATGCAGGGCAGTCTAAGGATTTGATGGCGCGTGCCGGTCTGGCGTTCAATCCGTCAAGCAGGTTCGATTTGATTGTCGGATGGGCTATAGAAAATAAAAAATACGATATAGCTGAGCTGAATGATATTCTCTATAAATTTACAGGTGAGACGCTGAGCAGGTAGCACCTGTTATATGTTTTTTACAATATATGGTAAATGTCGCCTGCCATACGACCAAAGATGTGGTGAAAAAGGTTATAATCTGAAAAGAAATTATACTAAAATAGAAGTCGGTGGATACATATATTGTGAAGCATAGCAAGATGAATGAGGGTGTCGCAGCCAAAGCGGCGCAGATGAAGATACCTATAGTACAGA